>Ga0209611_10011593_pt1 | contig 12651 bp, 12 predicted proteins | sample S1TSphgellanicum_3_FD_187693 | JGI IMG/M metagenome (GOLD analysis project Ga0209611, IMG submission 187693) | Host-associated microbial communities from peat moss isolated from Minnesota, USA - S1T2_Fc - Sphagnum magellanicum MG (SPAdes) (version 2) | ecosystem: Host-associated > Plants > Peat...
GTTTTTTTTTTTTTTTTAAACAATCTGAAGCTAGTTAAGTTATCAATGTCAATATCAAAAACAAATTTGAATGCCCATTAGGTTATCAATAATTTGGGGGTAATAATTGTCAATTTTGCATAATAATAGTAAGTTATCAAATAATTGGTTGATAATTACCAGTTATCATGTTGGTTATTAATTAACCGATTATAAGATTTTTAGCAAAATGATATATACATACATATATATGTATATAGGTTTTTATTATAAAAATGTTTAAGTGTCATAAGACTGATAACCTGGTTCATAACCGGGTCAAAACTCAAGAACCCGCCAACATTGGTTGTTTAAACTAGGTTGAAACTCAATAACCAGCCAACACTCATTCAAACCAATGTTGGTCGTTCCAAGTTTCAAGCTAGGTCCAAGTGTAAGAACCTAACTCAATAGGTTTACATGGACCCGAACCTAGCCAGGAACTGGACCAAATGAGTTTACATGGACCCAAACTCAACAGGTCTTAAGGTTTTTTTTACAAGGTTCAAGTCTTAAGATTAGGTACGGGGTTAGGGTTTCTAGGTTCATATGTCTAAGTTCTAGGGTTTTAGAGTCTTAGGTCCTAGCCCCAAGCTATAATATTTAAGCACATCCCCCATTGTAGCACTAAAATGATTTTTAAGCAATCCCTATGTTGTTCTCTCTTGTTGCTCTTGGAAACAAGTTGGAGAACAATTTGCATACTTTGGGAACCCATTGAAAAGTTTTAAAAAATTGATATGAACAGCAATGAATTGCAAAGTCTCCAGGGCCAGGACCAACAAAACAGCCAAGCTAAATTTCAAACCCAGTTGGGCCCTATTGCTAACTTTTGGGTGCCCACAATTTGTCTCTAAATCAAAGCCTTTGTATAAGAGCAAGCAATAATTGACATGACATGAAAAACAAAATTGGTCTTCATTATTGGTGAATGAAACTTTGTGTCATCCTTCTTTTTGTTAATGTTTTCCCTAAGCGTTTCATATCGGAGCCACACAATGGTACCAATAAATAAGTACCCCCTGGTTTATAATGGGGCTATTAGTCCAGGCCAAAAATGGTGACAAACAGTTTTGGAAATAGAAATTTCATGCAGCCAATGGGAAGCTTTAGCATGCGCTCAAAGTGCCTTGATTTTTTTTCTTTTAAGTTTTGGAAGGGGGGGACTGAGGATTTTTTTCATTTTTTCCTTGTTCCCAACATGTTTGCATCAAGTTCTCATCATGTTCTCTAGGTTCCCAATGTGTTCCCCAAGGGTGTTCCCAATAGCACCTCACTTTCCTCCCATATGTTTTGCCCAAAGTCCTCCCCTTTCTCACCTATATACATGGCCAAAGGGGGAGGCACTCCATCTTTCCATAGAATTTTCCAAAGTTTCAACCTTTTTTTTTGCAATAGACCAATCAAATTGGCTCATTGCAAAAAGAAAAACTTGGACTTGTGAGGCACCCCAAACTAATTAATATGAAACAGAAAATCGTCCTTGAAAAGGATTCTAATTTGGACATTGCTCCCATTGTTTAGTTGAACAATATTTTTCAGATCACTCTTGACATATTAGACCTATCTGTAAAGTCACTCTGTCTTTGGCCCTGCTTTCACGCCTTGTCCCCTCTTTCAGCGGTATTTGCAAAGTAATGAAATTTTATTAAATCTCATTATGAAATGCTGAAACTCAGCATTTCATGCACAAGGTTTCACACTAATTATAGTCGTTGTACAGGTAAGAGCAGTGAAAATATATGTAGCCGCAGTGGTGGAGCTTATGAAAAAGGAAAGACATGATGAAAATTGGTTTACCACCAAAATTGGTGGAAAGACTAGTTTGGTCCCACTTAATTTGCTTTGTAAAATTTTCATTCCCGGTTATGTGTCTGATGCCCTATTATATCAAAACCAGCCATTCTGGCTCCCTAATCGCCAGACTTAATGGATAACTCTTATGTTTGTTAAACATTTTTGAGTTGGGTTGTATCTTGATCAATATACCATTGTTAATGTGTTGGGATATGTCTTGCCTTTTACATTGCAACAAAGTTTTGGTCAAATCAACATTTGATTATCTTTTAATATCACACATTTGTGATTCAAGCAACATTTTGAAATTGTAAGAGATATTTGGGGGAGTTGAGTGGCATGGCAGCATGGCATTGGCTGGCCAGAGTTACCACCTATAATACCTGCCCTAAACATCAGCTATGTGCAGGAACCCAACTGCTCAAGCACCAATTACCTAATTCATATTTTCTATTGTGGTGTATGTATTGAATTAGGAGACTGATTGGCGTGGCTTCAACATAGTGCCTTCATCCTAATTTGACCATCGAATCACTTCATGTTTCACACAATAGAAATGGTGATACTTGTAGTCCTTGAGTGTTTAAGGATAATTCCATGTAATTGGTTCAACCTTGAGATTATGAAACATGTATGGAAATTTTTATTAATTCATTATATCTTGGAGACAAGGTTATCAAGGATTTAGCAATTTTTCTTTGTTTTTGGAGAGAGGAAAACTTTATTCCAAATTATTATTTGAAACTAAGACAATACAATTGGTTGTTATAACAATTAGATTACTTCTAAATTAAACGAAGTTAGTGTTCTAGTTAATACTTTTGAAAGCACCAACTGTAAAAATGTGAAAAGGTCATTGGTGTTGCCAAAATGACCCCACCCCATCATATGGAAATTTTTATTAATTCATTATATCTTGGAGACAAGGTTCTCAAGGATTTAGCAATTTTACTTTGTTTTTGGAGAAAGGAAATTTGTATTCCAAATTATTACTTGAAACTAAGACAACACAACTGGTTGTTATAACAATTAGATTACTTCTAAATTAAAATTAAGTCAGTGTTCTATTTAATACTTTTGAAAGCACCAACCATAGAAATGTGAGAAGGTCATCGGTGTTGCCAAAATGACCCCACGCCACCAGCCTCCCCTTCCAGCACTAGGTAACTCCCCAGGATCCCCTTTGGCATAGTGCCAGGCAGGGCAACAGCAAAAGCCATGCCTTGTAAAAGAGGGGTTCTTGTGTATGGAATATGGACTCACACAAACAAGCCTTGCATTCACTTCCAGACAACCAAAGTTCAATCCAAAATCATAAAACAAACACAAAATTAAAAAACAATCAGATCCTTGTTTGCTCAAGCTCTCATACACAAAAGTCTTTAAGAAGTCCCAAAATTGAAAATTGAAATTGTAAGGCTAATCTTCTTAAACAACAAAATAGTTGAGATGCCTTATAGCTTGCAAGATGCCTCCTAAAAAACACTACCCAATTCACTACCTGTGTAATTGGGCAAAGTACAATAGGTAAATAGGTAGGGAATTTAAGTGATTACTATCTAGGTAGCCAAAGGTAAGTTCGCACCTAAGGATAGGTAGCCAAAGGTAAGTTCACACCTAAGGATAGGTAGCTAAAGGTGAGTTCACACCTAAGGATAGCTTATGTTTGTCATAGGCCCTAATGTGTGATAATGACCACCATTCGAACCTTTTCACACTACAATCTAACTTTCTAACTTACAATCATAGCCATTATGCTAAGCACAATGCTAACATTGTTGGTAGAGCACACTTTCTTCCATTCATCATTATGCTTACCTTCCAACCCACTACCTCTCCTCATCATCATAATTTCTTAAGGCACCAACAACTTTTGCTTCATTTTTTTTAAGAGTTGTTTTCTTCTCTTTTCCTTGAGTTCAAATGGCCTTTCATCTTCATTCACATACCTTTTTCACACATGCTTCTCTTCTTTCTCTCGCCACTTTCTCATGTGGTTTTTTCTTCACACAAATTTTTCACATTCATGGTTTTTGTTTTCAAATTCCTTATATAGGTCTACTAGCAAGGATCCCCAATATTAATTAGCATCAAATGGTGATTATCCCATGTGGGATATAACAAAAAGGTTGTTACAAGTGGCAACCTAGGAAATGTTTGGTATAGATGTGTGGTTAGTTTAATTACTTATATTTCAAAAAATGGACCAAAAATCCTTTTCAATCACAAAGTTTCATGTTTTATGCATTTTCAAAAAAGAATTCACCAAGATGTGAAAATTTGTCCAAAAATAACCTTGAAAATTGTCATGATTTTTCACATGCAAGCATTTGAATGCTTGCTTGTTTTTTTTATCGCTAAAATCATTCCTTGCTTTATTGTTTACTATTATTTGGACATGTTCATCGTTTTCTATGTGAAGGCATTCATTATTTACTTTCTTTCTAGTTGAAAACATTTCTTGTTTTATTATCTACTATTGGCTAAAGGTGTTCATGGCTTCCTATGTAAACATTTGCTTTTTCTTTTCTTTTTTTCTTTTTCATTTTATTTTATTTGAAGTAATTGTAGTTTTTTATATGTAAACATTCAATTATTTGCTTTCATATTGTGTTTATTGTTAGTTGAAGGCATTTGTAGTTTTCTATAACAACCTTGGTGTTTTTCCTTTTTGTATGCAAGTTCATCTTTTGTTTTTTTCTTTTTATTTCAATTTCATTTCATTGTTTTGTAATATTTTCATTTGTGTTTTTGTTTTTTTGCAAGGTCGTTGAAAATTGTTCTACTTGCACAACTTTTAAAATTTCTAATCCAAAACCAAGCTATGTTAATTTTCCTAGTAGTTTCCAAAAGGAGTTTACATCCAATTCTTTTGATTTCCTAAATGGAGTGGATTTTATTTATTTTTGGAAACAAAAACATGTACAATAGCAAGTTTGTGTTTGAAACAATGTTCAAAACTTTTATTATATATAATTTCATAATTTTTTGCATGTATGATTTTTTTTTAAAATCAAAAATTCATAAATGGGTTAAAGCAAGGTTGACAACATGGCATTCATCATTTCCATGACTCAATATATTGACAAGACATATATTGAACATTTTCAAATTAATATATCATTTTGGAAACAATTGACCATAAGTTTAAAATAGAAAATGGAAAAACAAGATACAAATTACAAATGTGCAATCCCAATGAACATCAAAGTAAAATGTTTGTTGTACAAATTAGTTCATGCATCTAAGTATTTATAATGCAATGAGTTTTTTGCTATTGGAAAATCAACAATGCATTTAATCCTCCATGCATAATAGGTAGTAAATGAAGTTTTCAAGAATCAAATGCAATGGGTTAAGGTGAAAATTTACTACTATTAATAGTGCCTCTCTAAAGACCCAACATATGCAACCAATAAACCTTAAATTAATTGTTAGCCTGAAAACAATTATTATTAACTACAATTATTCAAATTACATAAGCTAGAACTTGAATACAACAAAATGATAATAAGGAAAAAAACCCTGATATGAAAACAATAGCCTAAAACCCCATAAATGAAAAGGAGGTAAAACTCCCAAAAAAAGAAATCAAAAGGCAAGAGATTTGTAGCCCCTTACCATACTACTACCATGCCCTTTTTAAAAACTTCACAAAGATAGTACCACCATTCTTCTCCGTTTGGTCACAAGGACCACGTTTTATTTATCACAATATGTAACCTTTTTTTCCAATTTTTACAACCTTGTTTCTAACTACCCATTGCTACCTCCAAAAGGTGATCCAAATGTAATACTACCACTATACCCCCTTGGAAACCTCCATACTTGACAACTAATAAAAAACATGCACACTTACTCCCATGTACACTTCATCCAAAACACCACGGTCAATTTTTTTGTCCTTTTAGGTGTTCTCCAAATCTAAAAATTTGTTTTCTTTTTTGATATCAATTATGTTCAAAATACAACTTACAAGAAAATAGATGGTTAAAATGTTTCCCCTTTCCCCTTTTATCCACTAGGCCCCCTCATCCCCTCCTACTAATATGGTGGCACTTCCAAATCATTCACATTTGCAATCCTATTTTGCTACCTTGTGGTAATCACATCCTCATTCATTTCTTACAATTTGGTCATTAAGAAATCCTTGTCATCTTGTGTTTGTTTCAAAATTTCTCTCCAAACTTTCATGTCCCAATGAACCAATTGGTCCACTTGCTCATCCATTCCCATTTGTTGGTATTTTGGTTCCTCTTTGAATCTTATTACCTACTAATACAAAATTTGCATTTCATGCAACTCATGGTTTTTAACAACCTTCTTTTATCGATAAACTTTCCCAAATGTCTTTTAAGATTCTCCTCTTTTACTTTCTTCTCCTTCAAGTGTTCCTTTAGGGTGGTAATTTTTTTTTTGTATTGTTGGGAGAGCTTTTCAACCTAGTTGTTCCCTTTGACAACTATGACCTTGCTCCTTTTCAATGCTTTCAATTGGCCTACCACCACACTCAACACAACTACTTTTTTTTCTATATGCCTCAAAATGGCTTGTAGGTTGTGTAATTCTTCCACCAATCAATCTTTTTGGAATACCTACATACAACTTAGGAATGTATTAACTTAAGCCATTATTTTTAAGACGTGTCCATTTTATGCACCATTAGTTGCATGTTAATTGCATAGACAATCATATGGCCCAAAAATGATATCAATTTTGTAGTTACAAGCATAATCTAGGTGCATGTAGTTACATAATGGTTGGTTGTAAACAACAAGATTTTTTCTCATGTGAATGAAAATAGATAACAGGTTCCAAGTGTGGAGTGGAAGTAAATGGTAAAGTGGGTGAATGTAAAAGGTTTCAAAGAATTACTTCCATGTGTCCAATAATTTTTACCATAATAAGTAATGAATTACACATTTTTCAACTACCCAAATTCATGATGTTTTCAATGAAATAGGACAAAATTTGACTAATATGCAACTTGTATGATTTTGGTAAAAATGGACTAATTGATTAGGACATTTTTAATGAAATTATTTTTAGTCATTTTAAACATTCACATGTTGCACTAAGTAATTTTTAATTTTAAAATTTTGATATGGATATTATGAGGTCCCAAGTTAATATGACATGGATTAAAACACCACATCATCATACAACACCCTTTTTAATAAAATTTCCTTCAAGTCATGAAGTCACAAATTATAATTTCTCATGGCATGCTGTGAAAAATAAAACAATTTTTTTCTCATTTTTTATTAACACCATTGACCATCACCATATGTACATGTTTGTATATTACATTTGTACATAATATTAATGTATATACACAATACATATAGTAATGCATTCATCCATCAAGGTTTGAAATGAAGATTTGATGTAAATGCCTTGAGGTTTTAACCACCAAATCAACTCAAGAGTTTAATAACATAAAAGAAATTTTTTACCTTTATTACGTTCAACATCAAACTATTTAAGAAATTCAAACATTTCCTAAATTGTTTAAAATACAATTGTTTTTCAAAATTTGTTCAAATGTTACACATGAACACATGATCTTGAAGTTTATTCAATATTTTTTAATATTATAATTTATAAATATTCATTTTAAAGTTTTTAAAAATGATTTCAAATAGCATGTTATGGATACATAAAAGATTCTACAAATTATTAATGTTTAAATTGACCTATAATATTTGTAAATGTGATTTAATTCATTGTGGATTCAATAATGTCTACATTGAATCTTTAATAATATTATTTTCATATGTAAAATTTATATTCATTTTTTGAAGAATCAGTATATTTTATATTTTTCCCAATATGATTAGATACAAAGTTTTTTTCCTTCACTTTTGCAATGCTGTTCAAATATATCGAAATCATCCATAAGAACATTTATCACGTTTGGTTATACACATGTTATGGAGTTGGAAAATTATTTAAATATGTCAATACTATGGCTACCTATTATAACATATTGTAAAAATTTGATAATATATTTTTAATTTCAAAAAAATTGAATTTCTTTCCAATTTTGTTTTTGGATGTTGTTGCCCTTTTAATTTGGCAAAAATTAACCACAAGAAGAAAGATTAATTTACTAGTCAATATAACCAATTTATTCCAAGATTAATCATATATTAAATGAATGATTACACAATGTGAAAAGAATATCACAACATTTTTTTAATACTATATTTTCTAATGATATAAAAATAAAATTTACCTTTGTTTCCTAGTAAAATTTTGGCATTAAATAGTTGGATTAATCCCCTTTAACTAGAAAACATTTTGATGTTGAATATTTGCAACTTGGTGATTTTTTGGGGGAAATTTCTGGAAAAATAAATAAAATTCGAGAAAAATATGAACATGACAATAATTTTGGCAAAAAAATGAGGTTAAAATTTTGAAACAAAAAATGCTACTCCTAATTAATAAAAAAATATTTTAATAATTTTAATAACTCTTTCCGTAGACCCATAAATAATTCCAAAATCAAATTTATTTTAAAACTTTTAAACAACATGTAAGAGTATTATAAAACTTATCCAAAACATTTTAAAATTTAAATGTTAATGTTGAGATTGAATGGTTAAATGAACTTTTTTTTTCTTAAGAAAACTAAAATTTACAAATTTTATTTAATTTTGAAAGGTTAGAATTTTACAATGGGTTCTATGACCCATGCCAAAATATTTTTCAAAATTTAATCATTTCATATCTCCATACATAGTCTATGACCAAAAGATGGTTAAATCTTCTTGTGGATGATCCTGGACAAACAACACAAATTTGAGAAAATAAAAATATTATAAAAATATAATTATGTCAGTATTATGATCACCGTTTTTAATTCACTCATTTATTCAATTTTTTTTTAAAAATTGAAATTCTCATCTTTAATTATTTAAACATAAACTTGGAACAAAACATGCTTAAAAAAAATTTAAATCATTTATAAAAAAAAAGTAATAAATAGTTTTTTAGAATCTTAAAAAATTTTAAAATATAAAAACAAAAATTTCCCCCTCATAAACCAAAGGAAAAAAATGCGAAAAAAATAGGGATTATTTTTTGTGTTTTTTAGTGTGCCATCATGAATATTCTCATAAAAAACTTATCCATGATGCTCAAAACAAACTAAGGAGAAAACATACATTTTAATTTAAATAAATGTAAAAAAATTTGGTTGAAAACTTTGTAATTTATAAATCTACATGCATCTTGTAATTTGTATGAATAACTTACATTTTAACTTAATCATTAACCCATTCAAACATAAATGTAAAATGTGCCAAGTTTTTACATATTCATCTCAAAAAATTATGAAGAGTGCAAAATGTAATCCATGAGTTTTGGAATTAACACATTCAAAGTGATTCAATTCATGTGCAAATGTTGATAATTTAAGAAATGTGAAAAAAATCATTAGCACGTTCAAATATAAATGTAAAGTGTAAAATTGTTGTGTGTGATTCAATATATATACTAATAAGTGCAATTTACAATATTTGAGTATTAGTTTCAATAGTTTTAAAGTGAATGATTCAATTCATGTATAGATGATGATAGTTCAAGTTATGTGAAAAAACTTACTAAATCCTTTAAGTATAATTGCAAAGCATCAAATTTTATGTGTTTTAATATATTATAATAAGTGCAAAAAGGAACCTAATAATTATGAATAATAATTTTAACATATTAAAAGTGAATGATTCAACCCATGAACAATGGTGGTAACATGTTAAAAATGAACGAGTCAACTTATGTACCATGTTGATAGTTGAAGAGATGTCAAAAAAATCACTAACCCAGTATGGTGCATTAAATAAATAAAGTTAAAAGCTACTTCAATTTCCACATCAACAATTTCAAATTATTGAAAAAAAAAAGGTTCAAATTATACTCATAAATGAAAACAATGTAATGCATGTTATAACTATAAATAATATTGATCATTAAATGATACAATAAGCCACTTGCAAACTTAAGATTGCCAAATGTGATTAAAATGTTATCACATCAAACAATAGTTGTAATGTGGGGGTGGAAAATAACAATATTTCTTCTCATGTACTTGTCACCTCTTAGCCAACATTTATAGTACAATAACTCTTTTAACCATTACCTCTTTAATAATAACCCCCATAGGTTTTTTATCTTAACAAAAATGATGGGGAAATGGTGCTTTTGTGATTTTTCTTCCACGATACCTTTGATGTTCTTTTGGAAGCATTGAACAAAAGAGCTCTAGAATGGGCATGAATGGATCTTGCCACTTGCTTTTATGATCTCCAAAATGGTAACAAAGGTACCTTTCAAAGTTGGTGGGACATTTTACATCTTCCTTTCGGACTATAGCATCTCCCTCTTGATTTCCACTTGGTTCCAAACCTTCCTAAAATTCTTCCTCCAAAATAATGGCCCTTTTTAGACCAATACTTGTATTCACAATTTTCATATTTACTAAGGTAGTTGTATATGATAATGAGTTTGACAAACTTTCATGGCACCACCTCCTAACTTTAGCAAATGGATCATTTTTTGTAGTTTGTTTCTTGGTAGCCTTAGTTGATCAAGTAACAACTAGTGTGGTGTTTGTCATTCACCCAAATGTTACCATGTTCGCAACTGATTTTTCCTTCCAAAACCTAGTTTTTTGGAATTTATTTGAATTTTTAGTAGCAAAAATTACTTTAAAATCAATATCTCCCTAGTCTCTTAGAAATGTCATATGATATTATTAGTTAACAAACAAAAACCTAACTTGAGCATGCAAATAAAAAAACTAAACATGTTTGAACTCTTTTTAATAAAATGAACATCATTCAATCTTGACATTATTTGCTTTTTTTTATTGATTGACATGTATTTTGAACATTTCAAACTTTCCTACTCATCAAAATCTTTCCAACAACACCAAAGGCACATTCCAATTCCTTCAAAAATTTCAGCTATGATTTAATTTAATTTTCAACGAAAAAATCATTTAATATTCAAAAACTTTTGCACCACAAGTCCAAACATCATGAAGCCAAGCCCATGCACCCCTCCTTGTCAAGAGCTTTCCAAAGACACCAAGAACACGATTTGAAGCATCTCAGTTCGATGGATCTCATAACTACAAAACAAATCAAATTACCTTACTTCATAGATAGATAATTATAAATTTGGATCAAACAAAATTTTAATCCCATGTTTCTATTTTTTTCTTTATGGCTTCCTTGTGAATCGTTTCCTTGCTTTAGGTGAAGGGTAGATGCCCTAGTAGTTCTTGTGAACGTAATGGTAGTTGTTGGAGTACTTTCCCCCTTAGGTTTTGGCCAACGATTCAGCTACATGTATAATAGTCTCCCCACGATTTGAATACATTAGAAGTTGTGGTTGAAGTTATACATGTACTTTTAATCTTCCTCTTGGTCTAAAATATCATTTTAATTAATTGCTGGTTTTTTTTATCAATGGGAACCAACATTACAACACATCTACAACATAAACAATCTCTAAGTTTCCATATCTTCCTTGAACCCATTGTAGCCTATCTCAACACAATTGATTGGTTTTCCCTTTTCTACCTTTCGGATTAATAACACCATGGTGGAAAACTACAATAAGTTTGTTCATTTTTGAATTGAAATGCTTACCAAACTACACCCATTCAAAGGGGACATTTTCTCAACATCTTGTTTACCACCTAACCTTCCCACATGAATTTACTTCCCTTTGGAACCAAATATGCTACCAACTTTTCCAATTTGGGGTGTTTAGTAAGCTCAAGCCATGGAATGTGAAGTTTGACACGAGGTAGTTTCATCATCCTGTTTATCACCTCCTTGGTGCTTTCTCTTTTTTTTTCCTTACAACATAACCTTCATGTGCTCTTCATCCATGTTTTTCACTCTTGCCAAAAGTTTTTACAATTAAGTCACCTTGAATGATTCCCCAGTGCAAACCCAATAAATCATTCAATTTCACCTTCCCAACCCAAGTAACATCACTCTCCTTGAACCATTTTCTATTTATGCATGGTTTTCAGCACATGCATTTATAATGCTACATGTTTTCCTTTCTCCTTTGGGTTTTTTTTTCAACCAACATTTTTTTCACCATCATCACCTCTTTCGTATTCTTCATGTAACATGCATTATTACCTACAACTTATCCATGGGTGCTTCCCAATGTTCCCCCTCCTAAATCACTTTGGGCTTTTCTTGAACTCCAACTTTCTTTGGCAAAACAAAAAATTGAGGAAAGGAAGAAGAAGGTTTGGTTTCTTCCTTATGCTCTAAACATTGTGATAATTGGGCTTTTAAAATAAAAGTATTGTCATTTTCAACCATGTATGTCCCTTTACATCCACACCCCATGGCTTGCATCTGTCTATTTGAAATCAAACGATACTTTCTAATCTAGTTTTCATCCTTTTGATAGTCCCTTCCATCCCTATTTGATGATAAATGGGAAATTCATTATTTCAAATAGATTTTTGTCCCACCTACCACCTTAAAGACAACTATGAAATAAATTGAATGAAGTGAAGTGCAAGTACAAAAATTCTTATTGAACCCATCCTTCTTTACAATTATTTCCATGTTTTCTTCCATTTGTAATCCTACCCTTAATATTCATGGTAATTATTGCTTTAGTTATAATTACTAACTTACCCAAATTAGAAGTTATTATCAATTCAAAATTTGCTTTGTGATAAATTAAAACTCTTGACTATAGATTAAGGTTGACATAATTTATGTTTACCACTAATAAGTCATCTTTGATTTCTTCTAGGAATATTTGATTTTCCAAACTACCAAAATTGGGGGG
>Ga0209611_10011596_pt1 | contig 12649 bp, 11 predicted proteins | sample S1TSphgellanicum_3_FD_187693 | JGI IMG/M metagenome (GOLD analysis project Ga0209611, IMG submission 187693) | Host-associated microbial communities from peat moss isolated from Minnesota, USA - S1T2_Fc - Sphagnum magellanicum MG (SPAdes) (version 2) | ecosystem: Host-associated > Plants > Peat...
TACATTTAAAGTGATTGATTATTTTGAAAACATTGATCAATGCTTTTTTCATCCATCCTAGCGATTAGAGTAGGTAGGGTCCATTAGTCAACATACGATTATTCAATTTTAGGTGGCAAAGTAAATTTTCATAGGTTTTCATGTGTGTGGAGGGTTTCTTTTCTCCCTTGTGACCAACCAGAACCTTAGAGGGGCATTTTTTTCTCATTTTTAGTTTTAAAGGGATGTGAGTGCACTTTCTAGTCCTCTACACTTTATCTTGTGGCACCATAAAAAAATAGGTGGATTAAAAAGAGGGAGGTGACTGATACGCTAAGTGTTCAGTCATTGGCCACAGTACTCTACTCTGTACCGGTGTGTAGACGGCATAGTGGATTGTGCTCACTCCCCTCATAAAGCTCCCCAGGGCGTGCCTCTTTCTATATCTGGTGAGTCATTCATCAGTGAGTAGTTCCAGGGTGAACGTGTATTTTACTGGATGGACAAAATAACGAGAGGAGTCTTGTAACTCAATTGCAATGGGTAGAGATATAGTCTACTTATATAATATCCTTGGGTGGTCGTCCTTTCCATCCATCCGTCCCATCATCCGTCCATCCAAGTTCCTCATCCCGAAAGAAGAAGATGATGGAACGAGAGGAGGACGACAACTCATGGCAGCGGTAGTAGTTTATTCACATGTTCATGTGATCCTGTTAGTGCAGTTTGTTTTAGCACTGTGAAATTGTTTTTGTGGGTTTGTAGGAATTTAGCAGAGCGAACGATGGAGGGCCAGCAACAACAGAAACCACACAAAATTTCAATTAGATTTAAGTTTTAATCATCCACAAGACCTAACCATAATGTTTCATGAAATTGATGTGGCACAACTGCAGATTGCTGCTACAGCAAAGGAGGAAGAGGAGGAGGATCCAAGCTCGACTTGCGGTGGATGCGGAAGAAGAAGAAGAAGAAGAGGGGAAAGTGGAGTGGTCTCCAACTCCCACTGCAACAGCAAGCTGTTGTGACCCAAGAGAAGAATCTGCAGATTGCTGCTGCAACAGTAACAGAGGAAGAGGAGGAGGATCCAAGCTCGACTTGCGGTGGATGTAGAAGAAGAAGAAAAGGGGAAAGTGGAGTGGTCTCCAACTCCTGTTGCAACAGCATGCTGCTATGACCCAAAAGAAGAATTTGCAAATTGTTGCTGCAACAACAGCAGAGGAGGAAGAGTAGGAGGATCCAAGCTCAAGTTGCGGTGGATGCGGAAGAAGAAGAAGAAAAGGGGAAATTGGAGTGGTTTCCAACTCCCGCTGCAATAACAAGCTGTTGTGACCCAAGAGAAGAATCTTCAGATTGTTGCTGCAGCAACAACAAAGGAGGAAGAGGAGGAGGATCCAAGCTCGAATTGCGATGGATGCGGAAGAAGAAGAAGAAGAAGAGGGGAAAGTGGAGTGGTCTCCAACTCCCACTGCAACATCAACGATAATAACAACCTGGGAATTCCAACAACAACAACATCAATAGCAACAAGAAGAGCGAGAGCCGGAGCAGGAGGAGCTCTTGCGCCTCTTCTTCTTCTTCTTTTGCTGGCCCTGACTTGTAGCAACGGAGCTGAAGGTGGCTTTTGCATTTCTTCAGTTGACTATGGAGAAAGAGATTAGGAACAGTAGAGGCGATGGCTGACGAAACCAGAGACGGAGAGAGACACACACGCACGCACGAACGCACGCACGCACACACACATCTCACAAGCTGATGATGGAGCATTTAGAATCGCAGAAGAGAAGAAATGATGATGATGTTGCCGACAAAACCAGTTGAAGAAGATCCGGATCGAAGACGACATGCAACAATAACAAATGATCGAACAACAACTCTGTTTTGTCGACTTTGTAGGTAATCCGCTTTCGAAACTTTGTGACAATACGTGTTTTACAAACTTGCTTGAGCCTTGGACAAACCGGCAGATAGACATTGGACATCTTCCCCTTTCTTGTGGAGTACAGAGCAGCTGCAGCTTGATTGATATTGTTTGTTTGTTTGCTTGCCTCCAACACCTTGGTTGGAAAATAAAGTTTTTTTTTAGTAGTTGGGAACTCAAAGCAGGGAAAGGCAATGCAGGGGAGAGGATGGAGAGAGATTGTAGCATACCATTTATGTCATTTTTCAAATGATTTTACATTTTGAAAAATCTTATATCCTTAGTTTTCCAGCATATGTTGAATCCCAAATTCTAGCACCCTCTGTCTGCTCTTATGTCAAATTGCAAGAGTTTCTTTTCATGACAGATCCCTTCAGAAATCTTCTCCTCCAAATCTTTACACACAGACATGGGTTGTCCCAATCTGCTAAATACATGGGTCGAAATTTTCCACCCACAGTCTGAGCAATATGCTTTTTATAAGCTGGTAATATGAAAAGTCTTGCGCCTTGAATGATTTAATCTCTATGTATTGTGCCATTAAAAAAGTGTCAAACGGTGTGGGAAATAATTAATTTGGTGGGATTTCCATAGTACTTGGGATCCTTGGTATGTTTCACCAAAGCCCCAATTGGGAGGGCTTTTGCATTTCCTACCGGTTGTTCAGCAACATCTCCCATCCTTCTTCTTCTGCTGGTGCACCAAGGTCAGATCGTGCGACCGCCTTGCAAGAAATGAACCATGGCCATGGTGGTTTTTTCTTTCTCCAAACTTCAAACTAGCATCCAAATAAACAAAAATATAAAAATGAAAAAGAAACACTTTATTTTTATTATACAAAAAACATATTTAAAAAAAAAGAAAAAAAAAGTTTAAAAAAAAACTAAAACATGAACCAAGTTTAAAGAAACCGGGGGACTTCACAGTGCCCAAAGGTCACGGGTACCCACTAGTTTAATATAATAGGCTAGGTTATGGGTAGAGATATGGTTTAATATAATAGGCTAGGTTAAGTTTGCTTGAAAAGAGCGGACTCTGAATTTGTGCTGAGGGCCTTGGTGCACAAGCGATTCCAAGCGTCCAAACTCCACACCAGGCACACAAAACGGAGGAAATTTGGTCGTTGTCGAAAGGCAACCCTAGCGGCCAAGTCCAAGAATTGAGAATGGGTTTCCCCGAGAAGTGAATAGTTGTGCACCCTATTCTGCGAAGATTTCGACTTTGATCTACTCTCGTTTTAGACGCCGCTTCCTGCAAGAATTTTGGAGTGACTTTTGGGTCGAACCGGTGTTGAGCCTCAAGGCACTCAAAGACTAGTTCATCTCAGATCTACACAAAGGCCGGTGGTTGCAGAATTGTACTTCGGAATCGGGTTGAGAGATCCGGATTCTAACATTTGAATAATTCGAATCCTGGGTGCTGGAAGCGAAGGGAAAGTTTTACTGGGATATCTTCCAGTCGAGAGATTCGCGATAACGGTTTGAGAGGGACGATGAGGGATTCCTTTGATATAGAGATCGATGAACAAAATTTGTGAAACTCAGAGGATGGACATTGGTTAGGGTCCGTAGGCGACCGATCCAAAGGAAGGGCTTTTGCAGGACGATTGTTCGGAGAACTGACAAAGATCGGTGGACAAAGGAGGAGGCCGGAGGAATGGTAGAGGCGAAGGCTGAGTTCCGACAAGGTTTTCGGCAGTGATTGGAAGTCTAGGTCCATAGCAGCGGCAGGCAAAGATTGGGAGCTTGGCGAGAGCTTCTTGCGAACAGGCCGGATAGACTAAGGTGAAATTAAGCAGCTGATGCAGGCGTCTTCCGGCTGTACTCCTCTCTTATGGTACTGCATTTCTCACCTTCTCCACCTCGAAGCTCAGTTTAGTTAGATGCTCCAGATCTGATTCCCCTTTGGCCCTGTATGCTTTTCAGTTGTAAGGCTCCGGACAGATTTGATGCTTGGATCAGGAAGATTGTTCTGCCATCGGAAACTATTTTATGTTCTACAAACTGTTGTTCTTCTCGTTTCTCTCTTTCTTGTGAAGAGACGGTCATTATGGCATTAAAAAAGTACAGCAGTACGGTTCGAGTGTTCAGCAAACTGTAGAGCTTGATCCAGCTAGAGGGTTAGTCATGCATGAGGGCACTTGTTTTTCCCTCTTGGTTTGGCATTTGAGTCCGTTTCTTGTGATCTGAAATCTTGTCCACAGGCAAGTGCAACCAATATGTCAGCTGGGTCCCAGGTATGGGTTGAGGATCCTGAGGTGGCTTGGGTGGAAGCTGAGGTTCTTGACAGTGACGGAAAGGAAGTCAGAGCTCAGACCATCAAAGGCAATGTGGTGAGTTAGTTGTCTTCTTCCATCCACATTGGATACAGAAACTGTTGACATGCAGACTGTTGTTGGTTCCATTGCATTGGCCATTGTAAAAACATGGCCATATGTGATCTGAACAATACTTCTAAGAGGAGGGAGTGTGCTGAAAGTGTCTGTGAGCCAATTTGCTGTAGGGCAAGAGGAATAAGATTGTCTTGAACATGTGCTAATGTTGTGGTTTTGAAATTGAGGGAGGTGACCTGATTGTGGCACAAGCAGTAATTTATGAAGACTCATAGAAGATGTGGGTTTTGTTGCCAACAGATCTGCCATGCAATAGAGACCCATGTTCTGTGCTGCTTGTGAAAGTCAAGTCCAGTATATTCCCATACATGCACTGTGAATTAGTACACTGTTGATGGTCATTAAGATGCAGGTGACTGTCAGTATTGTTCAATCTGCTCCTCAGTTTGTTCTATGTTTTTTAGGTTTGGGTCTCTTCTTTTTGCTTTTTACTGATATGCTGTTGGATCTGAAATCTCTGTGATCTTGTTACCTCGCCATCCCTCAGTTGTATTGAAATTGACCTAAACTTCAAGTAGGGGAAACTTCTCAATGCTTATGAAAATATCTGCATCATCTGTTAGTGCAAGTTTGATCTAAGTTAGATGTCTACGAATAATTTTTGTGAAGCCAATAGCAGAGATTTCTGGCATATGCATTTGAGCTTATTGTCTTTGTTTTGTGATGCTGATATTAGCTGATGCCAATCTGACCTAATTTCAGTTGTTCAAAAGTTCAGTTTTTTTCTTCTTCAGGGTTGTCTGGTCTACTTAAGTTAGGGGTGTACACATGTCCAATCATGCACACCTGGTGTGGAACTGCCACTTGGTGGCTAACTGTTATGCACATCAGTTTACCTTTGAATTTGGAAGTCTGTGGTGAAGTTGATGATTGAACAATGAAAAGAGGATATGGGTGTATTTTTGTGGATGATTCAACAAACATGGATCAATATGTTAACTATCTATCAGTGAAAATGACTCATGGAATTTGATGGAATGCTTGTTCTTATGGAGAGATACTTAACACTTTTCTCCACACCTTAATGTGCAGGTTGTATGCCCAGTGGCATCTGTGCATCCAAAGGATTCAGATGCACAGCCTGGAGGGGTAGATGACATGACTAAGCTGGCATATCTTCATGAGCCAGGAGTCTTGTACAATCTTGCCAGTAGATATGAGCTTGATGAGATTTATGTTAGTGCAGCTCTTTCCCACACAATGCTTCTGTTGGCTGCTTGGACAAGAATCAGTAAATTTGGTTGTATGTGGGATGTCTTCTGATGGATTTCCTGATTTTGAGTTTTCCAGTGAAGCATACATGCAATTCTATAGTTAATAAACAAGCTTTCAATCAAGGCTAGTTGCTTTTGTTTTTCTGCAGTCATTGTAATGTTGAAATTTTGCTTCTCTGTGACAGACATATACTGGTAACATATTGATTGCTGTAAATCCATTTGCAAAGCTTCCACATTTGTATGACAACCATATGATGGAGCAATACAGAGGGGTGCCCTTAGGAGAATTAAGCCCCCATGTTTTTGCAGTTGCTGATTCTGCTTACAGGTAAACATTTTTGGAACTGTTTGCAACCATTATATTCTTCTTTTGCTCATCTTTATATGGCCTATGGATATCAGATTATCTACTGTAGTTTTATGCAAGTCATGAAGCTTACACTACTATTAGAACTGCTTACCTGAATTGAATTACAAGGAGGTTCAATACCACTGTGTGACACAGAGTGTAATTGAATAGTTAAGAGGTTGTTGGCAATGAACCAAATGGAGCAGGCATCGTTCCTAAAAGAGATTATTTGGCGGGTCAAGCAGTTGTCAACACCTGGATTTTTTCTGCAATTTGGGCAGAGATATAGGTCCAGATTTTGCTCCTGTGCTTCACTGGAGTTTCTCATCTTTACTTAGGTTCACTATTTGCAATGGTTAGAAAGCCTGTTGTCAGAACCATTGTGGTAATGGCAGACCATAAGACTTGTTTAGTGGTTCCTAGACTTGTCAGATTGCTCAAACTTGATTGATTATGTAGGCTTTGTGTTGGATTAATATTGTTGCTTATGCTCAAAGTTCAGTCCTGGTGTCATGTTGCAGGGCAATGATCGATGAGAAACAGAGCCAGTCTATATTGGTGAGTGGGGAGAGTGGGGCAGGGAAAACAGAAACAACAAAGTTGATCATGCAGTATTTGGCATATATGGGAGGCCGAGCTGCTACTGATGGCCGAACAGTAGAACAACAAGTTCTTGAGGTATGAATCACTTTCCCTTCTTTGTACAGTTGGGGTTCTTTTTGATCAATTGTCCAAGCACTGACAAACCAGGTAGGTTCCTGCAGCTAGATGCAAATCACATCATCTTTCCTGCTAGTATGCACAGATTTCCTTCCAGTAGTATCAGATCTATTACCTTGTTGGGTCCAATCTTCAAATAACAGAGCAAGTTGTATGAATTTTTTGCCTTCATCCTTGGTTTACTGTGTGGTTTATCCCTTTGGATTGCATATTTTTTTGATTACCTACATGGATAAATGCATTAATTAGTTTGTGCTTGTTTGTAAGAAGCATTATGTCACTTCAAAGTTCAGTTGTCATTGCGATCAATTCTCTGAAGGCACATATGTGAAGTCATGTTTGCCAGAATCTGAAGTTTTGAGTCTTCACAGTTCCTTCAATTTTGCTAATGAGTTGAATGCAAAGTGTGGGCCTTCTCTTCCTTTTCTTTATGTGGCTTGGAAGTTCCATATGATCATAGTGACTAAAAGTTTTTCCTAGGAGCTTGGAGAACTGTTCTTTCCATTTTTTCCTGTTGGTTCAGGGGTCAGCCTTTAAACTTCAAATATGTTTGGTTGAAGGATAAGGATTTCACATGGCCTATGTAGTCCCTATGTAGCTTCAATGTAGCAGAAGCTTTGGGTTTATCTGCTTGACTAGATCTCCTGAGAGATAACTTGTTCCTCACTTGGTTAAGTCAGTCTTTAAGCAGTCAATTGGTACCCCAACAGGTACTTGTTGTGGCTTCTCTCTGCAAATCTATTAGAATTTCCTGAGCTAACCATTTTATGAATGTGATCATGGACATGTGAGCATGTCTTGGGTTTCTAGATCAATTGCCAAGTACAGGGTGTGAGATTTTATGGTGTTTGTTGTGTTACAGTCAAATCCACTCCTTGAAGCTTTTGGAAATGCCAAGACTGTCAGGAATGATAACTCCAGGTACAGTTTGTTGGTCTCCTTTCAGTCTTTCATCCAGTGACTGTTGCAGCTATGGTTGCTGCTAAATTCCAAGTGATTGATATCATTCTTGTAATTGAACCTTGACCTGCTTGTTTTTTAGGACATGCTCCATGTTTATGGACAATCCATAACAAAACATGAAGTTTGTGTGCTCTGATTTCCAAGCAAGTTGTAAAATCTTTTACCAGATACTAGCTGTGTCAGTTAGCATATAAAGCAATTGTGAAGAATTGCTGTGTCCAGCAGGTGATTGGTTTCAATGTTTCCTTTATTGCCAGGCTTAGATTGCAAAGGTGGCTTGGTAGTGGAGTGCAAGCTAGAGACCAAATACACCATTGTAGTTCAGGATGCATGTTTTATGTAAAATTCCTGGAACCACACTTCTCAATGTTAGGTAAGTATGGGAGGTATGAGAACAGAGTTCAGATGGTCCAGGATGTGAATTTTGATAGTCTGCTAAGAGAAGATTTGGGCATGAATTCTGACATTTTTTGTTCTGGAATGTAGTCGCTTTGGGAAGTTTGTGGAGATCCAGTTTGATCGAGGTGGACGCATCTCTGGTGCAGCTGTCCGGACATACCTCTTGGAGAGATCTCGTGTTGTACAGATTGCTGATCCAGAAAGAAATTATCATTGCTTTTATCAACTCTGTGCGTCACCAGAGGTACACCCTCTACTTTTTGAGGATTCTTTGGAAGCAATCTGCATTCTCTTTTAAAATCAGGTACTGACCTTAGACAAGTGCTTCATGTTCTTTCCAATATCCCTATTGCTGCAAAGTTAGGCATTTATTGATAGTCAGTTTTACAGGTTCTTGTGGCTTTGTAAGTTTTGAAGTTTTCTTTGTGTCTCAGATGGTCAGTCTTATTGTTGTCTTAAAGAATGAAGTCTACCCTCTAAAGATTCTCTCAAAGAGGACTAGAGGTTTGGTCAACAAAGGGCAATTTCTATTTGGAATTTTAGTGTTCGGAGTCTTTGGAATGGTTTTGTAGTCTTGTAATTGGTGAGTTTTTTGAACCCCACTTAGTCCTTGCTTGTTGTTTACCTTTTGTTTGTTATATTCTGTTCTTTTCTTCTATTGTCCTTTCTCTTTTTGTTTTTCCCTATGTTTTCCCCATCTGTGTTGCTAGGCCTGTATCATGCCTGAGGCTTCCCTTCGCTTCTAGACTTGCAACAAACTCAGTATGCAGGCTAGTGGTTACAGTGGCCTGTACCCACTGTAGCAAGCTGATGAAGTTGTGATAGATAAGTCATTATCATACATGCAACTGTTGATGGTCTGTGAACAAGTGAGAGAATGTCACTATTGTGCATAATGCAAGCTTTATTGTTCAAGTTCAAGTTCATCCCTTCTGTATATTTCTTCTTCCTGGTTCCTCAGTCCTTCTCTGGAAGTCTTTCTTTGACTTAAAGGAAATTTTTTTGCATTGGCTTTTTAAATTGTGATCATGAAGATCTGTTGATTCTTGTGAGAGTTATCTGGAGTTTGAAGAAAAAGACTTAGTTGTGCCCAATACATCTGGTCATATTGACCTGCAATGGGTGAGGTTATTTGCTTTTCAAAGTCTGGTAAATCCATAGTTTGTTGCATCTTATCTTTGGTTTGTGTCGTGATGACATCCTGAATTCCAGTCTTCTCTTAGTGAATGAAATTTTCTCAATCCTCTTTTGATGGATTAACAAGATCCAATCAGCCCTTGGAGTGCTTGGTCCCCACTGGATGGATGCATTCTGTTCTCTCAATGGTCCTACATGCTCTCCTGAGTTTTATTTGTGTTGTACTTAAAAGCAGTTATCTGTGTCTTTGACTCTAGGAGCTATCTTATCTTTTATTTTATGATTTTCTATGCAATGCTTGGCTACCTCTCACTGGTTATGGGCAAATTCTTTGGGTTATGACTCACATTTACTCCCTCATAACCTGATCCTGACAATGGTGGTGACATAGGTTCAATATGTTTTTGTGATGACAGGACTGCGAAAAATACAAGTTGGGGGATGCAAAAACTTTCCATTACTTGAATCAGAGTGGGTGTTATGATTTGAACAACGTGAGCAATAGCCGTGAATATGCAAAAACCCGGAGAGCTATGGATGTTGTGGGTATAAACTCTGATGATCAGGTACCTTTGATTTGCTGTTTCTTTTTTAGACATTTCTGGATTTTCAGTTGATTGCTCCTGTGCACTGTTTTAGCCTTTGGGTGTGAGTTGATTTTCCTTGATGCTGTTCCTTGTGGAGGGCAGATCATTGGATTTGCCTTTTGACTCATATGCCAACAACAGCTACCATCCCATTATAGTATTAGAACTCTCAGTTTCAACTGTTTCTGTTTGCTACCCATACCTTTGAAGAGTGCATGATTCAATGAGCAAATCCTGTAGGAGGTGATAAGTTTTTCTACAATGCTTTTCTGTTGACTTGTCTTTATTATTGCCCACAATTAATTAGTGCTCAATTACTGATTAGGACTCGACACTTCAGTGTTCCTATCAGTAGAGCTGTTGTGCTTGCAACCAGGTAGTTTGTTTCAAGATATTTGTTCACAATTTTCTCTTGTTACTTGGTTTGTTACCTTATCAATGTCAGTCACTGCAAGTCTTCTTCACTACTCAGTAGAGAAGATCACATTGTACATATTTATCCAGGTTCAAAATATCTAATGTGGATCAAGCTTAACATGTATCTGGTTCTGAAGTTTTTAATTAGCTGAACAGGAATCTTGATGTTTCCTGGTAGTTAGCTGGCTTAGAATATCACAACTTTATCTTGTGCCTGGAGCTTGTTCCAGTGGTTGTTTTCACTGTAGATCTTCACTGGTTTTGAGTGCACAGGAAGCAATATTTCGAGTTGTAGCTGCCATCTTGCATTTGGGGAATATTGAGTTTATGCAAGGACCAGAGTCTGACTCGTCAAAGGTCAAAGAGGGGAAGTCCAATTTCCACCTTCAAGCTGCATCTGAGCTTCTTATGTAAGTTTCTAGTTCTCTTTTCTGATGGAAAGTTCGTTTTGAATAGCAGCTACAGTGGGAGGCAAAAGTAGTAGCATTGAAGGTGCATCTTGCTATTGACACTGAAGTTTCTCATTCAGATTTGCAACTTATGATGGGTTCATTGACTAGAATCTAGCATAGAAGGTTGCTTTGTCTCTATACAGCAATGGAAACCAGAAACATTCAACATGAAGTGCCAATGATTGTTTTGGCTTTGAGCATACATAGGTGGCCATCCTGAAGAGGCAAATTTTAACTCCATTCAGACCACCTTGTGAAATGGCTATTTAAAGTGTAAATTGCATGGGTCATGTGCATGCAATGCAAGGTCCTCATGTTTTAATGCATGGTCATTTTGGATTTGACTGCTGCATGAGGGCTTATCAGTTCAATAGATCCTAAACTTAGCTGTGGATGCTGTCTTTAATGTGCCTCTTGAGGAGATCCTGTGGGGGAAGTAACGTCTTTTAGCTGTATTGGTTCAGGGCCAAGAATGAACGGCTGCTCATTTTTTGCTTCTAGTGCAATATGGCAGTTAAAGCTGAATAAGTTAATCTAGATATGTTGCTGCTATTACCAAATTAGCACCAAATTTGTGGTTTTATGGAACAAATTGCTTATTTAGGTTATATCATGGATCTTCTAATGATGACATTGCTTATTTTACATTATGTTCTGTGGAGCTAAAAGTCAAGATGATCCATGGTTTCTCTTTTGCAAGGTGTGATTCCAAGGGCCTGCTGGACTCTTTGTGCACACGAATCCTAGCAACCCGTGACGGCAACATCACCATGAGTCTAGATGTCGTGGCTGCAACTGTCAACCGTGACACTCTAGCCAAAACCATCTACTCCCGCTTGTTTGACTGGTATGCATTGGTTGCTGAACTGGTCTATTGAGACTTCAGGAGTGTGCCCACATGATGCCAAATTACAATCAGAAACTTTGATTCATTGTTTGGATTATGCACACTTTTGAACTATTTTTTTTCTTTCCCTCAGACTTTTAATTGCCCAATCACCCTATGACTGTTTTGTATAGTGTCTAGTTATTGGTTGAGTTCTCAATCCAGAGCTTGACCTTGTTTGGGTGTCTTGCAATGAAAAGATGTGGATCAGTAGCAAACATACTGTACAGTAGTGTCACTATGAACTTTGCTGTTTGACAACCTCTGAAAACTGCTTTAGAATGTGGCAGTTTTCAATGGGCAGTTAAAACCTTACTCTCACAAGAGGTATATGATAGCTAAGACTTATCATCTGAAACCACATTTTGACTACAGAGTATTTTGGGATTCTGTTTGTGAGTAATGTCACTATAAGTTGATGTATTAGCAGAGGCTTGTTTGCTGCATACACATTCCTCATTTTTCATAAATTTTTGCAGGTTGGTTGATAAAGTCAATAAATCTATTGGACAAGACCCTGAATCTGAGTTCTTGGTTGGTGTCTTGGATATCTATGGTTTTGAAAGCTTCAAAGGAAACAGGTATCTTCTCAGATTTCCCGATGATCAACAGGCTGTAATTTTGGAGAGTGCTTACTTGAGATCTCAAATACATCTCTAGAGACTTTTTCTTCTTGCTATCTTGCCAAATTCTATTTTCTGAAACCCCATAATGAAAAGCCATGCAGTGAAGTGATTTATCTGATGACTATCTTTTGCTGAAAAGCCCATTGTAAACTGGTTTTGTAAATGACACTGGTTGTTCATATTGAACATCGACAGGGTGATTGTATGGAAGTAAAATGGTAATGCAGTCTGAATTTGGTCTTCCTCACAATGTTGTTGCAGCTTTAATGAGGATATTATTTGACTTTTTATATAAGCTATGTCCCTTGAATGCTCCCTGCATCAGAAAATGAGGATGCAGACAGTTATAAAATGGTTTGCTGAAATTTTTGAAAGGCAGATTATTATTTAGTCATCTACAGCCACCACCAGGAGCTGGTGAAGTCAGTGGGGAGTCACAGCAGCTCGTCACTGCTATTTATGATCAAGGTGATGGTCTGGAACTTTGTGAGCAAGCTCATAAGGTTATGACCATACTCCTTTTGGTGTTGCTTTCAAAGTGTTGTTGTGGAGTTTCTTGCAATCTCATAGCTTTTGTGTCATATCTCCCAGTCTTGTGTCAGCT
>Ga0209611_10011597_pt1 | contig 12648 bp, 13 predicted proteins | sample S1TSphgellanicum_3_FD_187693 | JGI IMG/M metagenome (GOLD analysis project Ga0209611, IMG submission 187693) | Host-associated microbial communities from peat moss isolated from Minnesota, USA - S1T2_Fc - Sphagnum magellanicum MG (SPAdes) (version 2) | ecosystem: Host-associated > Plants > Peat...
TTTTCCCCTGGTTTCTTTTAAGCATCATGGACAAGTTTATTATTATGAATGTTAATGATGCCACACCAAAAAGAACCCCAAAAATAATCCTAAATTTTTTCCCCATTTTTCTCTTGGTATATGAAAAAACAATCCATGTTTAAGAAAATGGATTTTAATTAAAATTTTAATATTATTATGAAAATTTATCAATATTTTAAAATTTTAATTTTAATTTAAAACATGGTTTGTCAAATTTTGTAAGTTTGATTTGTTAAAGGTTTATGTTTAAATAATAAGAGATGAACTTAGATATTTCACTTAATAAATAAATGAATGAATGAATTATGAATCGTGATAATAATAATGACATCAATGATTTTTCAAATCTTTTCATTTTTTCTATTTTGTAATCTTCTTCAAGATCATCCATAAGAAACTTTAGCCATGTTTCGGTTATAAACCATATATGGAAGTAGATTTTTTAAATAATATTTTTATATTTTATCTACAATTTTTAGAACCCAATCTAGAATTATATCATTTAAAGAATATAAAAATGTAAAAACAATTTAAAATATTTTGTTGATGTTCATGGCGTTTCTTATGTTTGCAACATGGTGGAAATTCATCACAAAAAAATTAGTTACATCATTCATATTTATTTTAATTTTTTTATAAAATTGAATAAGGTTTATAATGATTTCTAAATTTAATGTAATTTTTTTCAATTAAATTTGATATTAAATTTTTTAATGTGTTTAATGTTGGAATTATTACATTTACTTTGAAACTTTATTCATTAAGAGTAACCTTTTTTCTTTGAATTTGTGATTTCAAATTTTTTGCAACTTTTTTTCTTGTTTACATCTTTTCTAGAATTTGCACTATTTTTTTCTTTTTTTTCCCAACAAAAATTTTCCAAGTTAGGAAATTTCAAAACCAAAAAAATATGTTAGCTATGTGTGTGGGGTGGGGGGTATCCAACTATTTGAATAAAAAATTTCACCAGATTAATTTTTTTACTTTTTAAAAAGAAAAAAATTCTAAAAAATATTTTTACATCATTAATAATAATAATAATATATTGATTTTTTTTCAAAGTTATGAAAATAATTATTTGTATTAGTGTATGATTCATCTTATTTAACAAATATGGTCTTGATAATTAATTAGTTATATTGATTACTTAATTACTATTTTTTCTTGTGGCCAATTTATGCATTAATGCAACAAAATTATTATTATTTTTAAATTTGAATTTTTTTGGGTCAAATATAAAACATATATTGTCAGTTTTTTATAATAAAATATAGTAAATAACCATAATATTGAAATATTTAAACAAGTTTTCAACTAAACAACTTGTTTATAACCAAATGTGGCAATTTTTTAATGGATGATTACCATTTTAGCAACAATACAAAAAAAAAATTAAAATTTTACATAATCATATTGGGGAGAATGAAAAGTTGCAATTTCACAAAAATTGGACATATTTTATGTATTGAAAATAAATTTGTAAAACTTAACCAATGCATTTGTGAATTGAGATTGAATTTACAAAGATTTTAGGTCAATTTCAACAAAAAGAAATTTGTATATTTATTCATGACATGTCATTTCAAGTTCCTTCATGAACCTTTTAAGTTAATTTCTTGTAAATTATAATTTTTAAATATATATTATGTATTAAAATAATTATATATTTTGATTGAAAATCCTAAAACCCATTGTAGAATTATTTTTTAATACTAAAAATATATATATTCTATAATAATAAAAAATATTTTTTGATGATACTGGCCTTTTTATGTTTGCAAAATGGTGGAAATTCACCACAAAAAAAAAACCTTTGGTTACATCATTAATATTTTGTTTTAAATTTCAAAAAATTTGAACTTAAATGTTTTCAAATAAATTTAATGTTGGAATTTTTTATGTGTTTAAGGTTGGAATTAATATAATTATTTTCATTTTTTAATTCATTATGAGTAACTTTTCTTTTTTCAAAAAATTTATCCCAATTTTTTGGCAAGTTTTTTTTGTTGTTTACAGTTTTTTATTAAATTTGCACAATTTTTCCATTTTTTTCCCCAACAAAAATTACTAAGTTAAAAAAATTTGAAATTATGAAAACATGTTGGTTGGTGTCACAAATGCCAATGCCATGGATTTCATTCATTTGAATGTTCATCCATGTACCTAACTTTTAGTTTAGTTGGAATTCACTTTTAGTTAATTTCCAATTAAATTTTAATTCACCTCCAATTGATTCTTAGGTCATTTTAGTTAAGTTTTAATTAAATTTTAATTAAATTCAAGTTAACTTTAGTTAATTATAGTTAACTCCCAATTGACTCCTAGTTAAATCCAAGTTAATTTTCAATTAATTTTCAATTAATTCATAGTTAACTCTTCGTTAGGAAAGTTCTCCAAAAAAAAAATTTATTCAATGCACACATAGAACCTTTTTGGAGGCTTCCTTCAACTAGGTTGCCAAAGGGATATAAATAAAAATAAGACCCTTAATTTCCTTTAGTTTGTTCAACACCAACTTTAAACACAGTTTTACAACATAACCTTATCATCTTCTTTTCATATTCATATTTGCATATATCAACATAATAATTTTTTTTTTTCATGTTTGTTTTGCACATCTCGTGTTCTTGTTTTTAATTCTTATGTTTTTATTTTTTGAATCACATAATCTTGTTTTTTTCTTTGTTTGAAAGTTAGATTTAGACCCTTTCCTTTAACTTTTGTTCTCATGAATCTTCATATCCTTGATAGGGTGAGGGAAGGTTAATCCAACTATTTAAACCCAAAATTTTACCAAATTAAATTATGTTTTTTTTACAAAGGAAACAAATGTAAAATGTTTTCTTACATCATTGAAAAAAAATGTTGTGATTATTTTCAAAGTTGTGTAATTAATCATTGGTATTAATGCATGATTAATATTGCTAAACAAATATGGTATTGATAATTACATGACTATATTTATTACTTAACTAATGTTTCTTCTTATAACTAATTTCTACCAATTTAGGGGGCAACAACAATAAATAAATAGATTTTGAAGAAAAAAATTTGGGCCAAATTTAAATTATACATTGTTAAATTTTTACAATAAAAGAACATAAATAACCATGGTATTAAAAGATTTAAACAAGTTTCCAACTACATCACTTATATATAACAAAATGTGGCAATCTTCTTATGGATGATTGTTATTTTGACAACATCGTAAAAATAAGTAAATAAATTATACCTAATCATATTGGGGAAATCAAGAACTTGCAATTCTTCAAGAAATGGGCATATTTTATGTAATTAAAAATATATTTAATAAATGCACATTTGAATTCACATTGAATTATAAAGATTTTAAGTTAATTAAATAAAAAAGATATTCGTTGATTTATTCATGAAATGATGTTTTAAGTTTTTTTTAACATTGTAAATTTATTTTTTGTAAATTATAATAATTTTTAAAATACATTATTGACTAAGCTCCCAGATCATCATTTCATTTGTAGCATTTGAATACATTTTTCAAAAGAAATTGTATGTTAAAGTTTGAATTTTCTATATAATTTCATACCAAACATGATAAAGTTAAAATTTTCCATCATTATTCATTAAGTGTTAAAGTGGTTTGGTGGTTAAGACCTTATTGTGTATCCATGAGGTCTTGGTTTCAATCCTTGATGGATACATGGATACATGCAATTTACAAACATATACATCATGGTGAATACACAAACATGTACATCATGGTTAAAAGGTGTCAAAACACAAATTGGTGACAAAATTGAAAGAAAAAAAAAGGTTAAAGCACAATCAATTAAACACAAAAAATAGTTATCATTCATGTAATCATATTTTTGCACATAAATGTAAGAAAGTAGAATCAAAACATTTTCAATCATTATCAAACCATCATGCTATTCAATAGTGGGTTTATAATTTGTTGTATACAAAGTTTGAGAGACTTTCGTATAATAAAAGTAGGTGTAAAGTATTTTTGAAATATATTGGCCAAAATGTATTCAAAAATATTTTTACATTAGAAAGCTTGATATATTATTACTTTTAAAGTAAAAGTTGAAAGCACATAAATACGTTTTAATGCAACAATATCCAAGAAAGTAGAAAAATCCAATATGTTTCCTATTTTAAGCCTACTTTCTATGAAATAGATGCTCGGAAAGTAGAAAAAAATCTACTTGAAATTTTGAAAAATCTACTTAAATGGACATTAAACATGCATTTTTTATATCATTGGTATAAAATCAAATAACATGCCCATACTAATCATTGGAATAAATAATATTTTAAAGTTTACTATATGAAGGTGTATTTTATGGCTACTTTCCATTTATGCATACAAGGATCATGGAGTGTTTAATTGATCATGCTTTCACCAAAAAAAACTTAAATTTCTTTTCACAGCATGTAAATTTGTCACAACATGCCATGACCAAAATGTAATATATGATTCCACAATATGAGAAACCAAAAAAAAAAAAACAAACAAACAAAAAAACAAAGTTATATGATGATGTGGCGTGTTATTCCACGTCATATTAACTTTGGGACCTCCTATACCTATGTCATTATTTTTAAATTAAAAATCTATTTAGTGCAACATGCAAATATCCAAAAGAACTAAAAAACATTTCACTAAAAAGTCCTAATCAACTAATCATTTTTTACCAAAACCATACAAGTTACATATTAATCAATTTTGTCCTATTTGACTAAAAAACTAATGACTTTGGGTAGTGGAAAAAGACAAAATTTCTTCTTATGCAACCTCAGTGTTTCAAACCCCACTTTAGCAACCAATGTCAAACACAAATCTTTTTGGATTAGTAATGTTTTGAGGCCCATGTCATAACAACCGATAGCAACCCCACCCACCATGCCAACACCATCAAACCCAACATGACTTCTAGAATCAATAAGTAGGGCTCATGGGTAAAGAGGATTAGTGGGGCATGTAAGGGAATCTTTTTTTGGGATGACACTTAAGGGGGATAACACTTCACATGCTTGATGTGTTCATTTTACATGTTAGGGATCAAATCCTTGTAGATATGGTTAACCTTCATGGCTAAATGGACAACGAATTTTAATATATATATATACACAACAAATTATGTGTTAAGGGATTTGAAGATAATGTTCATTACTTTTTGAAAGGAGGGCAATTTTGGTTGAAACATTTATTTACATAAAAAGGCTAGTGGACTTGCCCAATTGGCATGGAGTTTGATCAATGGGAGAGGCTCATGAAGAATTGGATAGATGAAAGGATGATTATTAAGGCAAGAAGCATGCAATCTAATGTTTGACCTTCAAAATATGGATGGGGTGGAAAGGCACTTGCTAAAGTATTGTTAGTAAAAATTCCTTACAACTTTGTGGACCTACTTTAATTTGTTGCTAGTTTATGTACAAGATGGGTTCATCATGTGGTTGGGTGTGGGTATGTCATGTATGAAAAAAATAGCCAAAAGCCTTTCACTCATGAAAATTGCAGCTACAAGGTAAAAGTTTGAACAAGCATATGCAAAGCCAATCAATAGTTGCATGCACCTTAAAATCAATGTGGTTTTTTTTGTTGCATCTTTTGCCACATGTTTTTAATGTCTATATTCTAACCTACAACCCCTAATGGTCATTGAAAATTTAGGTATTGTAGTTTATCATTGTTGGACAATTGTAACACTTTATAATTATGTTCAATATCTTTGATCATCATTTAAATGTTCCAATGGATGTACGGAATGGTTTTTCACCAATAATTTCCAAATTTATTTAGCTATGTCCAACAACTTGTTTTGTTTTTCATGCCAATTGGTCTTCATGTTATTGTTGCATATGTTGGTATTTTTCAAACTTGTCCTAAATTTGAAATAAATGTTGTTTAAGGATTATTAAGGAAGAACATACATGCAAACAATAATATGGTTGGTGTCATGTGAAAATTGTTTTCCCTTTGCTTGATTATGATTCTAAACTTTTGTTGAGGTTGTATAACCCATATTTGTAGTGTTTAAGTTCTTTAATGTTAGATAGGCAATTCCAATATTGTTGTTCTTCAAGGTCTTTGGCATGTGAATGAATGCTATGGTGGGGTGCCATAACAATAGGTTTGTTTTCACAAGTGACAACTATTGAATCCAAATTGCCAAAAATTTAAAAGTTTCTCTAGACCCTCAAATCAACAATTTTTGAATTTATCTGGTAGTTCCAATGATCGTGGGAAGTCCAAGTTTGAAAGGGCATGCCTTTACACTTGGCCATAATGCCACCCCCATGAAAGACAATAACACCTTGCTTGAAAGAAAAGCAAAACACTTGGCTATAGAATTTGATGTTAGTGGTGCACATGATAGGCTAGTGAGTTGTCAATGAGATACCTTCTAGTTTTTTAAATATGTGGTAAAGTTGTTTTGTTTGCTTCATTTGGATTGCAATTATTTCAAATAGGCCACAAATGATTTTAACCTTATATGATATTGATGATAATTCACAAAAGTGATGCAAAGCTCAAATGATTAGAGCCTATTTATGTATTACATGTAATTGATGTAGACATGACAAATGAAGTTCCTATAAACACTTAAGTAGATAAAAATGTGCCCAAATCAACATTTTTTTCCAGCCATTGTGAATGAGGTACATGCAACTTCAAGAATACACATTTTGAATTTAAAATAAAAACCTCAAGTTGTACTTGTAATGATTTTTCTTGTAATTTTTTGGGCTTAACAATGGGTCTTGGTATAATAAACAACAAGCATTATCCTTCAATCCACCCAAGCAAATGAAGAGGAAGAAATCCCAATTGAAACACATCAAACCTCATAGCAAAGGTTTGGCCACCAACGTAATGATCTAGGTTTGTATATGGCAACTATTGGCTGAAATTTGCAATTTGAATCCAAGGGCATGTTTGCTTACCAAAGCTTTATATATATATATATATGTTCCTTTTTGTTCTATTTTTTGCAATGTTAAAAGAAGGTCATAATGATGCACATATAGCTTGTACATATGGTTTGTTCCATGGGGCAATACACCAAAATGGCAAAGAAACCAATTAGAGCCAATTCTCTAGTGTCGAGATCTCACTTACATGTGGCAACAATGCAACTAATATATATATAAAAGCCATGCCCATGCCAAAGGTGCTCCCATCATGGTTTTAGTGATTTAAATTCTTCTTTTGCAAATTATTAATTTCATCACCATTTCAAAGCTTATCTTACATTAGGTAATACATGTTCATGTGCATTGCCATTTATGTTGTTACAACTTGCATGTGTAATTTGCCAGAGGTGATTTAGTGTTCTTGCTAAGGAAACATCATATTCCAACAAGTGGAATAGTTTATGGTGTTGGCAAGCATCATATTGCAACAAGCAAAGTAATTTTTGGTGTTGCTAATGATACATTTCATTGGGTTGCTATTGAAGAAGGTTTATATAAGGTGGAGGTGCATGGTGTGATGCTCCTCAAAACACTTTGATATTTTCAAATTCTAAAAACAACCTTGCACAACTACTATTTAAGGATGTGAAAGGTCAAATTTATTCACATTCTAGGAAGGTGTGAATATTTGAGTTATTGTTTTTTAGACTTATTGTAGTTAATAATGGTGCAACTCAAAATGCCATGAAATTCCTTTACACATATGTCATGTCATGTTTGTAAGCTTGAGTATTTTTCATTTCCCATCTCCTTGTTATATCTATGTTGTAGTAATTCAATAAATTGGAGATTCTCACCTCCAGAATCTATTTGAATAATTTAGGTCTACACATGCCTATCATCTTTTGCATTACTTTAATTGGTTACATTTTCAATATGCATGCTTTAGGTGTTGTCGTTGCAAATCTAGTTCAATTAGCTTGCCTTGTAACTATTAGTAATGGAGTTGCATGTGTGTACTACCCAACAATTATTGGAGTTGCATATGTATCCTACCAATGTAGTTAAAATATTATTCTACTTTGCTACTAGTGTAATCAAAACGTGTCATTTTAGGCAACCAATGTAGTCACATGTAAGGTGCACCTTATAACTACTTCAATCATATATGCAATTGCAATGGTGACATACTATGCAACTACCATAGTCACACATATGATTACCATAATTGCATATAAATTATATCAAATATTTATAATAAATTTAACTATTTAATTTATGTCATGTGAAAAAATCATAGTTGTAAACATGATAATCATAATATCTTCATTTCTCGAAATTAATTTATTAAATTACTATCTATTACCACATGTCCATCGTCTAATGGATAATCCGTGTTTGAATGTCACAGAAATTTTTGCCATGTGAATACATCTTAGCCAATTCCAAAATGTGATCACAAAATATTTTATTATAACAATTTAAATTTGTAAACTACTATCTACTACCACGTGTCCATCATTTGACAAATAATCCTTGTTTGATTGTTGGATGAATTTTTGTCAAGTGTATTCATCCTAGCCAATTCAAAATGTAATTATTAGAAAAATAATTGTAATTTTTTTTTGAATTATTATCTATTACCACATGTATATCATTTAGGAGATAATCTTTACCCAATTGGTGGATAAAATTTTCCATGTGAAGACATCCTAATTGACTATGTCATGTCACTACTACACATTTTAATTGTGTCACGTGATTGAATATTAATTGGATGAAAAGTTGATGTTAGTTGTACCTCAATTTGATTGCTATTTCAACAAGATGTCACATTTTGGTCTTTTACAACTCAAATTTGATGTGGAAGAGGAATTTGAAATTACATGTTTTAATGTGTGAAAAAAAATAAGAAAAATTTAGGGTATGCACACATGTGCCATTTACAACAAATAAGCAGTCTTTTATGATTGAAAAAAATCAATATGTCAAATTCCTTGTAGTAAAAGCAAAAATGTCCAAAGAGACCCAAATCCAAGTTTTAAGAAAAGAACCAGAACCCGAGCTTCTTCATAAAAGTCAAGAACCACTCAACACTAGTTAGCTAGCAGTGGATATGCTCCCACCTGAGACACTTGTTTCTCCACCCAAGCTCTACAAACATGCACCCATATGCTTCTCTATCCTTTGACATACTAGCTCAAAAAGATCAGTGCAATTAGGGTAGATAGGCCAGTGGGCGAACAATTAAGAACTGAACATAGGTTGAATCCTCACTCATTGCTCCTTTGCTTCTTCTGAGGCTCAAAGAATTTTTTTTACCATGTTTGTAGCTTCCAATGTGGCAAAAATTGCTCAATTCAATAAAGCAAGGGGGGGCAAGATATGGAGTGTAGCTTCCAATGTGCCACAAATTGCTCAATTCGATAAAGGAATGCGGGGAAGATATGGGGTGCAGCTTCCAAGGTGGACAAAATTGCTCAATTCCATGAAGGAATGGGGAAAAATATGGGATGTTTGGTGTAAAGGGATTTAATGTTTGGTGATGAGTGAATTACAACAGATTAGGGTTTTGAGCTTAAATTCTTTGATTGTAATTGCATCTTTGTCTTTGGAATACAAAGAAATATTCTAAAACCCTAGTTGGTGCACCCATCAAGTTTGAAATCACTCAAAACACACTAAAAATGAGGAAGATATGGAGTTGCAACTGGAGAGGGGTCAAAAGCTATATTTTAAAAAAAAATTGAAGCAAACTATTACTCATCCTCTTCCTGTGTTTTCTGTGTTGCTCCTTTACCTCTGATGCTCAAAGAACATTTGTAACCATGGATGGCTTGCACATCCAATGACACAAAACTCACTCAATTTGATTAATGGATGAGGAAAATATCGAAGCAAGGAAAATATTGAAGCAAGTTCAGTGATAGGTATCCCTTCAGTGATGGGCAGTTCTACCCTATTTCACCCTGGTACCCTGGTAAAGAACTGGTAGAATCCTTTCTAGTGTATTTGGAGGGTGGGTTACCTTCATTGCTATTTTGGCCTTAACAGAGGCAAATTGCATGTAAGGTACACAATCAGAGTCATTGAAAATTCTACTAGACACTTGGGAAGGACCTCAAACAGGACAGTTCTAGGAATTCCACTCTCACACTCAGCTCCCACCTCACACCAGACTCTAATTCCCAGAACCGTCTTGATCCTTACCCCACCCATTACACCCCCTGTCAAAACAGATGCTTGTCAGGCTGCCTAGTATTCTTAGGGTTCATTATAAAAGCAAGTACAGTCTTCACCTACTCAATAACAGCACATTTATTATACTGGACTGCACAGATTGAAGTTCTGCCCTTGAGTCTGGTACACCAGAAAACCTTTCCCAAATGATTAATGACTCAATAAGCAAGTTGTCCCTTTTTCGATGTCTTAAGATTACAAGCTTGATAGATTTGATTTTGAACCATCTACTAGCTAGCAAACTGGAAGTAAAATCCAAACTGATTAATCAGTCTGTGTTTGATTGTAAAACACAGACATCCTAAAAGAATACCACACAATTCATGAACAAGTAGCTCATCAGGGAATGACTCTCCCCTTCATGCCAGATTCAAACAAAAAACTTACCTTACTAGATCTAGAACTTCTCATCCAGATGATCCCTGCTTATAGAACATGCCCATCCATCATATGCACACATAGTACTCTGGATGTCACTCACACATTGGGTCAACTTTGAGCCAAATTTGTATGCCCAAATCCTACCCCAATGCATAGTCTCTTCCCTGTGAACAGAGCCAATAAACTCACCCAGGTGTTGTTGGGTGTCAAAGCATAACTGGTGCTTCTTGACCATATAATGGTGCTGCAAGGAGACCAAAAATTAGTGCAACATAATCAGCTAATTTTAGTACTGATCATTCATGGTGTGCCAGGGCTGTTGTTAGTAAGGCTAGCTATTATCACATTGTCTATAGCATCCATTGGGGACAACCAACATCTTAACCCCATTCTTTCATTTGTGAAACCAACTATTATTGCTTGTTCCAACTGGAAAGTTCAAAAATGTGTGGAGCTCTGTAGCTGACTGCTTAGCTCAATTTACAAAACTTTGCAACCTGAAAAAAGTGTAACCATCATCTGAAATTCACAAGGAAAAAATGCAAGAATATCAGGACTAAACTCTCAAGCAAGCACCGCATCAAACTCACAAAAAATATGCACAGAAGAGAAACACTGGGTTGCTTAAGAGACGCCAGGAACACAGAATTAAGGAAAAGTCGTATGAAAAATGATGAAGTTAAAAAGTCCTCAAAATCATCAAGCATCAGTTCATGCTTCAATGATCTCCTTCTCTGATTTTCCCCGCCGTGTGAGGATAAGGTAATGTGCCACTGATTTGTACCCCAAAGCCTTTACCTACACACAGAATCGTAAACTCAACCAAAGAATATTAGGGCAATTGACACTGATTTTTGTAGTCGTAGGTGGTGGAACTACACCAACCTTCAATGAAATATGTATTTTCATTTGCTCTTTTCCCTTCATCAAAAGCATGTGCTTCTCATGCAGCAGAAATGGCATCATCTCCATAAGCCCTTTCGCTCACATCTCGATTTGATAATATCCTAACAAGGAGTTAACAATGTGAAAAAGAAGTTCTGGATTTACAGTGGAAGAGAGAAAACAACAGCACAGTAAGAAGAAGAAGAATGCCTCACCTTTTTGTACAAAGCCCCTGTGGGTGTCCATCCTCTCTTGATGCGACAAAAGCTACAGTTGCAAATCTTACGACAAACTGGACACACCCAATTCTTGTTCTTCATTGCCTCCAGCACATTTTCTCCATATCTGTTTTGCTTGTTTGCAAAGTAGTTCATAGCAAAGCAAGACTTTAGTATAAATTATAATATGGTTAAGAAGTCAAGAAATGAAACTTTGGAAAGACATTTTTTGAAAATTTCAGGCAAAGAAATTTCCCAGCACTTTTAGGAGCAAGGTTCCTCCTCTAACATTTCCCCTCTGTAGTCAGAGCTTTCTTGTGGTTCTGAGACAACAACTTCCCACCAAATGGCTTTCTGGAGAAATGGATCGTTGTGTATTTCTGTGATGACTTGAGGGTGGTATGTGGAGGTGGCAGAAGAAAAGGAGTGACAAGAATTTGGTACCTCATGTAAAGACAGTCACCACAAAACTGACCATGTAGTGACTTGCACTCACTGCATGATGTCCGATGCCCTAGGGTCTTCTGCCTGGACTTTCAACATCCCCACAAGGGTTTAGTTTCTAGAACTCTCCATGAAACCAACTGATTTTACAACAACTTGGGCTGAATCTCAGATTTGATTTTCCTGTCTTCATCAATGGAGAAATGACACTGGAGGATGGGAGAAGAAATAGTGGATTACAAGAGAGGATCATTACCTGCATTGGTGACAAGTTTTTCCGAGCACAGGGTCATAGACACGATTGCCGTTTGCAGCATATCCATCGGCGAACAGCTGCCACTCTTCGGTAGCAGATCCCAGAAGCTTCTCGTGCTCTGCAGTATAAATCTCAGCAACTTGACCTCCTCTGCCTGCGTGCCTTGCAGCGATCCCTTCGCCCTTCTTCGCCGTCTTCCCTTCTCCTTTCGGCCGCAGCTCTGAATACGAAATCACCGGAGCCCCCTGCAGCCTATATTCCTTGTCCATCCCCCCCCCCCCCCCCCCCCCCCCCCCC
>Ga0209611_10011600_pt1 | contig 12644 bp, 17 predicted proteins | sample S1TSphgellanicum_3_FD_187693 | JGI IMG/M metagenome (GOLD analysis project Ga0209611, IMG submission 187693) | Host-associated microbial communities from peat moss isolated from Minnesota, USA - S1T2_Fc - Sphagnum magellanicum MG (SPAdes) (version 2) | ecosystem: Host-associated > Plants > Peat...
TCAAAGATCAAAGACAACTGTTGAGATCTGCAAACAAACAGAAAGAAGATGGAAGCCTGTCTGAGGCAGTTCAGAACCAAGTGGTGCAGATGCTGAAGCAAGACTATAAACCCCATCAAATCTCATTTGGTCAGGTCCCAATTCATGCATAATCCTTGAACCCCATGTCACAATGCCAAAAGTGAAGGAATCCATTGGGCAACAATTGCTTGTAAAGCAGAAGATCCAACCCCAACAGATTTTGTATCAAATCCCATTTACCAAATTCTACTCATGAATGCCAGCTCGATAAGATTGATTGCTCATGCTCTTGGAAGCCCTAAAGTCAAGAGTCCCAATAAGGTTCATCCCACAACACTTGCAGCAGCTCATCATACTATGTGCTCTAGTTAGTAGTCTCCCACCTACAATGATTATTAGACCAAGATTAGCTTCAGGATTCAGGAGCTACAGAATTCCCCTTTCTTGTAGCATAGAATCATCCCAGCTGGGAAAAAGAAAAAAAGCTTCCTGGGGTTGAAAGATTAGTGAAACTCACATTGCAAGCAATAATGTGTTACATACACAACCAGCTTTTGACTGATGTTGGCTAAGTAGCATGATTCTGCATGAAGTAAGTCTCAAACCACCTTAGAACAAGTGGCACATCTATGAGAGAATAATGGCTGGTCAGTTAGAAAAGTACTAAAAAGGGTGCAAAGTGCACCAGCACTTGTGAACTCGAAATCATGAGCAGACCAAATATATGGTTCATCATTCTGCTCAGCTCAAGCTAATCATTTTTATAGGGTTGCTCTAGGTATTGACCCAACTTATTTCAATTCATTAGACAGAGAGTGGGTCAATAATGAGCCTATTTCACATACTATACAGAGATGTGGAGAAATTCTCCAGCTGGTGGTTCTAGATTGAATCCTCTAAGTCTCATGTTGTGGAAGTTGCGGGCCAGCTTTTGATGATCTTTTTCATCAAGCTTGAACTCTGACTCCAGATCTGGTTCATGTTTAGATGAAGTGGCAGAAGAGTTGGCCACAACAGCAGAGACATCTGCATGGCGCAATGGGCTGCCTCGCACACTTCCTGCAGGGCTGCGTGCATTGAGCCAGTGGATGATGTCTGAGAACACAAGCTCAATGTTCTCGTCTGTCTCACCTGCTGTCAATCCATGCCACATCCCTGGATACAGCTTGAACTCCTTGTCAACACTCTTGGCAGACTTGTAGAGCTCTCTACTGATCTCCGGGTCAGTAACCCTGTCAGCTTCCCCATGCAATAGCAAAAATGGAAATGTGACCTGTGACATTGCCAAACACTGTAATTTGTGAACCCATTGGCATTTATCTGATATGTGTTCAGCATTAACCCCTTAGCTATGAATCCACACGAAGCACAAGCAATTCAAATGACTGCTAGGTTCACTCATAATGTTAGTAGAGTGGTATCCCATTTTTCATCAATTCATTTGAGTCCTCAAATTCAATTGCACATTTCAATGGATCAAGAATTACACAGTGCTGAGCAGTTTGCAAACCTGATCAAGCCGTTGCTCGAGAGATTTACTTGCATTGAGCAATTCCAAAGCAGTCTTTGCTCGTGGCTTGCCTTGATATGCATATGGATTCATTCGAATCTAACAAAATTGCCACATGTGATTTTAGAACAAGGATTTGGTTGTAGAAACAAGCATATACCTCCCAACTTGCAATACAAGTTGTGATGGCTGCACTTGGCTTGCACTTGCATGGATACTGGAAGGTAATATTTTACCAACAGAGATTCAGAGACATTGTTTCTAAATACCTAGTGTAGAGATGGTTTACATGCATTACTGAAAGTAAATCAAACCCCTACACAAAGTTTTATGCAAAGTTATTGGAAATCAGGGACTACATTTTGGAACCCAGAAAGGGGAAATTTTTATCTTACATACCTGCTCCCTTTTCAATGGATCTTTGAAAGCATTGTTGATAATATCTTTGCTTGGAACAATTTTCCATGTTGGAATGAAATTTGTCAGCTTGATCAATATGGCTACCACAAGTGGATGGGGCTTAACATCATCTGCTATCTGCAACACCCAAATCAGACATATATCCCCATGAGTATGATACTATGATACTATGTGCTACAGAAGGGTGGCATGAAGCAGTTGATGTCAAGGTTATTCATTCTTCAAATTTGTAACCTTCCAATTCTGATGCTTTAACCAAGTATACTTTGGAAAGCCAGTCCAATTCCACTCAGACAACACACAGCCAAGCTCAGAGATTGAAAGTTGTCAATGGCCACCTGACTAAAATGTACAATCTCTTTATAAAATTTGAAAAAAGTTATCAATTGCTTGCCTAGAAAATTGGAACCTACACAAAGGACTGCAGCAATATTCTCATTCCAGTTCAGGCAGCAGGTTGGTCACACACTCTGGCTCCAGGTTAGGTTCTAACACAGTTCAATTCACATTTGAGTTGTAACAGGAAACTAAACCTGCATGCATCTGACAAGGCATCGGCCTCAAGCTTGGAACTGGGCAAACCTCTCTTATCCAGTCCTTGATTTTGAAAGAAATCTTCAGTTTCAGTTTTTAGTTTGATAGAAACTCCAGTGTGATTTTGAGAATGATTTTTTGGATTTATAAAAATCTCTGGTTCTGGAGACTTCTCAAAAAAAATTGTGGCTTGGTCTGTTTAAGACCAGGTTTGGTTTCCTCTACATTACACCCCACTAAAACTAATAACTTGCCTAACCGACTAAGTACCCATGCTTGTGGAGTGCGGGGTATTAGTGTAAGAGAGAATTGGAGAGCAACATACTCATGAAACAAAATCCTAATAGTCAATGAGACAAAGCACTAGACCCTAAACAAGACCACTTATTTTTTCTTTGGGAGGGGGGCGGTGAGGGTAATTTTTTGGGTTCGTTTATTGGGAGAGGGGGAACCATTGAATTAGCAATCCCCTAAAAGCTAGTTCATTGAGTTAGAGCTGGAAAACAAGTTGGTGCTGTCTTGGTACTAAAGTAAAAAGTGGTGGTCCAGAACCTTCTTGGTACTGAAACAAAAAAGTAGAGATCAGACAAGCTTTTTCCCCCTTTTTGTTTGGCCATGTAGCATGTATCCAACACCATCACAATTTACAGCATAATGTTTGCCCAAAGTTGAATTGTCACAACCTAAAAAGTAAGACATGGTTATTGCATTAAAAAAAACATTGTACTTATTATGTGAATAAAGAATTTGGATCAGTGTTTTTTTTTGGACAAAATTTTGCCACTTGTTGACAAAAAAAAGGGCTGAAAATCCTACAAAGGTTTTTGTCGAAAAAAAGAACAAAGTTGCCATGTATCAAGGACCCAAAAAAAAGTTAGGTTTGTCAGATTTAGACCACACCTTCTCGGATGTAGCCATAATATAGCAGGGTTCCAAAAAAATTGTACTTCGATCTCTGGCCTGTAGCCCCGACTTGGCAAGGAGTTTTCTTCTGGAGAATTACCAGTTCACGTACCTCACAAATTTGAGGGAAAAAAAATCCCCTGATTTGCATCTGTTTTAAAAGAGACAACAATCTGGTCCAGGTTTGATTTTCAATTTCAACAAGTGAGACCAGTTGGGATTCAAATTTGGTTTCAACAAAAATAATACTCCAAAACCTAGCCTAGCCTAGCCTAGAACCCGCCAACAACGGCATTGACCCCGTATGACCGGACGGTGGCTCTAAAGCTTTTCACACTACAAAGCTCTAAATACTAACGTTATGAAGGGAAACACTTACTTTTGGGAGGAACTGTTGCCTCAAAACCAGCAGCTTTTATGTGACAGATAGGTTCACGGTTTAACGCTTCTAGACGTGTCCAATTAAACAATAGAGCTTTTCTTCAAATATTATATTAGTTTCTAGAAACGTTGACTATGTTAACGATGATTGTCGAATTCCTCACAACCCAAGTCAGCAGAGTGTCCGATCGACATGGTTCTACATGCTATAAAAACCTTCCAGTTTTGCGCACATTGTTGAACTGTGTTATCATGCCACATTGTTAATTGCTATTGTTTTAAGTAAATACTTAGGGGAAAGGAAATGTGGCCTTCAGAGTCCAAACCCTATTCCACGATTCTAACTTGTAGATAGTTTAGAAAAGCAACCGGCATTCGTCACCTGGGGCCACCCACTGTGACGTGGTGGCCGCCCACGTTTTATAAATGACCCCAGCGTTAAATGACCCCATGTGGCCTTTGTCAAACTTGCTGGGCCCGGCCTAACGTTAATGTTTAACTAGGAGCGGAGGGAAAGCCTATGTGCATTGTCAACCATATCTTATGAATCATATCATGATACGAACTTCTCGGTTATCCTTATTTGCTGGAAATGGTCAAATCACAGCCCCAATATGGGTCTGCTCTCCTTGGTCATTCATCCTTTGATCCTGTTCTTGTGTGACAAATCCACGATGTATCTGTTGTTGTATACATACTACTACATACTACTGGATAAGAAATGGCTACTTCTGTTGTATTGAACGGCATAAGCTTTGTACCACAGTGTGGTAAGAAGTTCATTAGACATGAGGTAGAAAGCCTACCTTGCACATGGGTGCTTGGAGAATTGCTCCATTCCACTCTTGTGGCTCTTTCAGATGAATATGCAAGACTACAGCTCCCCCCATTGACTCTCCGTACAGGAATCTTGCCTTGTTCTTGTACTCCTGCTGCTCTGCAATTCCAAAACAAGCAAGATTTACTTTCATGTCAAAAAAATTTCCCCCCACCAACACCAGCTTGTGAAGTAAAGGCTAAAGCTCATTGTAATCGTTATGAACTCCAACATGATTTACACTTTCTATCCCTTCATGTTTTGTGGGAGATGTTAATAGTCATGGTAGTCATGAGAAAGTAGTATAAGGACGGACACCGGGAGTATATGGAAATAATATTTTGCAGCTCTGAGTACGTTTCCATACTGGGCTTTACTTGAACAGGTCTGGTATTGGACTCCACCAACTGTGGAAGCAAAAACTTTCACAGGTGCAGGATGTGCAAAAATGTGCCTTACTAGTTCTGCATTGAACTCTGCACAACTCTGCTCGGTCCAATGAGGACCGAGTGAGAGACGTGCATCCTGTGGTACATGTGTAACCAAAAAGAGAGAGAGTGTAAAACCAGACAACCAACCTGACGATCTGATGTGCCTACACAGAGTTGAATTCTCTGCGATTCTAAAACCAACCAACACGTTCTGATCTTTCCTTCTGATTCATCCAAAACTCTCTTGCCTACACCTGCTGATCCTCACACAGACACCGCTTACACTTGTACAAAATCGGCTGATTCTGATCGTCAAATCTGAGCCTACATCTTCATTCACAAAAAGTCTAGAGAATACAAGCTGCCTTACTGCAGTACAGTCATTCACAACTACCAGCTAAGTCGTTGGCGCAGCAGAGAATTTCAACAACCAGCCAGAGCAAAAACCTTCTCCACTATCTATTTATGTATCTCTGCATTCATCTACCATGATCTGCACCACTCTCTCGGTCACAGCCCACTAAGTCCCCAGAAACTTTCTCTGATCTCCTTGTGTCTCCCGTTCCTCCTTGGCCTTCAACCTTACCTCCTCCCCATCTGCCGTCGTTCCCTCCACTCCCGCTCATCAATTCAGCTCCACTCCGCCATAATCCGCGCCACCTCACTCACGCGTGATCAGATTTCACAGTACATCTAGAAGCAGCCGCCATGCATTCTTTGTAGTAGTAATGGAGAGATCCCCGCAGCCAGAACCACTGACGACTACAAAATTAACTCAAACAACAGGCTATGTTCACACTAGTATTGGTGACCTATTGTTCGGTCACATATGTAACCCCTCCGTTCTTTAAAAAGCTGAGTCCCTCAACTTCATTTACTCTTGTTGATCGTGATAGATCTGAAGATCCCTACGAGACCTTTCCCATTGGTGTCCATCAACATCCTGGATGATGCACACTCAACTGCCCTCTTCAAAATCAAAGTTCCCCTTCCCATCTGCGTGCCCAATGAATTGGTATGGACCTTCCCAGCTTGCAGCCAAGGCTTTCTTCCTTCCTGGTTTTTTCATTTTGACCATTGTTTCACCTGCAACCAGACCTTCAAAAGTTTGCTTACCTTTTCTGCCATCATAGGTCTTCTTTTGTTTCTTTTGTGCCTGTTCCACATTGAGCAAGACATTCTCGTGGATGCTTGCTATAAGCTTCACCTTCTGTAGAAACTGTGTTGTAACAACTTCAACATCAACATCATCATCAGTCATAGCAGTTAGAGCATGCAGGTAATTGTCCACCCTGAGACGTGGTGTTCGACCTGTTAGAATCATGAAGGGTGAAAACTTGGTGCTAGCCTGTATCCCACATCTGTACCCAAACAATACCTTAACTAGATGCTCGTCCCAACAGTCTATGTTCTCTGGTGTTGCAGCAAGAACGGTAATGCCGTGCTTGATGGTCTTGATCAAGCGCTCCGCCATCCCATTACATTGAGGCCACTGGGGTCTCCTCCTCTTCAGCATCACTTTCACATCTTCGTCCAGCATAAGCTCACTCTCCTTTGCCATTTCTGCCTCATATGGCACAAGCTCCTTGGCCTGGTCTTCTTCTAACACAACGTCAACCATATACAGCCGATAGTCACTAACATGAGCACAGTGGTTGATGCCAAAACAATGTGCATGATGTTGTACACACTCCCTGTCCTTTCTCTTGATGTCGAGCCACTCTGTTTCTTCGCTAATTTGAACAAAGAGAGTCTCCCCTTCTCTTTTAGGTGTGTTAGTCAGTGTACTTCCAATGTCTCGGATTTCTTCACTGAAGTCATCATCATCCGTGGCCTGCCTTACTGGATTTATGCTCAACGCATCTGCATTCATATGTCTCAAGCCTAGTCGATGCAGTATCTTGAAGCTGAAATCTTACAGCATATCGATCCACCTTCCTCTCCTACCATGTGCATCTGACACCGTCGCCAACCATTCAAGCGGTTTGTGGTCTGTTTTCAGGGTAAAATGGTTTCTATGCAAATACTGTTTAAAATGCATGATGCCCCAGATCAATGCATAGCACTCCCCTTCCATGGGGTGAAACTTCCTTTGCACCATAGTCAAACCTTTGATGGCATAAACCACCACTTTCTCGAATCTACCCTCCTTTTGTGGCAGGATGGCACCAACACCTTTTGTTGACCAATCCACATCGAGGCAGAATGGCCTTTTGAAGTCTAGACGCACCAGTATGGGAGCATCAACAAGTGCTCTCTTCAAATAATCAAACGCCTACTGGTAGTCATGATTCCATACAAACGCAACATCTTTCTTCGTCAATTCAAACAACGGACTAGCCAACCTTGAATACCCTCGTACATACTTTCGGTAGTACCTTGTCAGTCCCAGGAATGACCTGACACCGGTGACTGTCTTTGGTTTTGGAAAACGCAGCACTGCATCAATTTTTTTAGGATCTGGTTTAATACCTTCCTTACTGATCACATAGCCCAAGAACACGATGTTTTCAGCAGCGAAACAACATTTGCATGGGTTCAGCTTCAAGTTCACTTCCCTGAGCTTGGAGAGTACGGCTTCCAAGTGTTGTAGATGGTCTTCCTAGTTTTCGCTGTGGACATTGAGATCATCCACAAACACCTTCAGGAACTTATCTCCCAATTCCTTGAAAACTAGCAACATTGTTCTGGTGAAAGTATTGGTCACATTCTTGAAACCAAAAGGGATAATTGTCCGGTCATACAGCCCAGTCTTGGTAACCAATGCTGTCTTCTTCATATTTTCAGGAGCCATACAAATTTGCCAGAATCCCGACTGCAAATCCAGTGCAATAAACCAAGCTGATTTCCCCAGCTGGGAAATCACATCGTCAACAAGAGGCATGGGGAACGAATCTCGTCAGGTCTGCAGGTTGAGTGGTCAGTAGTCTCCATAGAATTGCCTACCCTCGTCCTTTTTCACTGGTAGGATCACACAACAGGCGTACTCAAAATCATTCGGCTTCATCTTGCCCAACTCCACCAACACATCAATCTGTCTCTTCACCTCTGCCGCCTCCCAGTATGATAATCGACCAAAAGCTACCTTGCAAGCTGGAAATCCTTGTGTGTCTATGGAGTGTTCTCCGACAGTACAACAGCCTAGCTCCCCTTTGTTCCAAGCAAACACATCTTGATATCACTCTAAGATTCCCCAAAGTTGCTGTCCCTTCTCCTCATCCAGATTCTGGTCAACTCGAATATTTTGCCAGATCTCTCCCCACCTTGAACTTGCCTTACGGTTGTTAGATAACGCCAATTGCTCCTTAAAGCTGTTGTGAGAGTCAGCAATGTCCATTTGCTGGACTTGTAGTAGCACATGCACTTCCGCGCAATTCGTGGTTCCAGGGAGAGCATGTTTTCCTTGCTCTGCATTAGAAACCCACCTAATCCAATCGGCATAGTCGTCAGCATCTGTGATTTCCTCTTTCATGAAATCATCAGCTTGCTCTTGCAACGTCAGTTGCAGAATTTGTTGTGGTCCTTCCAACAATACCAAATCCTCAAGTTTGGTGTTTCCGAACTCAAACTCGTCATCAACCGGCTCCACCAGTTGAAGCCCCCCTTCACGATCCTCATCTGTATTAGAGTCTGAATCTAATACCAGTGCATCTATTCGTCCAATTGCAACGCGCTCACACAAAGATGGCTTTCCGACAATCATATCCAAATTTCCATTGAGATGCGTGATTCCCAGAGCAGCAGCAGCTTCTCGCATTAGAGTTTCCGAGTTCATTTTCTGTAGCATGTTTACCACGGTCAATGGTAATACTTCCACTTGGGTTCCTGGTCCATGCCTCACTTGTATCAACCCTCGCTCCACATCAACAATTGCTCCAATTTTGATCAGAAGATCGAATCCAAGCGGCATGTCATAGCTATCCGTGTCCACCACCATGGAGGTCATGGTGCACTGCACACCTCCAACCTTGACCGGTACTTCATCAATTCGACCAAGAGCCTACGTAACAACTCCTAATGCGGTCTTGTAAGTTTCAGATCCAAAAACCAAGTGCATTAGTCCTAATTCTCGCACTACTGCAGCTACCATGATAGACATCGACGCTCCAATGTCTACAAGTCCTTCCACCAGATAGCTATTTACTTCCACCGACAAGTGGAGTGTCTTACTCCTATGTGTTTTGTTGATGCAAATTCGTCTAAGCGTTAGAGCTGCTGAAACCATAGACACCTGATTGTTCGCAGCTTCTGCATCCTTTTTCTTCCTAGCCACTTTTACTAAATTTTCTAGGTGCTTTAATTCTCCCAGTATCATCAGCACTGTCTCCATGGGTGTTAGTGAAACTTTTCCTTTAATGAAATGGGACAGAATTTTTGACTTGACAGAATTCTCCCGATTCATTCCTGTGCCCTTTCCTGTAGCTTCAGGAGATGGTTCAATGCCTACCGGTGCCACTTCGACAGGCATTCTTCTCCTGGGTACTCAAGTGTATGATAATATGCTCTCATTCCCACACAACTTGCTGACTTCCCATCCTTGGGTTTCTTCCAACATCTGTCCTCTGAGTGTCCTAAACCGGAACAAAAGGAACATTTTATCCCACAATTTTCTGTCCTATGAGACATGCCACATTTGGCACATTTCGGCCGTGGTTCATTCAATCTCGGACATGTAGTGGCTATATGGTCTCCTCCCTTATAGATCTAGCACCCTCCAAACATGGTGGAAGAGGATGATGCGACAAGATTTGGCACATTCCCCTTCAAGAAATTAATGAGTGTGTTGTTCAAAGCAGTGACCTGCTTTTCCATCATTGTCTTTGCAACTCCCTCTTCTTGCTCTTCTTTCAGGGGTTCGAATGGAGACTCTCCAAGCTCACCCAGTACTCTCTCGAGCTCAGTGGCAGCACTCACTAGCTCTTCAATGTTAGTAAACGTCTTCACCACACATAATTTTCAAATTTTAGGCCTTAATCTGGCCAAAAACCTTCTCCTTTGTTCGGCGTCTTGTATCCTTCCCCTCTGAAACAATCTATCAAGATGTTCAAAATATTTTTGAACCCTCTCCTTGGGTTCTTGCTTGATGGCATCAAACTTCATCCTGATGTCATCGGCATCCACATTTCCATACTGTACGATCAGAGTTTTCAACTTAGGCCAATCAGCTAGTGCTGGTTGCATCCTCTTGAACCACTCCTTTGCTCTACCCCTCAAATTCAACTTCGCAATCTTGAAGAGCTTGTCTGCATTCAGATCTTGCACTTCAGTTGCCATGGTGAGTCCTTTCTGCCCAGTCATTGACGTCCTCATGGTCTTTTCCCCAGAACAATTCATCCATCCCCTGGGGATTGGTCATCTTGCAAACGTTTAGTTTTACACCAAAATTGTAACAATTTCTACTACACACTTGACCTTAGGCCACAATTGGCGACCACACTACTGAATAACTTTATAGTCTATTCTGTTCGTTTTGGATTTTGAGAATAGCAAATGTTGTACGATTCAATCTGCGAATTCAGACTGATCTCCTTCTGCTACTGGTCTCAAAGGTGCAAAATTAGATGGAAAAATGGAAAAACTTTGCTCATTTGTGGATGCTTGTTGGTACTACCACTTTCCTTTTGAATCGTGCCATATTCTCCAACTAATGACACGAGATCTCGATCCACCGTGTTCCACCCTAACAAGATGATCTCCAACCTGAAACAAATCTTCTACACCAGGGATGTAGAATGTGGTGAAATGGTTAGGTGAAACAGCAGACTTAAGAACCCAAATGTCTTCTAACCTAGGTACACTACGCTGCCTCTCGACAAATAAAGGCGTTACTCTACACAAGGTACGAGGTGTAGTAGTACTGCGTCTGTAGCTCTGAGATTGACACCCATCCCCTTGCTCCATCTCTCACCTTCAACTAACCCTTAGTGCGCGTATAAAAACCAATGTGAGTTACTTCTACTGCTATGTCTCTGACTCGAGCTTCATCTGGATCTACTCCCACAAGCGCTACCACTCCAAAACCCAATAAACACAGGACTACCGCTCCTCTCTGTGGTCCACCCTGAGTAGTCAGATAATCGAACCTATTAACGATTTGTTGTTCATGAATTTCCTGTGTTAATTTTTCTACTCCAACCTCATCTGCACTAGGCGTAGACATGATACTTCAATTATCATTATAACTAAACATCCACAGGTTCTACCGAAACTGCTAGACCTGAACTAGATTTAATACCAAAAGAGAGAGAATGTAAAACCAAACAACTGACCTGACGATCTGATGTGCCTACACAGAGTTGAATTCTCTGCGATTCTAAAACCAACCAATACGTTCTGATCTTTCCTTCTGATTCATCCAAAACTCTCCTACCTACACCTGCTGATCCTCACACAGACACCGCTTACACTTGTACAAAATCGGCTGATTCTGATTGTCAAATCTGAGCCTACATCTTCATTCACAAAAAGTCCAGAGAATACAAGCTGCCTTACTGCAGTATAGTCATTCACAACTACCAGCTAAGTCGTTGGCACAGCGGAGAATTTCAACAACCAGCCAGAGCAAAAACCTTCTCCACTATCTATTTATGTATCTCTACATTCATCTACCATGATCTGCACCACTCTCTTGGTCACAACCCACTAAGTCCCCAGAAACTTTCTCTGATCTCCTTGTGTCTCCTGTTCCTCCTTGGCCTTCAACCTTACCTCCTCCCCATCCGCCGTCGTTCCCTCCACTCCCGCTCATCAATTCAGCTCCACTCCGCCATAATCCGCGCCACCTCACTCACGCGTGATCAGATTTCACAGTACATCCAGAAGCAGCCGCCATGCATTCTTTGTAGTAGTAATGGAGAGATCCCCGCAGCCAGAATCACTGACGGCTACAAAATTAACTCAAACAACAGGCTACGTTCACACTAGTATTGGTGACCTATTGTTCGATCACACATGCACCCTGCATGGTACAGGCCGCATTGGATTTGTGCACAGCCCAATGCCAACATAGTAACGCACATTTTTGCTTGGTACAGTTCGCAAACCAGTTTGCACTTTGAATTTCCTCCATGGATTTCTGGTGTCCTTGGGATCACATTAGGCTATACTTTCCTTGGTTGTTGAAGTAACAGGTCATTCTGAAGACCTAAACAAAGCAAGAGATGAAAATTTCAGCTTGGGGGACAGTTCCTGACAGACCAGAATATGGGCCCTCTGGGGCCTCCGACTATATTAAATTCTATGGAGCAACATCGTGAGTTTTGTATTCCTATTCAACCATTGAACCGAAGCTAGCGTACTGAAGAGGGCAACTGAGTGGACTATGGCCCTGATTTACGCTTCCAGAGGAATCTGGGACCTTGCTAGGGATACTGGAAGGCAGTCACTAGGGTACTTATACATAAGAGTATTCTCATGTACATGGGTGGGTTTTGGGCTCTAAACATGTCAACCTAAAGAGCTACATTCTTCCCTGTAAGAGTTACTAACGTTGGACCTCACCTAAGGCCTTACAATCATGACATCCGTACACTGCATAAGATTGTCTAAGATAAACAGGAAGATTACCCAAAGGTTGAGTAGAAAAGCTGCACCCTTGCTTTACTACATGCTGGATAATATTATATGC
>Ga0209611_10011602_pt1 | contig 12643 bp, 10 predicted proteins | sample S1TSphgellanicum_3_FD_187693 | JGI IMG/M metagenome (GOLD analysis project Ga0209611, IMG submission 187693) | Host-associated microbial communities from peat moss isolated from Minnesota, USA - S1T2_Fc - Sphagnum magellanicum MG (SPAdes) (version 2) | ecosystem: Host-associated > Plants > Peat...
AATGATTACTTTTAAAATTTTTATTTTTTATCCATCATATTATAGTCAGCAAACTAAACAAACCCAAGGAAAACCTTGCATATTTTAATATTTTGGAGTAGTCAAATCCTGGTTTAAAGGCATGTGAGAATTTCTACCCTACAATGTTTGAAGCAGTTTGGTTTAACTTCTCAATGGTGGAGATTTCTCAGATCTGGTGTTGTATTAGAGATGTTTGTTTCTATAGAATCAGAAGAGAGTATAGGTAATAGTTTAAATGACATTGAGATTTCAACTATCAAGATGCCATTTCAAACTATGACCTAAACTCTCTTTTGTATCATGTTAGAATTACCACATTAAAAATCATCAGTCCCTAACATTCTAAAGTCAGGGATAAACACATAGCACAAAATTAGGTGTCATAACCAAAAAGCTATTGAGTGTCACATATCAAAAGTGCATACACCCACCAACCCACCTTTTGATCTCACCCACATGACTAAACCATTTTACCAACCACCATTGGGAATTTTGGCATTCCACACGCAATGTGGACTTTCCAAACCCACTATTTACAATTATACCAACCACCAATTTACCAAATAGATTCACCATTTGCCCCAAGTTGTCACACATCCATTTGCAAGCAAAACTAAGGTAGTGCACATCACTACATTGAGGAGACTTTCTTTTCGTTCTAACTTCTTAGTTGTCACCCAAAAAAACCCAACAACTATACACCAAAGAACATCCATAGATTTGGATAGATTTTATGCGAAAATAGTGATGAGTTTGCTTTGTCTAGAGACTAGAACTTAGAATGCATAACGACAATATTTTATGTCAACTCCCCTTCCAACCTCCACTCTATCATTTACTAGGGCTTGAATTCTGGGGACTCCCCCCATATAATTGAGTAATTTCTGACACTGTGATTCCCTGCTTCATTAAACTACCTGGTGGCATCGCTAAGAACTTCACACATGCACATTGATTCAACAAAATATGTTACCTAAATTGAGTCCAACACACCCCACACAAAAAGTTAATCCTTCAGAAACAGACCAATGAGGATTCCTTCCTTACAATCCAATGTCATTTCCAAACTGAGAATAAATGGTAAACAAGTTGGCAGTCTGAATTTGAAGAGCCAAGAGCTTCTTTGTAGTACATCAATAGTGGCTGATCAATACCAATTTCAAAGGGACCAATGAGAGAAGATCATCTCTCATTTACACGTCAACTGCTTACTTTATAGGATATGTTAAAAGGTGTTTCACCTAGATAACTTTCACTTGGAGAAAAGGAAAAAGCCCATGTGAACCAGCGTCTTTTTAGGAATTTTTTGTTTGTAGCCAAAGTGGCCATCATCCATAGGAAGATGTAAAATAAGTGGCCATTATCCTTAGGAAGATTTAGCCAAGTCAGGCTATAGACCAGAAATAAAGTACAAATCTTTAATCATCCTTTTACATTTTCAGCTACACAATGCAAATTTATGAAATTGGAAGATTTTATCTTTTTCTTGAAATTTTTTTTTGGGACAAAATTTTGCCATTAATAGAAAAATTGATGTGAACAAATTGAGAAATTTAAAGCTAGGCAAAAGAGGGGGCTAAAGAGCAAGGCCATGCTCCAAGAGATTAGTGCTGACCTCTTAAGAAAAACGACTTCAGTGAGGTCATTTCTAGATCAACACTAATCTCATCAGCAAACTCACCAAGCTAACCGTGTCTACATGCACTAATCTGTTCTGATCTTCACTAATCTCATTAGGACTAGTTTTTGTAGAGATAAGCATAGGTTTGACACCCAGTCTAAACAACACGCTTTTGACTAACTCAAAGACATCAATAATGATACATGTACATTCATGTTGAATAAGTTATATTTGATATAGTCATGGTCCATTATACATGTGTAATCTCTAGGTAAACTTAGTGAGTTTCATTCATTTTCATGTTTGGAAAAAATGTGATTTTTACTGTAATTTGACATCTAATGTATAATGGAATTATTGAAATTTACCACATTCAAATATCAAGGCCTACTGCAGTTGGGAATGGCACATGTTCTACTGTAGTAAAAATTAGAAAAGAAAAAAGATAAAAAATAGACATCAAAACTTTTCAAAAGTCCAATTAATGGCTACAATGTAGATGGTGATAACAGGTAAGAAAATGGGTTCAATAATGATCTGAATCTAGCCAAAAAAAAAAAGGACAAAGTATTTTCATGTCCTGGAAGAAAGGCAAAGGAGGGAAACAAAAAAACAACACTCAGTGCAACAAAACAAAAAAGCAAAGAACAATGATCCAAAATGCTTAATATTTGATATGCTTCTCGCGAGGGCAGGGGGGTCAGGAACTTGATGTTCCACTTGTGGTTCACCCTCTTAGGTGGTTCTTTTGTCTTCTTGGATAGGGTCCTTCCATTTTGTTCCTTGTATTCCCCCTTTTTTTGGTGCTTTGGTTTATTTCTGATTGCCAGTGTTTCATCAAAATAGTGCTCAAAATCCGTGTGTGAAGGGAGGTTCCAATACATTTCAAGGGAGGGTAGGCTGTGACCTACCTACCTCCCTTTGTAAGGTACCTCGCACTGTTGGGCAGGTGCCCACTTTGGCAGGTCAGAACCACTCGTTCTGGTTCCAGTGAGTAAGAACCCAACCAAAACTTGAACTTCTTTTGGGAATTGGAACCATAATTGAAATATCAGTGACTAGGACTGGGATTAATTGGTAGTTAACCATCGATTTCAACCTGGGTTAGAAAGAAAGGGACTGAAACCCAGTTTGATTTTCAAAACTGTAACTGGAATACTTTTTGAAGAACCGAACTTGGAACCAAGGTGATTCTAATTTATATTTTAGAGCTAGACCTGGACCATCTTCATAAAAGCAAAGAACTGCCCAACACTGGTACTGAATAGGTCTAGGGAGGTAGTAGGTTGGTCCCAGTATCTTTCAAGGGAGGGGAAACTGGGACCTACCTACCTACCTACCTCCCTTGAAAGGTACCCTCTACTTCTATTACTTGATACCCATGGTAACCGCCACCAAGTCCGTCCACCAGCAGCGGTAGAAAAGGGCAACTAGGAATTATTGCTCAGGAATTTTTTTATTTCTTTGGATTGCTGCTGCAATTGGGTGTGCTCAACTGATGATGTCCATGAGCGGAAACATCCCATCAGGATGCCGTAGTCGACGGCCGTGCAGCGGCGTTGCAAGGAATCTAAGAAGCTTAGGAACTCAGAATTGAGGTTGCAGGAGGTACCTGGGACGGATGCTGCAGGTATCTATTTGGGTGAGCTGACATGAGGGAGATCAATCAATCATATGGGGAATGTTGGTTGCTAGCTAGCTGGGATTCTTTCTAGTGGAGCGCAGCCAGCTACTATTAACTAGCTGCATCATGCTCGATCGCAACAGTAACGGAATTTGATTCTAGTTTATTATTCTAGTATTCCGTGTCCTGCGGTTGAGTGCTGCGGTTGAGTGAAGTTGTTTTGCTCTGAGATTAGCTAGACTTAAAGCAACTTCTTTTTGGTACAATCATGATTGATTGATCATCTGAACATTGATGAGCAGTTTTTTCTAGAAAATTTTATTATTGTGTTATGATTATGATGATCATGTTGATGATGATTGATGATGCAGATCAAGCTGCTGCTGATCATGATATCTCATGTCAAGCAGTCCATGCAGTTAGAAGAAGTAGCTTATCAGTTGTCTAGTTCTTGTCTAAGTGATCCATCATCCTCCGCGAGTTCTTGCTGCTGCTTGCTAGCTGCTAGCTAGTCTTGTCGATGGAGTGTTGTTGTATAATAATAACAATTATTCTAGTTGTTGATCACTAATTGGGATCCGTATATTTCTGTAGAGATGATGGGGTTTTTCTTTATTCCTCGATGAGGGAGCTGGGGAGGATCTTGGCGATTGGTGTACTCAAATGGGAATTTTTTATTGTCCCCATGATTCTTGATCAAATTGGACGCTGCACCAGCTAGGTAGCTGGGTAGCTACAATTCGTGTCGTACAATGGTCAGCGGCGAATTTGGTTCGTCGACTAGTCCTAGTCCTGTAGTCGTGGTACAGGTAGATCATGAGCACTAGCTAGCAGCAGTAGCTCCTCCCTTGTTGAGTTTAAAAGGATTGCGCCTCATCGATCAGCTGCCATCAATGTCTAGTTCCACTTGTTCCTAGCTGACAATCTAACTGCTTGCAAGCAGATTAAGCGCGTAGTAGCTAGCTCTGGCACTTGCGCTGCATGCAGCTAGTTCTAAGATCAAGTGTCGTCTAGCTGATCACGTCTAGATCATCCTACTGACGATATATCATCTGCAACGAAGGTTGGAGACGGATATAGACGCACGGGGGTTCACTATTCGTGATCAGGATCTGCAGCATCAGTACTCTAGAATGGCGGGGATGATGTTGTTGTCGAGCGCGACGATCAAGGTGGCTAGGGCGGCGCGCATGTGGGTGCCGGCGGCGGTGGTAGTGCTAATGTGCTGTGCGATGATGATGAAGGGCAGTGTCGGGCAAGGAACGATCACCACGTTTCAGGAATCGGCGTACAGTAGCCAGTTCCAGGTGGTGTGGCAACCTAACAATGTGTGGATTTCCAACCAGGGTCAAGTCCTGGAGCTCGTCGTCACCGAACAAAGTGGTGAGCTTGCTGCTGCTCATGGATTCGACCATATATGTAATTGTATCTAGATCGCGAGATAGAAAGCTGCTGCTGTTGTGCTGTGAATCCCATGCTGCCTGCTGCAGATGCCAATGAGCTGATCAGAGTGCTCAAATTACATGTCCGAGTTTTAAAATTTATGCAAATTTTTGTGAATTCATGACCCATGCCTGAAGCTGCTGTGTGATCGTGCTGCTCGTCATTGGAACTTCTGAACCTGAAGTTGAGGTCGCCGTCGGGGAGCTAGCTGTTTGGCTAATTACTGTTGCTCGGTTGTTCTGTCAAACCTACTGAAATTCCTGGGAAATCATGGCTCATGCTGCAAATGTATAGAACATTTATATATTCATGCATGTTTGACCTTATTGTTTCCCTTGCTGCTACATTGAACTGCAGGCACTGCTTTGCAGTCGTTGAGCTCATACTTGTTCGGTTCCTTTCGGGTGGATTTGAAGCTTGTACCCAACGACTCTGCAGGTGTGCTAACGTCATTCTATGTAAGTCATTCATCTCTCCACAGCGGAAATTCATACTGACCCATCAAACTCATGATCTCTGCAACCAACGTATGTCGTGACTCGTGCTCCGATCCCTGAGAGAGAAGACTTGTACCAACACTTCTATATATTATAATTAGCGTCAGACTGCACACGCAAAATATTGTGCGCAAGCTTCGATTCAATTAAAATCGACCGGTCTCAGCGTCTTTGAAGGCCGCAATTGGTGCAGATCATATGTTGCTCTTGAAAAGTACTTAAGGATCCGATGAATTAGTCATGTTTCAGAGTTTGATGGTAAGTCTTTCAAGGCATGATAACTTAGTTGCCAAAGCCCCTGAGTCCAACTAGCAGGTTTTCAGACACAGGACCCCGGGGAACGCTGTATGAGGACCAACCCTAATCCAGGTGCTGCTGCTGCGTCTAGCTTAGACTGAAAACATCATCGACTCATCTACTATTGGCTATGCCAAATCTGTCGATATTACGATTCTCTTGCTCTGGGTATCTAGAATACAGAAAGTTGTTCCTGATTTCTTCCTGATTTCTTACTGTGATCGATGAACAAGAGTTTCAAGACATGGTATTATATTATATACCTGTGCAGCTTTCTTCGACAGGAGATCGCCATGACGAGGTCGATTTTGAGTTTCTGGGGAATTCCACAGGCCAACCCTATGTCCTGCAGACAAATATCTTTGCAGCGGGTGTGGGAGGCAGAGAGCAGCGGATCAACCTTTGGTTCGATCCGCGCGCCGATTTTCATACCTACAGCGTCATCTGGAACCCCACCGCCATCACGTAAGCTGTAGTTCCAATCCACTCTGCACGTTTATAGTCACGACTCACACTTGAGGATTGCATCTAGATTTAGTGCTAGTCATTCTTACAGTGATCAAACAATCCTCCTCTTCCCATCTCCCAATCCTCCATTTAGTGCAGTGGGCAGTTGGTGAATCTTTCGAAATTTGAGAAAGGAGGGCAGTAATGAAGATAATAAGAGTTCTGGAACGACATCCTTGTTGCTGTTGTTGTTGATCACCAGATTTACCACCCAAATCCCAAACTCAAGACTTGAGGGTTTCATGAAATTATTGTGTGAAAACTAGTCTATATATTGGTGACTGCTGGCAAAGTCGAGTACTAGCTAGCAAGTCTTATACTGACATGAGATGAGCTTGGACCGTGCTGGATGATGCAATGATGTGCAGATTGTACATAGATGATGTGCTGATCAGGGTGTTCCAAAACCATGAAGCTCAAGGTCAGGCTTACCCAAATGCACAAGGCATGAATGTCTATTCCAGTGTTTTTGATGCTTCCTCTTGGGCTACTCGAGGTGGCTTAGTGCCCATTGACTTTTCTCAAGCTCCCTTTGTGTCTTCCTACACAAACTATGGCATGGATTCCTGTATCTTTAATGCCGCAAATCCCACTGCATGCAGCTATCCTCAAGCAGGTAAACTTATTTCCACCTTGATCGTATAATGTCAACATTGTCTAGTACTTGTACCATCTCTTCTCAGAATCTCTCATTATCATTGCAAATCCTGTCAAACATCGATTCTCATTTCTAACTTTCACCAACAGGACTTAAGACTCCTTGCGATCATCATGTCTAGGATCATGATTGAGCATCCCTGAGGAACAGGAAATTTTACTCAAACAAAATTTTCTCTTGAATCTGTCATGAGCAGGTACTTGGTGGAATGCACAAGAGTATAAATCCATTCCCGCAAATCGCATTGGCCAACTGCAATGGGTGCAAGCTGACTACATGATTTATAATTACTGCACTGACAATGTCCGCTACCCAACACCACCTTTTGAGTGCACAGTTCCTATCTACTAAGAGCAGTTTAAACTCATAAGACTAATACTACTCATGAATGCCCAAAAGATCAAATCCAGACACCATACTTCAAATCACGAATTCATATAGTTTATGACTTCATGTCAATTCCAGAGAGATTTCAGAGTTCAAGCCGATGGATATTCAATTTCAGTAGCTGATATGATGGAAGAGATCTGATGATGTCCATAGCCTGTATGACTAAAGGCAAGCTCCAAAGGACTTGGCAACTAAATCTTGGGATTAAATCTTAAAGAAGTGAACTCCCTTTGAACTGCAAATCCATGATATACTAATTTACCAGGATAAGCAAACAGCAACAACACACAGAAAACCTTAGAATGATGAGATGAGAGTCCAAGTAATTGGATTTTATTGTTCAGGGAGGGCAAACTAGCTCTTGTGCACTCTGGCAATATTGTGGTTTGAGGCTCGAGTCTTCTGATCCATGATGTAGTTTTATTTTACAACAGGAAACAAAATTGGGCCTCTAGTGCGAAATTTCCCTAGCATTTTGATTGACATATATCTAAATTTATAAATGTGTTTGCATCTCAACTTGAGTACATGATTTGCAACTCAAGAGCTCTCCAGGATCTGAGAGTCCAGGGCTAATAAAAACAGGACATCAATATTATTTGTTCCTTGGTCTCAAGAATCACAAAATTATGTGAATTGAATTTCTATTGCAAATTTTGTGCAAGTTTAATATTTGTTTGGAATGTATTGATGCCAAGCTTGCATTTCCTAGAGGATTTCTGGTCAATGCTGAACTACTGAGCACCACAAAATGTTTTCTGGTATCTGGATGACTCATCCGGTTTCATGTGTAGGCCATTTGTACTTGGGATTTCAGCATCTCTGATTGTCATGGCTCATGGCCATCTTGCACTATCTAGTTGGGGATTTGAATCACTAGTCTCTAGATCTAGATCTGTATGGGACCTCCCCCACCACGATCTCTAGATGCCACTATGTACTTCTCACAAAAATAGATGATCCCAGCTATAACAGGGATTATTGGGTTAAACCAGTGATGAAAAGTGTGCAAAGAGCTTCAGGGAGCATTCCATTACCTGTATTGTCTTGGGTTGCAATAACAGTCCAAAAGTGAGGTAGAGTTACTTGTCCATCTTTGATAGGAAAGGCTAGATAAGTCCCCATGGTGAGGCTCCAGATCATTGGTGAAATAACAAGTTTCGTGCAGATGTCAGGTAAAGCTTTCCTCTGAACAACTGCAACGGGAAAATTGGAAGTGTGTTTAGCTACCTGTATCTCTAGCTGCACATTGGTCATTGCATGTATGAATCAGCACAGAGGATTTTGCACTGAAGGAATTCAAGACAATTCAGTATGGGCTAGTTGCACGACTCACCACTGTGGATCCCCAGCTCAAATCACATCAGAATCATCATGATTTCAAGGGATTAGGAAATTTGTTTGGGCTCCTTCAAACATCCAGCAGCTACTGTTTGTAAGAGTGGAACTGTTGGCACATGATGGCCTTCAATTTCACCTTGCACCACCTTCAATCATGGAATTTGTGGCTCAACTGCACCAATCACACAATCTGACGATGCTTTCATAAATCATGATGCCAACACTCAAAAGCTGGAGACTGTCAAAAGCAGGGATGTTCAGAAAAAGACAAGTGCACCTGCGAAAGTTGTGGTGAACACATGAACAGCCAATTTTTTCACTTGCTAGTTGCCAAGGATGCCTTCAACACCATCCCCCACACTTTCCTCACCAAACACGAGGTCACTACAATACCTCTCAACAGCAGGTTTGTCAAGGCTGGGAAACAAAGTATATGAAGAAAGATGCAGTTTTTGTTTTTGGAAGTGCATTCCTAACTCTTGAGGCAGCTTGATATGCTCAAGCAAGGGCAAAAAAATCAAGTAAGATGATGTCTTTATCTGTCAAAGATAATTGGACCATACTTCCTTCACATACATATTTCAGTTCCAATTTTGTTGAACTCATCATTGACATCTTTCCAAGGAAACTTTTCAAATCTGAGAAATTGCAACAAGAAGAAGAAGAAATAAAAGCATTTCTCTAGAAGAACCTAGCAATTACTTATCTGTCAAGCTCCATGAAAATGCAAGAAGAAGAAAAAGGTGCACAGATTCTTTTCCTGAAGTTGCAAATTACAGTTCCTTCTTGCATTTTTCAAGCTATTCCAATAGAGAAATTCCAGCTCCACAAGTTTGCTCTTGAAGATGTAGGACCTGTCTGTCAGAAGAGATTGCACAGAATCTTTGCAATCTCTTCTGACACACAATACATGACAACACCAAAGACGCATGGAGATGCCAAACATGATTTAAGGTAGATAATTCCTTACTGTTCTTACTCTAGCTCAGCGTTGTGATCAGGCCAGCAGTGATGTTGTAGATTGCCATGATCACCTTGACCCACAAGAAATTCGAAGCAAAATTTACATGAACAAATCTGCAGGTTCCAAAGAGAAACCCTGCATCCAGCATTTAATTGGATGCATTGTGAAATGAATCTAGAATGTATGTGACATTGCAGCCATGATCTTCATCCATCTCTTGATTGCAATCAGATTCCATTTGAGACTGGTTGCAGACAAAATACCATCCTTCAAAGCACACACTTGAATTTTCTGCCATTTTTTATGTGGATACCGGGTTAGAATGCGTGCAGGGCCAGCCTTTTTTAAAAACTTCTGATTTTGATCAGCAATTTTCCCACAGTAGAGGTCATAATAGCAACAAAGTGGTGAGTTTTGGGAGATTCTATTGTATATTGGATCTGTGATTATATGCTTGCAATTTTGATTACCTCTCTGCAGATGCTGTTCCAGCAAATAGTAGTAATTTACCTACTTGTCATGGTAGGGTATGCCCTTCAGATGAAAGCATTACCAGCATAAGGGCCTGCCTGCACAACAAGACACTTTATTTTTGGCCATCCTTTTGAAAAAAATTTGTTAGCAACAACAAAATTTCACAAAAGAAAAATTTGAACAAATGCAATACATATGTCTTTATAGTAAAGTTATGTGCAAAAGAAAAGGATCCTAGTGTCAAGAACTATATATTTCAGGAAGGGGGGTTAGCTCAAGGCGAGGTCAAAACTGGACACTAAACTCATCTGAGCATTAAATGAGGAGGCTTCCTTTACACACGAGAATGACAGCCCATGATTATCAAAATAGAAAATCTATGATTAGAGGAAAAGCTATTTCAAGATTCAAATCCACTTTACATAAGGTTAAAGGACCAAGGGACTAAGAAAATGAAGGGAACACGAAAATGTAATTGGATGAAAAATCAATATTAAATGCACTGTGAATAATGTTTCGTAGTGTTGTCACCCAAAAAAGGGGGTGATACCAAAATGTTACCCATGCTCTTGTATCAAGTGAAGATTTCAGCATTAACCATCCAGTTCATCAGGATTACAAGATGTGAGCAAACATCTGAATGAACTCAGACACATAAATAACACAAGAACAAGACCTAGACCTTCGATGGATCAGCTCTCTCTGGATCTCCTCTCTATGTGGGTTATCATGACCTACTGGTTGTGGGCAATCCAGCAAAGTAAATTCATGTAAAGCTAATACCCAAATCTGGTGGAACCAGATGCATCAAGGAAAGGACTTCATCCACTGCCATCTTCACTCCTTCTGTAAATTCCCATGCAACTAATTCTGGTCATTCCTCGGACACAGAAGCTCTAGATTCTCCACCAATTCTAACAGAAGTACCAAACACACTAGATTTGAGTAATATGCCACACAACAGGCCAACCCACTGACACCCTTGAACCTTTCATCATCTCCGTCTTAGATCTCTACTGACACATGAACACACAATGTTCTACCTGCTAACCTCAACGCAGCGGAATTTTTGAAGTTAAAAGGCAGAATAACTACATAATTGAGTTTGGGCATTCTTCCCAACACTCACACCAGCAAAGCAAAAGAACACAAAATTAAAGAGAAATTATGAAAACCAAGAGAGCTTAGTTCTCCCCGCCTTCAAGAATTTATGCTCTTCCACCACCAAGCGCGTTGCCAACCTCTTCGCCTCATCTTCATCTTCACAATCAAAGAGAATCCCGAGAACCAAGCTCCATCACTAGTTCATGAGCAGGGCGCCGGCATTCCATGAAGAATACAAACCAAAAGTCATAACCTGCAAACAACAATAACACACACAAAAAAAAATAGCAAGACATAAAGAAGTGGAAAGAGGCTCCTTTAACTCCCATGATTACCAACTGTCCCTTCCTTTGGCACTTTCTGCCAGTCACATTCGATGAAGTAAGTTATCTAACATTTTAGGGTTTCGTCAAATCAGGGCCAAATCACACAAATCAATCTTCTGACATAGGTCCAGGTCACTGTGTAACATACTTGCTATCAAGCCCACCTATCATGAGCTCAAAAAATCATGATTGGTTAGATTTTGATAATTCAATTTCAAGTTGTTTTTAAAAAAAATTAAAGGTGGGTTGGACATTTGTTAAAGCATGAACCCAAAAAGCCATGATTCGTCTACAAAACTTGTGTTGTGAATTTTTCTAAATTTTTTTAATAAGTTTTTTTTGAAGGTGGATGCAGGGTTCATAAGCCTCATGGGCCAAAGAAATCATATTTGGTAGATTTGTTTTTACATAGATATTTTCTGTCTACTAGTGGGTACTCGTGACTTTTGGGCACTGTGAAGTCCCTCGGTTTCTTTAAACTTGGTTCATGTTTTAGTTTTTTTTTAAAAACTTTTATTTATTTATTTATTTAATGTGTTTTCTGTTTTTATTATTATTTTGTATAATAAAAATAAAGTGTTTCTTTTTCATTTTTATATTTTTGTTTATTTGGATGTTAGTTTTAAGTTTGGAGAAAGAAGATACACCTCAATCTTTTTCAAGTAGGGTTTTTCTTCATTATTATAAGTTTTATTTTTAAAATTTTTTTACTCTTTATTTGATTTCTTTATTTTTGTAAATTTTTTTTCTTTTAAAATTATTTTATTGTATTTCACTTTCCTTGTTTCATTTGTTTCCATTCCTTTTTTATAGTTTTTGCATTTTTACTTTTTTTTTGTTTATGTTTGTTTCATGTTTTTATTTTTTTTATTCTTATTTTGTTTATCTTCATTTTATTCTATTTTTATTTATTTATTTATTTGGTTTCTAGTGGGTACCCGTGACTTTCGGACATGGTGAAGTCCCCTATTTCTTTAAATTTGGTTCATGTTTTAGTTTTTTTTAAAAACTTTTATCTTTTTTATGAGGGGACGGATGAAGGGACGAATGATGGGACGAATGACAACGAATGACGGGACGGATGGATGGAAAGGACGACCGGACACCACTGCAAGCGGACAAAACCAAGAATATTATATAAATAGACTAGTTGGTAAACCCATTTTGCAAACAAAATGATTAGGGGAAAAGTTTTATCAGGAGGTAGAAAGAAAACAAACGAAAGAAAAAAGGAAAATCTCCCGGAAAAAGGAAAACCCTAAACCCGGACACACCTAAGAGGATACCCATTACACTGAGTGATACCTTGACACAGAGGGATACCCATTACACTGAGTGATACCCATTACGGACACACCCAAGAGGATACCCATTAC
>Ga0209611_10011606_pt1 | contig 12636 bp, 10 predicted proteins | sample S1TSphgellanicum_3_FD_187693 | JGI IMG/M metagenome (GOLD analysis project Ga0209611, IMG submission 187693) | Host-associated microbial communities from peat moss isolated from Minnesota, USA - S1T2_Fc - Sphagnum magellanicum MG (SPAdes) (version 2) | ecosystem: Host-associated > Plants > Peat...
AATTGATTAAAGTGCTTGTGCATAGAAAAGGTTACAGGTGAAACATTTGAAGTTCAGATTTTTTGTGCAAATGTACATAAGGGGAATGTAAAGAGAGCTCCTTCAAGTCCCATTATCAGCCATGTGCAAATCCTAAGGTGTCAAAATGACTAGGTAATTTGGACCAGGCATTATTAGCCCATGTTGTACAATTTTTTAAAAATCAGGCAGAGCTTTGCAAAATAATTATTTGGGCAGACACAAATAATTCAAGCAGATCTGGCAGTGTAGGCAGTTCATTTGGGATGTGGGTAGCCAGAACAATCTTTTGACAACCAGTGCATCTGTCGATAAAGGTTGTAGATCCCTTAAGCTTAGTCTTACACTGAGGTCAGTTATAAGATGATTTTTTCAAGGTGGCTCACAAAATGGTAGGAGTTTTTGTTTGAATGACGCAAAACATCATCCCTGATTTGGTACCAAGCTTCATCTACTAAAGGGGAATCCATATTCTCTCACAGTCAGTGTGCAGTGGACTCTTTAACAAGGGCAGAACATGGGGTTAACTTGGTAGTTTTGACAATAAAAATACACATATCTTAAAGAACATTTTGCATGGTTGACAATTATCACACCTCGTACATAAGAAAGGACCTCACAGTTTACAATACCCATTTCTCATGATGGGTTAAATACTAAAATTTAGTATTGACAAGACAAGATAGACCGCAACAGCAGAGTGGGTGTGATGTACTATCCTTCTGTTGAGAAGATCCTTGCTTGCTTTCCAAATGCTGCTCTTCTCTACCATGTAAATACTGTGAGACTGAACCAGTTTAATGGGAGCAATAGATTCAAGATACACGACAATATGCATTGTTTGTGCCCTTAACTTGATCCTTTTTAAGTATCTTGGTCTACTTGGTTCAGACCTTTGACCTGGTGATCTGTTGGTGGCCAAAGGTATATACATTGGCATTGCCTCAAGGAGACGACGGGATATGTGCACCCTGAAGAGCACATCTTGTGCAATGTGCACATGAAAAATGTCAAATTCCGTACCCTTTCCATTCATCAATATTATTGTCAAAATAACTTCGCCTCTGGTGCATACTGTCTGATCTTTCATTGAAGTCATTGCCAAAAGTGTCCTTTTCTACTTTGCATGCACTCATGCTCAAGTACACCCCCAGAGCACTCCTGTGAATTGCAAAGCACCTAGGCTTTCGGTAGTCAACCACCTTACTTGTTGTTTTGCTATACTTATCCTTGTGCTCCAATTCAAGCACTCATGCTCCAAGAACAAGTGTTCTACTCAAATGCATACAAGTAAGCTTTGATTGCTGAGAATGAGAAAAGTGAAAGCTCCCACATGAATGAAGCTTCTGAGCACAAAGAATTACATCAACGGGCCCAAACTAGGGACCAAATTCATTTCACCCTGAGTTTAGGTCCAAAATTGAATTTGGCACCCCATTCAACCCTGTTCAACTCCTTTGTATTTTTTTTGTGCCCATTTTTGGGTTTCGTTCCTTATTTCGGCCAAACTGGGGGTTATTGTGCCCTCTTTCAATGACTTTATGGATAACTCTAATATGGTGTAGAAATATGTTAATATCATCAATGTAGATTTATTGTTAAATTATTGTCAAATTATCAAGTTTTCACATGTCAAACCTATTTATAATCATTTATGATTAGACACTTAAACATGTTTGTTGTTGGTTAAGGAGTCATTTGTTTTCAACTCTTATTAGTGAACACCTTATCTTGGAAATTCTTGTTCTCTCTCTACTACTTTTATTTTTCACATTGTATTAAAATATGTTGAAGAGAAATTAAAGATGTAATGCAAAAATAATAATCTTTCACATTTTTTGATACTAGCTATCCAACAATTAGTGCATGTCACTAAATTCATAGAATTATTTTACTACATCCAATTAACATGTTTTTAAAAAGTAATGTTAACCATGGCTATAGTTAATACATGTTACATTCTATCATAATTGAAAAATTATCATCATGCACAAATAATTTCATATGGAAATTTAAAATAGAAAAATTATTTTGAATAGAAATGATTTACTTCATGCAATAACATTTTTTAAACCACAATTTGATGATTCAAATGAACTAAAAGATTAGTAAACAAAAGATGCAAAAGTAATGTGTGACATCCTTTTAAATTATGAAGACAACCATATTGCAATGATTGAACATTTAATAACTTCAAATGAAGTTGTGGATTATTTTTGAAACCTTTATCACCTCATTAATAAAACAACTCAAATGGTGTTGAGAAAAAAATTGAATGCCATGGAGATTATGTGATGACATATTTGGAAACATTCCAAAGTATGTTAAATCAAATGGTTGCACTTGTGGTCTTGAGATCATACAAGAAAAATCAATCATAATTTTTTTTGGAAGTTTGCCCCTTCCATGGTTATCTTTTGTCACAATACATGTTATCTAAATTGTCCAATGTTATATGGGAAGATGTAATAAGGAGAAGCCCTATGTGGTAATTCTTCAAGGTGAAATAGTTCATTGCAACTTTTTATGCCCATCCTTTAGGTTAAAAATGGAAGTGGACAAAAGGAAACAAATTTAGCAAAGGTATTTTTTCTTCTAATGTAGAAGCAATTTTTTTTTTTTTTTGATAATTTTAGCCTTAAAGATCCTTTTTTTTTTTGTGGAAAAATGGAGCCCATGTTATCACAAAATGCAAAAAGAAAATAGTTACAAATCCCAAGCTAATACCTACAAGTTCCAATGAAACAAATAGCATTCAATTATGCTTGAATATAGGATCCAACCTTAATGAAACTTGATATTTGGACTCTAGTGCAATACAACACACAACACTTCACGGAGAGTGGTTTTATGATTATAGAAATTTAATTCTCCCTTGCTTATATATTTGGGAGATTTTAGTACCTAACAAGCCATAAAACATGGAAGTATAACAATTTGTTTGACTTCAAGTGTTAAAACCTAGGTAGAAAATGTGTTCAATGTTCCAAAATTTACTCTTTGTGGGAAAGTCAACCCAAAATGGTACAATTTTTGAATTTAATGAAGACATGTAAATGTTGTTTTTGTAAGGGCTTAACAACTACCACTCACATGCATCATCTTATAATTGCTATTTTCAAATGATGTACAAAAACATACAAGAAAAGAAAGATTATGTGGTCTTGAACACAAAACAATATAGAATAATCATTACTACAAAATGTGGATGCAATTCACTAGTCCTTGTTCACTAGACCACGAATTCATTGCTTCTTCACTAAGTCCCATTCACTACAACTAGTGAGTTCACTCAAAATCTAATGAAATCATTTGGTGTACATGCACACCTTTTGTTGTAATGAGTATAAAAATTGCTTCCTAGATGAAAGATCCAAGGGGTAGAAGGTAGAAAAAGAAGAAACCAACCAAAAATTCAAACCAAGTGGGGTTTTGCACTATATACATTCTTTACTTCTTCACTTATCCCAAATATTTCTAGCAACAAAGATTGCTTCCCTCTTTGTTATAGTCATTGTTGTCTTTCCCATAATTAAATTTCCTTTAACTATTTCATGTAGCACAAAAAACTAAAGACATTAATTGGGGAGGTAGTGAATGCTTCTCAAGAAGAAAGATTGATTGTAACAAAAGCATGTGCATAGCAACAACAACAAGACATCCATGTAGTTCAACCATAAGAACAAAAGCACACATAAGAATTTAATGCATATGTTATTACATCTAATAAAACATGTGATTATTTTCTATCACATATTCCTTGTAATTATGTTCATTGCAAGTAGAAAATTAAAATAAGTATAATGAAGGCCTACTCCCAAGCAAGGGCCTCCCCTAATTTGAAGGTCTTTTAGCTCCTATCCTCTAGGTAGATAACTTGAAGGTGAATGGCTTGGATATTAGTGGAGGCCTTCCCTAACATAATGTACAAAATGTTTTTTTGAATGATGTTAAGTTTGCATGAGGATGGTAGAGGGTCCTTTCAATTCACAAAAATATCTTCCACACAAGACACCAAAAGAGTTGAAAAATAAGACATCCAATGATGAAGGGAATGAAAAAGCTATGTTACGAAATGAAGATGTCTTGATACAAGGCCAAAGATGAACACATTGCCTATAATGTTTTCAAAAAACAACAAAGTGTGATTAATGAGATGTCTACTTCATTGTAGTACCTAGATCCCATACTCCTATTGCTTATGATTGTGTAGATGAATTAACATCTATTCCATAATCTAAGTCAAGCCCTAGCTTGGCACATGCCACGTACTCTAAATGGCAAAGCACATATGTAGGTGGAAGTGTTGTAATCATAGTTCAACAACTTTGCCACCATGGCATAAGAGATTATGGTCAACAATGAAAATAAAATGACTTTGATCAAAGCAAAGATGGAAGTTAGCATAAAAAACAAAAGACAATGAAGCTTTGCAATCCCAAAGCGACTATCAACCTAAAAGTATTGATAGACGTATAGTTTAAAGCAAAAGTTAAGGATGTGTTGGATATGTAGTTAGAAGTGCCCATCCCAATTGTAATTAGTTGGGGCTTTTATCTAGTTGCCAATTATTTCGTATGTGAACTTTAGGCAACATTTATGCAAGAAATTAGTTAGAATACACAAACTTTCAGTTGTAATAAATGATTTCATTTTCTTTTGTGGAATCAAAACATTTCATAATTTTTTTTGTTTCCAATTCAATTTCCCAATTCCCATTCCACCCATATTTTATACCCTACATGCATTTTGTTGCAAGTTTGCATTACATTTAAGTTGTGCCCAAGGGCAAGTTTGGTCCTCACAAACCATTGCATCACAAACATATCCTCACCTAAATAACTTGGGTCCCCCAATAAATATTCAAAACATCCATTCATATATATAAATAACTTATGTTAGTTTTTGTATATGTTTGATTCATGTAAAATGCATCATGGAAAGAACCAAGATACTTGTTATTTAGGTAGATGAACAATCCACAATGGTCCAAGACCACTATATTGTTCATATAATACATCTTTTTAAGTTTATTGAACCATGACTTATGGGCATTGTTTCCAAGGCTTGCAAATGTTGATGAAAATCCTATCAATGAATCTAACACAACCTTGGAATTACAAGATATGTGTACCAAGGGTAATCAATTCTTTAATAATAGGCCATTGAATTTCATCACCTATGGCTTCAATAATGCAAGATGCAATGAAAACCAAACCATATATTGCACTTTTTTTTTAATTTCACAGGAACATGTCTACATAATCACATTGTCATGTTTCATGTATAGGATGAATTGGAATAGTCATTACTTTGGGTTCAACTTAGTTAATCACCCTATCACAATGTGAGCCTTGCTAGTGGATCTTGCATGGGCTTAGATGGTGGAAACCATTAGTGTAACTAGTTCATCAAACTCAGATAATTGGAAGTTCGTTAAAAATTTGAACAAAACTAAAATTGCTTACATTGTGGCAAACACATTTTGAACACCCGCATTTTGGTTGATTGTGCAACATTTTCCTCTAGCTCATTTTGTGTTGAACAACTCCAATATGTTCATCTACAAAAGAAACCATGTAGCATAAAAAAAGACCCCAAAAAAACATTGAAAAGATCCCTAAGAAGCCCCTAAAAAAGACACTAATATAAAGCTAAAAAGAGGCCCAAAAAATGGAAAATACTAGGAAAAAAAAAGAAAAAACAAGAAATTGATTTTAAGAATAAAACAAGAAGAAATGAGAAACCTTTTTAAAAAAAAGGCAAGAAGAAGACGAAATTTCACAAGACAAAGAAAAATCAAAAGAACTCCCTTAGTGAAAATGAAAAGGAAGTGAGAAGTGAAAGAGATAATTTACTTACTTTCATGTAGAAAAAACCTTAAAAACAATCTATGAAATCTATAAAACAAACCCTAAAATGTCTTTGTAGTGAAAAACAAAAAAAAAATCCAAAAATGCAAACCTTAAAAATTCTTTCAATTGAAAACCTTGGAAAAAGAAATGTCAAAAAAAAAGTTTCAAATTTTATTTCATCCCTTATTTTCATCAATGGTCCTTAGTTTTGTGATGTCATCTTCCTATATGTGGACTATATGGATAACAAAAAACAAGGGATGAAATTGAGACAAGGGATAGCATTGGGTATGGGATTGGGGAAAAGTCTACACATAGCATTTTCATAGAGAACAATAATGTCATTAGCATTTGTCTAATAACGCAAATGTTCAAGTTTCAATACATGGTAGGATCTTGGTAGATAGGGAGGAGAGGGGGAAGTTCTAAACCAAATTTTGGTACGATTGTTGATTAGAATTTATGCAAGGTTGATTTGCACACTGTCTTTAGCTAGTTAAGCATTAGGAATTAGTTGAAGTAATCAAACTATAGAGTTCCTGTGCTTATAAGTTGCATATGGATCCAATAAGGCTCACACATCTAAGGAGATTCACATTGATGGCAATTAAAAAATTTATTTGCAGAATTGCTGCTGAGTGTTTTTTATTCAATTTTGTGAGATAGGTGGTATGTTGATCATCCACAAGAGGACTTAGAGCATCTCCACCCACACCCTCAATTCAAGTGTCAATCAAGATTTGTCAAATGTCCTCCCCCTCCCACCCGTAAACAAGAAAAATTGGAGATTCCTATAAAATGGAGAGAATTTAAATCCCACTATTTCAGCTAGTCCATTATGGTTGGCCAATCAAGAACAATGAACATTAAGCATATTTTTATTTATTGAGATTTTCCAGGCCCTTGAAATAAGATATAAATGTCAATGAATCCACTGAACTGGGATAGTGTACTTCATTTAAAATTTCCAGGGCATCATTTTACAAATGCCGCACCAGATGCTCAATTAACCAAATTTGGCTTTGGGTTTTTGAGAGGAAAGTAGAAACATTTAAGAATCATGCTATATATTGGTGACATGCTGGAACTTAATTATTGCCTAGATCAAGTGATTTCAAAACAAAATCCCTCACAATCTAGCAACCTTGGGTCTTTTTTTTCCCCCAAAAAAACCCTTTGTATGAGTCGCATTGGCTTGTTCTTTTCACAAAGAAAAAATGCTGGTGCTGACAACCTCCTCTTTATATACAACTTGTGTGTTGCAAAGCTAGGGATACACAACAAAAGCTAGCTGTGGTGACAAGCTGAACATATGGGAACCTGTAGCCATCGTTTCGGAACAATATGTATTTACACCTTTCAATGTCATTTATGTGACCCATTTCACTCACCACTGTAACAAGCAAGCTGACATATGTACATTGAGTATGTTGTCTCTCTGATTGTGCCTCGGCACCCTCACTGGCACACACACACACACACAATGATCACATCTTGTACCTTATATGTCATCTTCTTCAGGCTGTTGCATTTAATTGCCACTGGGCCGTAAGGGTTGTACATACAGCCAGTTTTTCTTCTCCAGCCTTCGGCACCAAAATTGCATGCAGCCTGCAGGAGAAATTCTATGAGTGAGATATCTTGGCTCAAACTGAACTAATCTTCATCCACTGGTGAAGTTGAATTTGAAACCCAATTCTGCAAATATCTAAATGGAACATAAGGTAGTAAAGAATGCAATGATTTCAGGATACCCGCATGGCCCCTTTCATGGAGTGGCATTTTGGGAAACCCCAGTTGTGTCCATCCATTTTTTCACATGGACACAAATTGTGTAAGTTGGTAGCTGACGGCCAATCTAGGTAGCTAAAGAGGTGGGTAGAACAACCAGTCTACACAGACATTTTCTATTTGCAATGTCTACACAATCAACTTCTTGCCCATTGTGTCTGCTTGCAATTTGGTTCATATAAAAGAAATTGTTGGGTTGTCGGGTTCACAACTATTTGCACAATGCAAAACAAGTGGAATAATTTGAAATGAGTTTAATGAGTATATAGAATACTGAAACCAACAGACAAGATTACATTAAAAACGATAAAACACACAAGCCCTAGAATGAAGACCCTACTATCCAAGTTCATCATTGGATATTAAAGACACATGCACTTCAAAGTTCGGCTACCCGTTAGCTACGGCAGATAGAAACAAAAAAATAGTGAAACGGGCTGTTTCCTATTCAAATCAAAGGAACCTAAAAAAAGTAAAAATCATGAAAGGGGCCATTAACTACTTGAATATGCATGTACAAAGGCAAGAGCCAAAATATGTAATCTCTTTAGTTCCAGTCGACGACTTGCTCAAGGAAACTATGCAGTCAAAACCAGAATTGTCAGTCTGAAGTAGGAGTTCAGGCCAATTGGTCCATTCCTGCTCATGTACTGGCAATCTGTTTCTCCTGCAATTTTTGTCACCCTTTTGGAGCATTTACAGTTTTGCTAGTGATGGCACAAGCCAAAGAAGATTACAGAATGTTGCGGCCTTTCTCATCATGATCAGAACTCTTTGCATACACCAATGCAATGCTCCATTGTAGAATGTGGTATCTTTGTTGGGTCTGTTGCAGCCATAAAGTCAAGTCTGTACATGATGATACCAGGACACTGGAAAACATCCAAAATCACTGCCATTTGAGATCCATGATTCACCCAGTACAGAGCCTCAGCCATCAGTCAGTAATAAGTATATTTCTTATGAATTTCTTACTTGAATTTTTTGGGAGTGCTTGGAGAAGTTTTAGAGTAATTCTCCAACAAAGAATTGAAGAAGTAGACTGGTTCTTCCAACTTTGCAAATATAAAGCAGATCAGTTGCAGCATAAATTCTAGTTCGGTTTTCCAAACCGAAGATGATTTAATTGAGTGATTCTCAAAACACAATCAAAAGGGTAATATGAGAGAATGCAGTATCTACACTCCTTTACATGCTCAGTTGTTGGCCTCTTGACAAAGGGTTTTTAAATTGATAACCTGAATAGAAGAAATTCCAATCATCCAGGTAGGTTATTATGTTTGAAAATTCAATAATCAATGGGCAAGTGATCAATATGGTCATCAAAAAATCAATAATTGGCTGGTGGGTTATCAATAATCGGGTTGATAACTAGGTGTTTCCTTAATAATTGACCAACATTGGTGTATATTGGAATATACACCAATGTTGGCAAGTTCTGGGATTTAGGCAAGTTTAGTTTCTAAGTTATGTTCTGGATCTCCAAACCAGAGGTTCCAAGATTTGTTGTAATTGCCAGTTCACTAGATAACCAACCTTTTTTTTCAAAGTTGAATTAAAACATGAACTAGAGAGGTGTTGCCTCATTTTGTTGGACAGGTTCAAATCCTTTAGATATAACATATGCACAACTTTATTTAAAAACGTTAAGATGGATCTTGCATTTTAGATAAATTATTGCATTGGATTGATTGTACATAACTAGTGCTACAATTTTTTTTTAAATCTTGAACTGTGTTCATTAACTAAATAAAATGATATTATAAAAGAATTGTTTAGTTGAGAGTAATGAAGATGAAATTGCACTAGCTCTAAATGCTTTGTGAAAATGACTAAAAACCAAAGGTTTTTTAATCCAAAGAGCTGATCTCAAAACCAAAACCAAAGTGCGGTCTGCAGTTTTGGGTTGTTTGGACTTACCCCTTGGTATACACCTTAGCTTCCACTGATGTTAGGCACAAAATAATTCACAAAAAGGTAACTCGTTAACAAAAAAAAAAAAAAAGAAATTTTTTTATTGATACTTATCAAAAATTGTTGAAAATTGAAAAACCATTGGGTTACCATTGCAAATGCACAACCCAAGATTTATTTTGCATACTAATTCTCCAAGGGCTTGAAAATTTGAAGAATTAAATTTGAAACTGCTGAAGATCATTATTTTATATAAATAAATATTAAGAAAAAAAAGAGAAAAATTTGCCAAACATCGGTCTCATAGGTACCATAAGGGAGGGTTGTTATCCCAGCAGAGTTGCTTATTTTTTTATGCTGCCCGTTATAGTTTTTTTTTCAGGCAACCACGATTTTCATTTCTTTCGGGCCTCTTATGGAACCTTTTAAAAATTTTAACGACCTTTTTTTTTCCTTCTATTTTCATGCTTTTTAACCTTGTCTGTGTCCCGAGTTTTGTTTTGCTTTTGTTTTTGTCCAATTTTTGTGATGTAGGCAAACTGGCAATCATCCACAAGAGGAATTAGCCAAATTTGATCACAGGTTGGAGAAGTTTTTTTTTTTTTCCCCCCAATTTTATGAGGTAGGTGGACTAGTGATCATGTACAAGAGGGCTTAGCCAACTTTGGCTAGGGGTCAGAGAGAAAATAATACTTAAAAAAAGAACCCCATACAAGAACCTATGGTCTAAATATGGTGAGTTCAACTTATTGTTTTTCAAAATCTTTTTTTCCTCAAAAAATCCTTCAACTTTATATACAGACAAGGGTTATAGGATTAGTGTAAAAACCATATACAAAATATATGAGGTCTATGGGATAAGCTTCTGCCTAAGGTTAAAAAAAAAAGCCTATATGCCCAATCAAAATGTTAGAATGGGAGCTTTGAATTGTTTTGAGGAGTTGATTTCAATAAACTGGCATTTATTTAATGTTGTAATAACATTGTACGCTTGTCCCTAAGTGTCAAGAAAAAAAATTTGTGACCAATGAGATTGTTCAAACAGGTAGGTGCATTGAAATTTTTTAAAGAGTTTCCTTAAGTGAATTAGTACTAAAACATGTGGCATGCTACCGACATACAAATTGCAAAGAGCTTTTAACAAGAATTTGGAGTTATTAAATTTTACATATCATTCTCTGATTTTACATAGTATAATATTTTCAACCTCTTTTGGCCCTCTTCTAGTATCTCTTTAATTTGCAAAGAATTTTTTTTTTCCTTGGCTCTTTTCATGTGATTTGTTTTTTGGGATGGTGGGTTGCACTCATTTGGGCATCTAGTGGTTGAAACATGGGACCTAGAGCTTTAGGGTTTGGTGGAAAAAATGTATGACCTAATAGTGTTAATAAGTTGGGAAAGTTTTATTGCATTGAATTGAAATTTTTTTCATGGGTTTTGCACCAAAATGTCTTGAGAAGGGGACATTCATTGGGATGCAAGTCCATAAGAAATGAAATGGGCCCTCTGTTTCAAGGGGATATTTTCCATTTTAGCAATGTATTTTACAATTTAGGGCAGGTGGGTGGTTTGAGAAGGCACAAGAGTCGGAGCCCACACATGGGGCTTCAATTGTGAACATTTGGGCATTTGTGAGATAGCACGTAAAGTGGTCCATAGTCCATACCTTGGTCCTCAAGAGATGGTTGGTGAACTTGGTGGGGTTCCTTGAGCTTTTCTTTGAAGTTACTAAGACATAAAGCACTAAATAACCAAAAGTCTTCCCCTCTCTCCTTATGAATGAAGATAAAAAAAAACCTCATTTGACGAAAGTGGTCAAAATTGGGCTTTTTAAAACAGGATCAGTTGACCTAAAGAAGACTCCAGAGTCTGCATTCATTGGGACCTCCTTATAATTGTTTTGAAATTGGGAGGGTGGTGATTCTTCAGTTTGTGTGTCTGGTGAACTCAGTTCTGGAGATGGCACAGATTTGGTGGTAATCGATCTAACATACCCTTTCCATGAGGTGTTAAATATGGACTACAAAATCTCCTTAGGTTGTTGAAGTTGGAAGGACAACACAAGTTTTTGGATTGAGCTTTGAAGGTGTTTTCCTAATGGAATTTTGTGGCCAATGTGCTCCATAAATAAATGATGTTGGGAGTGTTCTTTAAAGAATGTTTCCTTATTTCATTTTAAAACTCATATTCTATACTACGTATGTGTCAGTTTGACATTGTGCAACAACCTGAGGTGAAGAAGATTCAAGTGTGCTAAGTTATTGCAACAAATTATTGTTTAAACAATTTGAGAGTTGGGTGCTTGTCGCCCTCGTGACATGATGCTATAACAAACATTGAAGAGTGACCATGCATCCAACTCCCCTGGATTTTGGTGACCTTTGAATAGTGTCTTTGGAGGATGTTCAAATGGTCAGCATAAACAAATTTAGCATATTGGCACACCCCCATGAAATTGTTCTTTAAAAAAAAGTTGTCGACTTTTTGGACCCCAATATGATGATTTCATTCTTCCTCTGGCCATATTGCTCGTTCATTATGTTATGAACACCCACCAATGATGTTCACACATGTTCCCATGTTCTGAATGTGTTCCCCAACGTGTTCCCAATAGCAGCACACTTTTATCCCATATGGTTTGCCCAAAGTTCTCCTGTTCTCAGTTATATAGCTGTGCTGAAGGGCAGGCACTGCATCTTCAGGCAAGAAACTTCTATTTTGAGGAGGTTCTAAGGGGCTGATCAAAATGGCTGAATGCAAAAAAAATAGAATAAAATCGAGAGGGAGCTTCCATCTAATTAATAGAAGTAATAATAGGTACAACAATGTAGTCCATGAGTTCAATCTTCACTCTCAACACTTCACTTTCTATATACTCATACCCAAAAATTACTCTTAAAACTGAAATTAAAACTAGATATTTTAATGTCATATTGCCAATCTATATTTTAAATATATGCCTTTTCCTTGCAATCCCAACTCATCCACCTGCATGCTATATACACCATTCAACCCATGGGCCATGAATGAACTAATTAGAATCAGTTTTTAATTTACT
>Ga0209611_10011607_pt1 | contig 12636 bp, 12 predicted proteins | sample S1TSphgellanicum_3_FD_187693 | JGI IMG/M metagenome (GOLD analysis project Ga0209611, IMG submission 187693) | Host-associated microbial communities from peat moss isolated from Minnesota, USA - S1T2_Fc - Sphagnum magellanicum MG (SPAdes) (version 2) | ecosystem: Host-associated > Plants > Peat...
CGAGGGGCCTGCGCCGATGATTGCGACTTGCGTGCGGGCCATACCTCAAGCCTAACAGCGGCGCCGGCGCGCTATTGCACGATTTGCCCGGACTCTGGTACTTATCCGCCACCGTGGCGGCGGCGAAATTCGTTCGGGCTGACCCCGCAGTGACGGCGAAAGAACCGGGAAAAATACGCCGGATCCTTGAATCCCAGTTCGGAGCCGATGCCGCTCACTGAGCTTGCGACGTACACCAGGCGCCGTTGCGCCTCCAACGCCAGCCGCTGTTGCACCAGGTCGAACGCCGTGCAGCCGGCCAGCCGTCGGCACAGGCGGTTGAGGCTGGTCTCGGACAGCGCGAGGCGCCGTGCGTAGCGGTCCACGGGCCAGCGCTTCAAGTAGTACGATTCGATCAGCAGGCGGAAACGGCGCAGGCATTCGGCGTCGTGGCCGCTGCGAGCGTGCCCCGCGCTCACGGGGACCGCGGCCCGCAGCGCCAGAATCCACAACGCACAGCAGGCGAGCCAGCTCAACGTCGGCGCCAGCGCGCTCTCTGGTTGCCTGAATTCCTCATCGAGACGTTCGAGCAGCGACCTGACGCGCTCGGCCACGCCCGCGTCGGCGCGAAGATCGAGGGCGCGCGGCATGGAGAACAAGGCTTCGATCGGCGATCGATGCTCGGCCGTCATGAGCTTGAGCAGCTGATTGAGATCCAGGGTGAGCACCAGACCTTGCGTGTCCGGACGAAACTTGAAGCTGTGGACTGTGCCGGCGGGAATGATCATCACGGCGGCTCCCGCGAGATCCGCACGAACCTCGTCCAGTGCCACGGTCACGGGGCCCGAGGTGACCAGCACGCACTGGCTCAGGCGCGTGTGCCGATGATCTGCAATCTTCCACAGGTATTTGCGGCTGCGAGATTGGATGGTTTCGATGTGCAGGCCGGCGAGCTGCCCGGCGGTGGCCAAGGGCGCCTCGCCATACAGCGAGAAGGTGGGAATATGACGCCGGGGGGAACGCATCCGAGCCCGAGCGCGCAACGCGCGCGCTCGGGCCGTCACTCTGTTTTTATTGGCGTGAGGATCAGGTCAGGCGGGTTTTGCCGCCCAGACCTTGCACCAGCCGCCTTGCGGTACGCTGTGCCCGACGAAGATATTGCAGCCGCCGCTCGCATCGCCCGCCTTGCCCTGGAACTGCGCGCAGGTGCCGCATTTCTGGGTCGGCTTGTGAGTCGGATTCGCGGCCGCATCAACCTTGGTCGAATCGGTCACGAAGCCCAATGCCTTGGCGGTCGGATCGCTCGGATCGAGTGCGGGAAGTCCGGCGGCGGCGGCCGAATTCGCCAGGAGCCCTAAGACCGGAATGAACGCGCCGGCAACGAGTCCGCTCTGGACGACGGCGCGGCGTGAAATCTTGCTTAACATACAGGTATCCTATCGGTGAAGAACTCAAGATCATTTTCCCGCGTTTGGCGAGGCAAATGCTATAAATTAATATTAATTGTGCATGAGTGAATCCGCGGCAGGAGCGGCAACGAACCGGCGCTTTCGTTGTCAGCGCGCTGGCCAGCGCAGCTTCAGATCGAGCACGTGCGCCGCCAATGCGACGATTAACCATAGCGCAACGCCTTCCCAGGCTTGCCCGGCGAGCGCGGCGCGTAGCGCCAGCAGCAATGCCGCGCCGGCGGCCAGACTCACCATCAACTTTCCGGTCGTCAAACCGCGCCCTGTCTTCTTGCGAACGATTATCAATACGATTAACTCGAGCACCATGAGCGCCAAGATGCCGTCGACGATCCGACCCGTGGCGAAGGCATCGGCCACGTTGTTAGGAAAATCCATTCAACTGTACGATGGCCCAGTTAAGACAAGAAGCAAAGCTCACCCACACGAGGTACGGCACGAGCAGCCATGCGGCGCCGCGCGAGCCGCGCGCCAGCAGCACGATCAACAGAACGATCGACAGCCACAAAAAGCCGACCTCATCGAGCGACCAGTCGGGCCGCTTGATGCGAAAAAACAGCAGGCTCCACAGCGTGTTGAGAAACGCATTCAGCGCGAACGCGGCGATGATTTGCAAACGATCCTCGCGCCTTGGCCGGTTTCGCCAATACAAGACGCCGGCTATTGCCGCCAGCGCGAAGATCAGCGTCCAGGCGGGACCGAACAGCCAATCGGGCGGCTGCCAACGAGGCTTTTGCAGATGGTAGTACCAGGGACCCAAATCGGTGGTCAACGCACCGAGTCCGGCTACCGCGGTTGCCGACAGCGCGGCGGCGACGACCGGTTTCCATCGCCCCGGTCGGGCAGCGGTCACGCGCGAACGAGCCCCAAGAGATGCGCCATGTCTTTGGCGAAAATGCGCAGGTGCGTGAACGGCTTGGCGCGCACCAACTTCTTGTGCATGTAGGCCTGCCAGGTGAGCCGCTGTACATCGGGATCCCGGCAGATGCTGACGAAACGCTCGCGGCGCTTGTCGGTCGAGTACCAGAAGCGCTGCATGATGCCGAGCACCCAAAACACCATGCCATGCGCCTTCATGAACCGCTTGCGCGCCGATCGCAGCGCGCGGGCGTCGCCGGTCTCGAGAAATTCTTGAACCGCGTCGGCGGCAAATCGACCGCCGGCCATGGCGTAATAAATCCCTTCCCCTGACGCCGGTGCGACCACGCCGGAGGCATCTCCGGCCAGCACCACGTCCCGGCCGTTGTCCCAACGCGGCAACGGCTTCATCGGGATCGGCGCACCTTCGCGGCGGATCGTTTCTACGCCCTTCAAGCCGCTCAAGGAGCGCAGTTCACCGACCGCGCCGCGCAGCGAAAAACCTTTGTTGGCGCTGCCGACGCCGACGCTCGCGGTCTCGCCGTGCGGGAAAATCCACGCATAGAAATCCGGCGACAGTTTTCCCTGGTAGTACACGTCGCAACGCTTGCCGTCGAAGGCATCGCTCTCCGCCTTCGGCACGCGCACGATTTCATGATAGGCGGCGACATAGCGGATGCGATCGGCACCCTCGATGCACTGCTTCGCCACCGCCGACATGGCGCCGTCGGCGCCGATGACCGACCGGGCGCGCAAGCTCACGTCCGCGTCGCCCGCACCGTCGCGCGGCCGATAGTGGACGATGGCCGCGCCGTCGCCGTCGCGCGTGATCTCGCTGAAGGTACCGTGGCGCAGATCCGCCCCCGCCTTGGCGGCGCGTTCACGCAGCCATTCATCGAAGAATTCCCGATCCACCATGCCGACGTAGCCGCCGTCGATCGGCATGTCGACCGCCGTCTGAGTGGGCGAAATCATTCGCGCCGAATTCACACGCGCCACCAGCAGTGAGTCGGGGATCTCGAACTCCTCGATCAATTTCGGCGGAATGGCGCCCCCGCACGGCTTGATGCGCCCGGCCCGATCGAGCAGGCAGACCTTGAGTCCCGCGCGCGCCAAATCCGTGGCGGCCGTGGCGCCGGATGGCCCACCGCCGACGACTACCACGTCAAATGTTTCCTGCGTCATAGTGTCACCGCTCATACTGTCACCGCCATGCCGTCGGCCGCTCTACCGATGGCTTTGTTGGAATCGACCCGGGATGCGAAGCGCCCGGCCACAAAAAATAATGCGGCTTCGATGCAAAACACGATGCCGAAGGCGGCGACAGGCGATCCGGACAGGTAGCGGATCGAGTCGACAATACCGGTTCCGAGCAGTCCGCCGAGCGCGAAGGCAAGCGCCTGAGCGGCGCCCCACAGGCCCATGCGAACACCCGCACTCCCCGTCTCACCCTTGTGGGCCAGCTCCATCATCGAGCCGATCGCCGCAACCGCGAACACACCGTTCGATAGCCCGAGCGCTAGCACGGAGAACCGCAGCGGCCACGCGGGGCCGATAAAGGCGGCGCCGGCGAGACTCAGCAACGCGAGTGCGGACGCGAGGCACCCGCCGATGGTCCAGGAGCGTAGCGAACCGAAACGCCGCTTGCCGCTGCAGGCGATTCCGACCGCGATCATCCCGGTAAACACTGCGGAGTGCTGCAGTCCCGAGAGTTGAGCGGAGCCACCCACGGAATAGCCGAACACGATGCCCGCAAACGGCTCCAGCAGCAGTTCCTGCGCGCTGTAGGCGAGCATCGAGATGAAGACGAACAAGGTGAAGCCGCGGGCTTCGGGTTCGGTCCACACCCGTCGCAAGGCGGTGCGGAAATCGGGTCCGCCCGCAGGGTCACCCGCAGGAATGCCGGCGGGCTTGCCATCATGACGCGGCAGGATTTCCCGCTTCTCCACCCGCCACACTGCCGCGAGGGCGATCGCAAAGGCGAGTGCTGCCGCGGTGCCGGTCACCCGGATCAGCCGCAGCGGCGAGAATGGATCGAGGAAATGACCGACCAATGTGGACGTGATCGCGAATCCCGCGATCATCAGCACCCACATGATGGTGGCGGCAGCCGCACGCCGGCGATCGCCCACCTGTTGCGCCATGAGCACCAGCAGCGATGTGCCCGCCGCCCCCACGCCCATTCCGACGAGCGTGTAGGCGAACACGGCGAGTACCAGAGCGGCCGCCGGTGCGACGGTGATGTACACCGTCGCGACCGCGCACAGCACGCCGCCGATCGCGAGTACCGCCATGCCGGCCACGATCCAAGGCGTCCGCCGCCCGCCGCGATCGGAACCATAACCGAAACGGGGCCGTATCATCTGCACGGCGTAATGCAGCGCCACCAGCACACCGGGCAGCACCGCCGGAAGCGCGTACTCGACCACCATCACGCGATTCAATGTCGAGGTCACCAATACCACGACGGCGCCAAGCGCGGCTTGCACCAGGCCGAGACGAAAGATGCCGAGCCAGCTCAAGGGGACCACCGCGGCTTGACTCTTCGTTCCGCCGCTCATTGAACAAGGGCCTTCAGTGCAAACGCGCTCACCATCATCCCGGCGACGTACAAGGTCACGCCGGTGCCGTTGTACCAGGGTGCAAGCCCGGCGGGGTTTTTCAAGAGCCGGCGCATCAGCAGCAGTTGGATACCGAGCAACAAGCCCACCGCGATGGCCTGCCCACCCCGGCCCCACACCATGAGCAGGGCGACGACGACGAATTGCGGCAAGGCCATCGCCACGCAGGCCACTTCACCGGCGTGGTCCGCGCCGAGACGCACGGGCAGGGAACCCACGCCTGAGCGCCGGTCACCGTCGATGGACTTGAAATCGTTGAGCGTCATGATGCCGTGCGCACCCAAGCTATAGAGTGCGGCGATGCTGAGCGTCTTGCCCGACGGCGCATTTCCGCCCGACATCACCACGGCGCCGGTCACCCACGCGAATCCCTCGTAGCACACGGCGCAGGCCAGATTTCCCCACCAGCCATTTTGTTTGAGCCTGACCGGCGGCGCGCTATACGCCCAGGCGAGCGCCAATCCGATCACCGATGCACCCAGCACCCACCTTCCGAGAGCCGCCGCGCACGCGAGCGACAACAGCGTCCACAGCACCGCGACGTACAATCCCCACCGTCCGGGCATACGGCCGGACGGGATCGGCCGGTTCGGTTCATTGATGGCATCGACATGACGGTCGAACCAATCATTGACGGCCTGGCTGCTCGCACACAGCAAGGGGCCGCACAAAAGCACGCCGGCCGCGATCACCGGCCAGTGTCCGGCGAGCGCAACCCCCGAGGAGACCACCCCGCAGCCGAATGCCCACATCGGCGGGAACCAGGTGATCGGCTTCAGCAATTCCAGCACGACGCGCGGCGCCGGATAGTCCGAACCGCGCATTACGCTGACGTTTATTTCGCTGGCCGGTAAATCACTCGCGGGGCGGGACACGGTGAAGGCTCCTGAGGCTATTCGAACTGGTCGCTGTCGGCCGCGGCCAGCTCGCCGAGTCCGTAGCGCCGCAGTTTCGCGTACAGGCTTTGCCGGCTGAGGCCGAGGATTTCGGCGGCCGACGCGCGGTTATCGCCGGTGATTTCCAAGGCGGCCTCGATGCACAGCCTTTCGATCATATCGGTCGATTCCCGTACCAAGTCCTTGAGCGGCACTCTGCCCACCAATTCCGTCAGCTGCGCGACCGAGCGCGGTTTGTCCCGGCTGACCTGGCGGTCGAAGGTCACGCGCTGTCCGACGTCGCGGATCGTGAATCCGAGGCAAGGCTCCTCTCCGTCCACCACCGACACTGCGCATATTTCCACATCGCTGCTCGAGCCGTATTCACCGCGCACCTGGGTCGCGAACAATCTGAGCGAGCCGTGTTCGCGCAATTGCGCGGTGAGCAAATTGAAGTCGACGCCGGGACGACCGAGCCAGCGCTCGAGCGATTCGTTGCGTGCCTGCTCCTCGGTGGCGAGCTGCACCAGATCCAGAAACGCGCGATTGGCGAACAAAATGCGCCCATTCAAGTCGGTGACCACGAAGCCTTCCGGAGCGCTCGCGACGATTTCCAGCACTTTGGAGTTCTGGGTCGGCGCGCTGGTGCGCTCGGCGTTGAGCGGCGCCAGGCGGATCAGAAAAAATGACGAGCGCTCCTCCCGAAACAGCGACGCCGACGCCACGAATTCGCGCGCTCCGTCGGCCGATTTCACTGTCACGTCATCCGTGCGGCCGGTGGCGCGCACCGCGCCGAGCAGAGCCTGCATCGCCTCCGTACTCGATTCATCGAACCCTTCGGGGAACGCGCGGCCGACCAATCGCCGGTTGCCTTCGCCGAGCAACCGGGCCGCGGCCGGATTCGCCTCCAACACCTTGCGGCTGCCGGCATCGATGATGAGCACGGCCTCCGAGGCCACTTGAAACAACAGGCGGTGCCGCGCTTCGGCTTGGCGCAGCTTCAAGTACTCGCGCTCCATGGATTGTTGGGTGTTGACGAGTTGTTGCTGCAATGTCGCCATGGGTTGCATGCTGCGCCCGAACGCCACCACGCGGCCCTGGCTGTTGACCTTCACGGCCGCATACAGAACGGGCAGATCGGCGCCGGTCCGGGACTTGTGATTCACCATGCGCCAGCGCGGCGCACCCTTGGCGCCGGAGTCGCGGAGCAGCGCCTCGACCTTCGCGCGGCTGTCCTGGGTGACCGTCTCCGCCCAAGGCTTGCCGACCCAATTGTCCGCCAATTCCGCGGGTATTTCGTCGCTGCCGAAGGAGACATCCTTGATGACCCCGGCTCGGGCATCGGACACGACCAGAGCGACATCCGAGGCAACCGTGATCAGACGGCCGGCAGTGTCGCTATCGATATTCTTCAACCATTCTTTTGGACCGCTGAATTGCTTCACGACTTCCTTCAGTCCGTTAAAAACCAAGCTCGCCAACTTGCCGTCTTTCGCCGGGTCTTCCGCCGGGGTGGCGCCTCAAGTCGACGCTCCTTGCCGGCTGCGGATGCGTTCGGCCTGTTGCACCGCTTGCCGCCCATCCGCCGCCGTGCCGTCGGCCCCGATGGTGGCCGCCAACTCCGGCTTGTCGACCAGGATCGGGCCGCCGACCAGCACGCCCACCGCACGATTGCGCGAGGCCTGGCGAACCGCGTTGATCGTCGCCGCCACGTCATCGAGCCGCGCCTCGGTGCCTACCGACAGGCCGATGGCCGCGAACCAATTTTGGCGTGTCAAGTCGAGCAGCTCCGCAGTGGAGCGGGGAAATTCGTGCCACACATCCCAGCCCGCGCGCCGCAGGAATTGCGCGACCACGGTGATGCCGAACGTATGCTGGTCGCCGGGATACGGTGATAACAAGATTCGTCGATCCGCCTCATGGTCCAAATCCTCGATCCCGAACGCGGGACTCAAATCCCGCAGCACTTGATGCAGCCGGCACAAGCCGACCGTCACCTGCATGAAATCGCACTCGTCTTCCTCCCACAGCAGACCCAACTCGCGCGCCGCGGGCGCCAGCAGGTCCAGACAGATCACCTCGAGGGACACCCCCCGCTGGCGCACCGTCTCCACGTAGGCCGAACCCACGCCGGTGTCGTGGGACAGCAGCAGCCGCACCAATTCCGTCACGTCGCACGCATCGGGCGCTCTGGCCTGCCGCGAATTCACCGACTCAGGGCCGGTGCTGACGCGCCGCGCCAACACCAGTCGGGGGACGATTTCTCCTTCGATGGTGCGCACCAGCCGCGCCATCCGTATCTCCGACTCCGACAAACCGCCCTCGCATTCCGAGAGGGTTCCGGCCCTCGTCCCCTCCGTCGCGCCATCCACCGATCCACCGTTCACCGACCCTTCAGAAGACATCGACTCCTCAGCAAAGTCACCCATGCACATTGGTTTCACCCCTCCAATGAGAACGCGGGACCTTGGGCTCCCGCCGGTTATCACAGCCTCCTTTTATTAACGGAGGTCGTCTTGCATCCAACATCCACCTGACGCTACTCGGCAAATCGGACTAACCGGCCTGTTCGCGACCTTCTCAACATTGGCCACAGTTGTCAAGCTACCTTTACGTACAGTTTTGTTGACAGCGGACACATGAGAGGAATAGGGTTAGCGAACGATGCCGCTATACACAAAAGAGGAACGATTGAGGCGCGATGCCTCCCGCTGGACCTTGGTCCAGGGAATACTCGCCCCGATCCAATTCCTGGTGTTCTTGGTCAGCGCCGTGCTGGTGCTGAGATTTTTGATGACCGGCGAGGGATTCGCGGCCGCGACGATGTCGGTAGTCATTAAAACCCTCGTTCTTTACACGATCATGATCACCGGCTGCATTTGGGAGCGGGATGTCTTCGGCCGTTACTTGTTCGCACCGGCTTTCTTCTGGGAAGACTTCGTCAGCATGTTCGTGCTTGCCTTGCACACCGCTTACTTGGGAGCGTTGTTATTTGGCAGGGTCCACGCCCGCTATCAAATGTACATTGCGTTGCTAGCCTATTCCGCCTATTTGCTGAACGCAACGCAGTTTGTATTAAAACTTCGCGCCGCCCGCTTGGAGGGCGACATCGAATCGCCCGCCGTCTCGGGGCTTACCACATGAGCGTGGCGGTTGAAAGCGGTGGTTCCCCTAACATTTTGCGCCGCGCCGACGTGAAGATCTCCGCCGAGCGCGGCCAGCGCGAGGTCTTCTGCGGGTTGACCGGAATCATCTGGCTGCATCGCAAGATTCAAGACGCGTTCTTTCTGGTGGTAGGTTCGAGGACCTGCGCTCATTTGATCCAGTCCGCTGCCGGCGTGATGATTTTTGCGGAGCCGCGCTTCGCCACCGCCATCATCGACGAGCGCGACCTCGCCGGTCTCGCCGACGCCAATGAAGAGCTGGATCGGGTGGTCAACCAGCTGCTGGCGCGCCGACCGGACATCAAATTGCTGTTCCTGGTTGGCTCCTGTCCGTCCGAGGTCATCAAACTGGATTTGTCGCGGGCGGCGCTGCGGCTGTCGGCGCGTTTCTCACCGCAGGTGCGGGTGCTCAATTATTCCGGCAGCGGCATCGAGACCACTTTTACCCAGGGCGAGGATGCCTGCCTCGCATCGTTGGTGCCGAGCCTGCCGGCGAGACCCGCTGACGCCCCGGCCAACCTGCTCGTGGTCGGCGCGCTCGCCGACGTGGTCGAGGATCAGATGCGCAGGCTGTTCGACGACATGGGCTTGGGTGAGACCGCCGCTCAGGCCGCGGTGGATTTCTTTCCGCCGCGCCGTTCGACGGAACTTCCGGCGGTCGGTCCCAACACGCGATACTTGCTGGCCCAACCGTTCCTCGCCGATACGGCCAGGGCGCTCGAGGAACGCGGCGCCAAGAGGATCGATGCGGCCTTCCCGCTCGGCGCCGACGGAACGCTGCGCTGGCTGCAAGCGGCGGCGACTGCCTGGAAGGTGGATGAGGCGCGCTTCCGCCGCGCCACCCAGCCCGCCTACGAACGCGCACAACGAGCCTTGCTCCGCTATCGCGAGCAACTCTGCGGCAAGCGCATTTTCTTCTTCCCCGACTCGCAACTCGAAGTGCCGCTGGCGCGCTTTCTGGCGAACGAACTGGGCATGGAACTCATCGAGGTGGGAACTCCCTTCCTGCACCGCGCGCATCTCGCCGCCGAACTCGAACTGCTGCCGCCGGGAACCTCGGTGGTGGAGGGCCAGCACGTCGACAACCAGTTGGACCGCTGCTACGCCGCGAAGCCCGATTTGGTCGTGTGCGGTCTCGGCCTCGCAAACCCGCTGGAAGCGCGCGGCCTGTCGACGAAGTGGTCGATCGAATTGGTGTTCACCCCCATTCAGGGCTTCAACCAAGCCGCCGACCTCGCCGAATTGTTCGCGCGTCCCCTCGTGCGGCGCACGCGGCTGGTGGCCTGAGCGATGCAACTCACGGTGTGGACATACGAAGGACCACCGCACGTCGGAGCGATGCGCGTCGCGACCGCTCTCAAGAACGTGCACTACGTGCTGCACGCCCCGCAGGGCGACACCTACGCCGATCTTTTGTTTACCATGATCGAGCGGTTGCCGCGGCGGCCGCCCGTCACCTATACGACGTTTCAAGCACGGGATCTGGGCGGCGACACCGCGGGGCTTTTCCAACGGGCCGTGAGCGAGGCCTATGAGCGCTTCAAGCCCGAAGCGATGCTGGTCGGCGCTTCGTGTACCGCGGAGTTGATTCAGGACGATCCGGGCGGCCTGTCGCGCGCCTTGCAATTGCCCATCCCCGTCGTGCCGTTGGAGCTGCCGTCCTACCAGAAGAAGGAGAATTGGGGAGCGGCCGAGACTTTTTATCAAATTGTGCGCGCCCTGGCGGGACCGCAGGCCCCGCCGCCGGGATTCAAGCGGCCGCCGCGAGAGGCTGGGACGCGCGCCAGCTGCAATATTCTGGGACCCACTGCGTTGGGGTTTCGTCATCGCGATGACCTGCGCGCAATCACCCAGATCTTGGGCCAGCTCGAAGTCGACATCAATGTGGTGGCGCCGCTCGGCGCGACGCCTGCCGATCTGTCGCGGCTCGGCGATGCGGATTTCAATGTGCTGCTGTATCCGGAGACCGGCGCTCAGGCCGCGACGTGGCTGCAGCGCGCCTTCGATCAGCCCACCGTCAAGACGATACCGATCGGGCTGTCGGCGACGCGTGAATTCATCGCCGAAGTGGCGCGCTTGGCCGGCTCGGATCCGGCGCCCGCCTTGCACGGCGCACCGTCGAATTCCAGCTGGTACTCGCATTCGGTCGATTCCACCTACCTCACCGGCAAACGGGTGTTCGTGTTCGGCGATGCGACGCACGCGATCGCCGCGGCGCGCATTGCTTCCGAGGAATTGGGATTCACCGTGGTCGGCTTGGGGACTTACAGCCGTGAATTCGCGCGCGAAGTGCGCGCCGCCGCCGAAGCGTTGGGAGCGGTCGCATTGATCACCGATGATTACCTCGAGGTCGAAGCGAAGGTCGCCGAACTGCAGCCGGAATTGGTGTTGGGAACGCAAATGGAGCGGCATATCGCCAAACGGCTGGGCGTTCCGTGCGCGGTCATTTCGGCGCCGGTGCACGTGCAGGATTTCCCCGCCCGCTATTCGCCTCAAATGGGCTTCGAAGGCGCCAACGTCATCTTCGACACCTGGGTGCATCCGCTGATGATGGGGCTCGAGGAGCACCTCTTGACCATGTTTCGCGGTGATTTCGAGTTCAATGACGCGGCGCCCGCCTCGCACTTGGGATCGACCGCGGCAATGCCGGACCCGACGCCGCGCGCCGCTGAAGCCGCCACTTCCGAAGCCGCACCCGCCGGAGCCGTACGAGACTCCGCCCGTGGGTCACTGTGGGCGCCCGACGCCGAGAAGGAACTCGGCAAGATTCCCTTTTTCGTGCGCGGCAAGGCGCGCCGCAACACCGAACGATTTGCAGCCGAGAGATCCGTTGAACTGATCACCGTTGAGACCTTATACGATGCCAAAGCGCACTACAGCCGCTGATTCTTCCGAGATTCGATTCGTCATCGTCACGATGGACAGTCATTTGTCCAGTGCAACGGACCGCGCCGCCGTGCGGCTGGCCCAACACTATCCGGGCCTCACGTTGACCATTCATGCCGCGGACGAATGGGGCAGCGACCCTGAAGCCTTACAGCGCTGCTGCGATGACATTGCGCGCGCGCACGTCGTGGTTGCGACCATGCTGTTCATGGAAGATCATTTTCGCCCGCTGCAGCAGGCCCTGCAGGCCCGGCGCGAGCATTGCGACGCCATGGTGTGCGCCATGTCGGCGGCGGAAATCGTGCGCCTCACGCGCATGGGCCGCTTCAGCATGGATGGCAAGCAGAGCGGTCCGCTCGCGCTGCTGAAGCGTCTGCGCGGCGGCAAGAAAGACAGCCGCACCGCGGGCGCCGATCAGATGAAAATGCTGCGGCGGATTCCGCAGATGCTGCGTTTCATTCCGGGCACGGCGCAGGATGTGCGCGCGTATTTCCTGACGCTGCAATACTGGCTGGCCGGCTCCGAAGAGAACATCGTGAACATGGTGCGGTTCCTGATCGGCCGCTATGCCGCGGGTCCGCGCGCCAGCTTGCAATCGGCCGACAAGATCGCGCCGCCGGTCGAGTATCCGGAAGTCGGCCTGTACCACCCGCGGCTGAATTCGCGTTTCACCGTCAATGTGCAGGAGCTGCCCGCCGCGGGAGCCACCGGACACGAAAAGGGCACCGTCGGCCTGTTGCTGCTGCGATCCTACCTGCTCGCCGGAAATTGCGGGCATTACGACGGC
>Ga0209611_10011608_pt1 | contig 12635 bp, 8 predicted proteins | sample S1TSphgellanicum_3_FD_187693 | JGI IMG/M metagenome (GOLD analysis project Ga0209611, IMG submission 187693) | Host-associated microbial communities from peat moss isolated from Minnesota, USA - S1T2_Fc - Sphagnum magellanicum MG (SPAdes) (version 2) | ecosystem: Host-associated > Plants > Peat...
TGGATGAAAGCTAACCATTTCAATTCAAGATACCCTTGAAGTAACTGACATAATGATGATGATTTAAGCTGTAAAACACACGTCATCAACTTCGATTGAGCAACCCCGTTCTCATGGCAAAAGGACTTTCCCTCAGACAAAAGGTAAAAGCGAAGCAAGGTACGCCGAGCGATCCTATTCACCAGGCGAATAGCCTACACACGAGACGGATTGTTCGGCGGAAGAGACTGTCGCTCTTGTGTGGAATCTCGTGCTGCCATTAGTGCATGGAACACAACTACGAAATGTGCACCTCTATTTCAAGTAGCATATAAAAGGAATATTTATTTTTTCCAATGATTCTAAACCACTTGTTTGTGTGTATGTTTTTTGAACTATTGCAACCAATAGAAAACTATGTTCAACAAAATATTCTAATGTTGTATCTTTCCATACCAAATTCTAGTCTAGTCTTCAAAAGCCTTCTTATAAACTAGAATGTCAACACAAGACATGAATATTGGTATATAAATGCAATCTTTATTCATGATAGGAAAACACAGAAAACCAATAAGGACCAAAATCCCATGACCATTTGAGCATTTACATACTAAGAAATATTAGTTTTAATAGAGATTTGGTCATGAAATATTTCATATACAAGGAGAAAACCATAATGAACAATTTTCTCCATGAAACCTTTCAATTTCTCTTAAAGTCATGATGTTTATATTAAATGATAAATATATGTTCAACAATGCATTATGTTATCATGGTAATGTTGATGATTGTGATCTTCTCAAGTTAAAATTTTCTCCCATTAATGATGTAATTGGGTTAAGTGTTGTTTTTATTTGTTCATAAAAATGAAGTGAAAATTTAAATTTATAAAAAATGGTAAACTATTGTTAAACAAGGTGTTTAAAATAAATTATATCAAATTATTGATATAATTACATAAAGATAAAAGTATGAATCAATTAATTGGATATTCATGATTTATCCAAAAAATTTGGTTCTAAAGCCCCAACTCAATTTTATGTGATTTTCAAAAGAATTAAAAATGAGTGAATTTTTACATGTTATGACTTTTGATACTTTATGTATTTCTAGTTTTGACACAAAGTTGGTACACCATACCATGGAAACACCCAAAAGTTATACTTTACCAAAAGAGAATATTCTTTTTCTTTTTATAAGTATAATTAACTAGGTACACTCAAAAATTGATTGGTACTTTATTTTTTTTGTTATTTGTCTTTGCCTCAATCATTTTTTCCTCTAAACAGATGGATGATTTCTAGACACCATTTTGGGTTTAAGTTATGCACATTTTGGGTTTATAATGGACACTAACCATTGCAAGTTCAATCCATGCATAGCATGGACACAAAGGGTGTTTAGGCAACATGAAGATGTGTCTAAACATCTTGATCAAACAAATGGGCAATCAAGAAAAAAGAAGCAAACAAACAATACTTTTGTACTCCTTACAACAAGGACCCATTGTTAATTAAATTTCTTCAATAAACATAAGATTGCTCGATGAATCAATGGAGGCACCAAGATGAGATTAAAATAAAGGTTCCTTGTAAGGAATTGCTAATTTCTTCCACAATGTTTTGCCCATTAAAAAACATAACTTACATGTGGACCGAGAAGTATGGATTAAAAAAAGGTTCTTTAAGTTATGGTATGAGTTCTAAACTTATTCCACTTCTTAGTGGATCAATTGGTTTGGTAACATGTTGTACCATAGATGGTGTTGTTGGAACTCTACTACTGGTTCCAATTCCACAAATACAAAACTTGGGGGTTCATATTTGAAGTCAAGGAAAGTGGTTCGGTAGGCATATAACTCAAGTTGATAATTTTGTTCATGAGAGCGAACTAACTCCATACTGTCTAGAATCTGTTCTTTCGTGAATTGTTGAATAACTTGCCACCATTCCTTCCACTTGGGGTTTCTTTCTCCTAAGGCTTGGTTCTACACTTTGAATAGTGTATTGTCCAACAATAACTCTTCCAACTCCTTCAACTTGTTATTCATTCTAACAGGTAAAATGGGACTAGGTTTGTTCAATTGTACCTTGGTTGTTTCATATTGACCCTTCTAGTCTTGGATTTGAGCAGTTAGACTTTGTTTTTCCTTGTCAAATTCTCTGTGGGCAACTACCTATTATTCTTTGAAATCTTGACAGGTTTATTCCAAACTGAATATGATACCATGTTCTTCCAAACTAGATTCCTCCATTTTGGCATAGTCTTGCATCATTTGCTCCAAATCAATTTGGAAATGATTTAAATCATTGTGGGTCTTTTAATTGAGTTGATTAAGCTTGACATATTCTTGCCATAGATTTTCAGTTTTCCTAGCAACATATTCTACCCCTTTGAACTTATTGGAGAAGTTATGGTTTTCATGTTGGACCCTATTCAATTGTCCTTTGAATGTGACCAATTATTGATCATAGTTCTTCAAAATCTTTTGCACTATTTCTATCTCTAGGCTACAAGTTTGCAAAGTGGTTATGGGTCTTAGATAGGTTTTTTTTTATATGCTCAAATTCAACTTTAAAGTTTGAAAGTTCTTGCAATGTACCTAACCAAGTTGTGGCATTTTGAGCAACTTGATTTAAAAACATGTTAATTTGTTTCAAAGTTTTTATGGAATGACCAAAAATTGGGATAGATTGAAATCTAGAAAACTATGGTTTTTCTATCACTAGAAGAAATACCCCATTTTTCAATTTGTCTTAGGCGACTGAAAATGTTTTTTGCAACTACTTTTAATCTACTAATGTATTTATACAAGTTTAATTAAAGGTTGAAAAGGTTGGGATGATCCTATAGTTATATATATAAGTTCTATAATGGAAACTATAGGTTCAACAGACACAATAGATTCAACTTGGATGTTGTCAATTGCTTGATCCAAATTGGGTTTAAGTTCTTCCCTAATGTTGCCTTGCATAGTTGTTGCATCAAGTTTTTCTCCACCTCCAATCTCATTTGAATAAGTTCGTTCCTCATAATTTTTAGAATCAATAGTCGATGATTGGAAAATAGTCCTAGACTTTTTTTGTGGTAATGAGGTAATAGGTTCTAGGTTTAGCCTATCCTTTAGTGTAGGTGGTTCTATGCATGTCTTTAGTCGATGAGATTAACGTGTTGGTGAAGGCCATCATTGTGGTTGAACGTGTTGGTTTTTTTTCCTTCAAGAACTACTCCCTTGTAATAGGTTCAAGTGAAACTTCTCATTTTTTCATCGTATTTTTTATTATTCGGTTGAAATCCCAAGCTACCAGCCTCTATTCAACATGATGTTATGACTGCGATTAATTTTGATGATCTTTTAATGTGGGTTCATGCATGTGAACAGTGGGTTGTTTCGTTCAAGCAAGTGATGCCTATCATAGTTATGACATTCTTGGTGCGATAATGTTATGGAAGCCCAAAGAAGCAAGAATTTTAAAGAATTTTTAAAAAATTTATATATCAACCAGTGTAATTTGGTAAACATTCGCGGGTAAAGAATGTTATGACAAGGTGCTAAATGAAGAATTTTAAAGAATTTTAATGTGCAAAATGAAGAATGTCATAACTATGATGCCTATGGCTATGGAGAATTTGGCAATTACTTAGCACCGAGATACTCTTCAATATGCCATGATTCATGGAGGAGGTTATCAACCTCAAGTTCATAGGTTCGAACTGGGGGACTATGTTTATTTGTAGTAAACAACACCCACCACATTGGATGTGAATATAGGTCGTCTGATTTTGCGAGTTCAAAAGGTTTTACCTTTTAGAGTATTGTTATTAGAGGGATGAAATGGTCAAACATGGAAGGACCATGTGCGTAATTGTGCGCTATGTCATCTTCCCAATGTGGATGGCCAAATTGACCCATCCTTGCCCATTATACCTATTGGTTTACGGTGTATGTTGTGTGGGCAGTCCATAAGAGTTGCCATTATGTTGGTTTGTGATCGGTGTTTAAGAGGATGGCATATGGCATGTTTGACACCACCTTTGGACCAGGTACTAGTTGGCAAATGGTTTTGCCTTCAGTGCACCCAATAGACATGGTTCCCAAAGTTACATAGTAGGACTACTCTAAAAAATTTCCCTAGGATGTTTCACCTTCAACTAAGGACTTGAAGGATTCCATATAGGCGATTAACAATGGGGTTCACATTTGCACCCAACCTAATGATCATTTAACCTTGGAATTGAAGGATTCACCTCGGTGGATTGTCGATGGTAGTTTTATAATGTTATCTAACTTTAAGGGACCTCAGTCCTAGATAGGGGAGCGATTTGGATGTGGTGTACCAATTAGGGTTTTTTTATGTTGTGAGTATGGTGATAGCGATAGTTGTGGCCGTCAACCTTGGAACACACGACAATTGTTAAGAGTTTTACTATAATTATAGATTTTTATCTTAATTACTATAGGTAATTTGGGGTAAGTAAGTTTGGAACCAGTTCTAATGTGAATGGGATTCCAACTTTTTGGTGTTTAGGATAAGTGGGAAGATGTGTGATTAGAATCCAATTTTTTGGATTTTGAAACACACCATAGTTATATTATGTTCTATTAGGTCTTTAAGTTGTTGTTATGCAAGGAATTTGTTGAGGTTTTTGTTGGTAATTAGATTCTTGTGTTTTATAGGTGAATATAACTTTGGTTTGGATGTGGTGTACTAGTTAGGGTATTTTTATGTTGTGTGTTATGAATATGGTGACAACGATAGTTGTAGGCATTAACCTTGGAATGCATGATAAATTGGGGTGAAGCTAGGCAGTTGTAAAAGGTGATGCCATCATTGCAAAAGAGCAAGATGCCACCAACATAAAAAAAAAATAGTGGTGTAGTGCCCCAAAATTATTTTTTGTTTACAATGAACCATGAACTTCAAATTCCCCTCAATGAATGGCCAATCAACATGCCATAACTTTGAGGTTTAAAACATATTCGGTGGGCAAGGTAATAAATGTCATATGGGGTGATGATTGGGATGCAAAATATTTTGTGGATAATTCAACTAAGATGTCATTTGGGAAACTGATCCATGACATGTATGATCTAAATCTAGAGGCACAAAGAACTATTCAACATGTCGTGCACACATTGATGGGGCCTCCATACAATTGGACTGCACTTAAAAAGTGTTATTGAAGAGCCATTAAATAGTTTATAATTCTTAGATATGGAATATGGTGTAATTTGCATGATCTTTCAAAAATGACATGTTTTGGACTTTGCAAATTTTATAAAACCCAATTTTATAAACGAATCATGTTATCATGTGTAATCAAATTTGAGATCTATGGATCCAACTTCTTTACACATTTGGATTATGGATATTGGACTTATCATTGATAATTTGTTCCAATAAATGCTCTCATAATTGATAGACATTAAATAATGAAAAATAATCAATAAAATTTCATTTAAAACAACATTTATTAATGCAAACTTTACAAAACATTCATTTTGCATACTTTTGTTTTGGCATTGCCTACCAAGGCAAAGATATTATGTTTATATTCATTATAGAATATAATAGCTTAATGGATTTTGGCCATGTAGTAGGTTTTTTTTTATATGAGGATTTTTGAAAGATGATATTGTGGCTTCTGTTGAAACTTGGGATCAAATTAATGATAGAGTTGTGATATTTTAAAGGAGTTTGGTTTTTTTTAAAGGATTTTTTGTAAACATTATATTTTTTCATGGTGAAATATTGGAATTTCCATAATTCTTCTTTTTTTAAAAAATATTATTTCATGTAAATGGTAAAGCCATAGTGACACACTAAAAAAATGGCAATTGAAAATTTTCAATTACCATAGGATTGGTGATTGAAATCCATTTTTGATCACTAATCATAATAGGGGCAATTCGAATGTGACTAGGGATTTTCTGGCATCTATTTGACGGACGCGTCAAGACGGATGCCAACATGACACCCTATGCAAAATGGGCATGTCATGTTGATTTTGACAACCATGATTCACATTGTACACACATTGTGATTTTCCTTTTGATTTTCTAATTTTGTGACCTATATTTCAAATTAAGCCTGCTTTCATTCATATGGTTTAGAAATCTTGTTGTTTAGTTTTTTCCGTGCCCGTGACATAAACTTACCCACTAGGTTTAATCATTATGTTTAGCCACTAGGTTTAGCTTATATTTAGTCATTATGTTTAGTCAAGTTTTAATCATGATGTTTAACCTTGAATTTAGTCACTATGTTTAACCAAGGTTCAATCATTATGTTTAACTACTAGATTTAGTCATTAAGTTTTAGCCTAAATTTGGCCATTATGTTTAACCAAGGCCTAGTCATTATGTTTAAATATTAAATTTAACCAGGGTTTAATAATTATGTTTAGCCACAAAATTTAATCAAAGTTTAAACAAGAATTTTAGCTGTTAAGTTTATTAACTAGGTTTAATCATTATGTTTAGCCAAGGTTTAGTCATAATTAGCCATTAAGTTTAACCACCACATTAAGCCATTAAGTTTAGCCATTTGACTTAGCCTAATTTTAATCATTAGTTATCACCTAGGTTTAACCAATGTTTAGCCATTACATTAAATCATTAAGTTTAGGCATTTGATTTAGCCATTATGTTTAACTTATTTTTAAACACTAGTTATCACTTAAGTTTAACCACTATGTTTATTGATGTGAAATAAACATGTGAAATGGAAAACTTAACAAAGGTTGAAAACCTTTGATGGTGTAATCCATTGGTAAGGATTTGGTTTATCATTGTGGAAATTTGGGGTTCAATTTCTTATACTTGCAACCTATGTAAATGCTTAAAGGATTAAAGTAGGTAGGTTAGATTAAAGTAGTTTGGTGAGGTGAGGTTAGGTTAGGTAGGCTAAGCTAGTGAGCTAAATTAGGTTACGTTTTTTACTAGAAAACTTAGTCAAAGAAAACATGAATTGTAGTAACAATTTGTAGCCACCAATATCTATTTATTCCTTGTGAATTGTCTAGTTGGTTTGATTGGCTTAACAAAATCGTCCCTATTACATGAATGGTTCTTCAAGACGTGTAATCACTAGTTTTGCTAGACTTTGCATTCTAAGTCTTGTAATTTTATGGCAAATATCACAATATTTGCAAAAATTAGTTGTATCCTTGAACAATGTTGGCCATTAATGTCTTGCATGAAGGATATTCTTTGTTGTTATATCTACTACAAAATGACCTTTTGCAACCCCCTCATGAAGTTCTTAAAAACTAACTTGTGTTTCTTTTGCACACACTTATGGAATTTGTTGTCTTGACTTAATGAGTAAAATACTCCATCTCTCAATGTGAATAATTTTGTTTTACTAACCAAATTTTGTTTCTAAGTTGTACTTAATGTCTTTAACATGTGTTCTGTCTATAGAAACTCCTTAATATCTTTTAGCCACATTGGTTGCATTTGGAACAACATTGCATTTGTTGTTTAACCATGTATTCCCATGGGTTCTTTGGAATTTGGTAGTTTGAACAATGAATTTGCTACCAAATGGGTTTGTTATGACTTATACACCATAGTAAACTCATATTCTCAAAAAAGTTACAACCAAATTTTACAATTCTCCTTAAGACCTATGGTTTTTAAACTAAATTGACCAATGCCATGTAATCTACATAAAATACAAATTTGTTGCCTAGGAGAGTGTCTAAACTCGTGCAATGCAAACACCATAATTAATGCTTCAAGTTTTTTACTATCATAATTTTCCTTTCTACACGGTTTAGTAATTTGGATGCATATACTATAGGTTGACCATGTTTCCTTGTAACATCTTGAGCTTTTGTAACACCCATTATTAATAATGAAATATATGTGTGAAAATGAAATTCTACTTACAAGTTTGGGGTATTAAAATAGGTGCTTCTATGTACCTTTGCTTCATAAGTTCCCAAGGTGTTTGACACTCTATACATTAGTACATAATGAGTCCAAATCCATTAATGAATTCATTAGGTTTTGTAATGAATTGCGTGAAATTGGTCCTAATGAATTCCTAGTGAATTCCTCAATTGTTTAGTGATCAGTAACAAGTTGATATGAACAAGTAAATTCATTAACATATCAACAACTATGAATTTTTGAATTATTTAATCCATATTATTCTTTTTTTTTAAATTTTTTTAGAAATTAAAAGTTTCAAGAAAATTCAAACCTATTTACCTAAGTAGGTAGAGAACTAGCACCTACCTACTTGTGTAGGTAGGCAAGTAAGTAAGAAAAGAAAAATGCAAATGGAATGAATAACCGAAAGGTTACTTCATTTATTTTACAATTTCCATTTAAGGTCAAACAATTATATACTCATCCCAAATTGGCATACATATTTTTATGTTGGAAGTCAAGAGAATACATGTTCTTTATATAGCTTGTGAAATGAGATTCAAAGACAAATCATTTAAAGAAATAAAAATTTATTACAAATTTTACATAATTTTCATATTATATTCATTTCATTCACAATTTTTTAAATTAATATAGTATATAATAAATAAATATTGTCATATATCATATAAAAGTGATCTTATATGATAAAAATATTGGAAAAATTATATATTTGCATGGATGAATATTATGTTTCACATTTTTATCAAATGAAGCCCATAATGAAATATTATTTAGTTAAAAAATCTATACTGTAATTGGTAGTTTAGTATCACTTCAAAAAAATTCAAGATGAACAAGTGTGTAATTTTTAATTTAAGGGACTATGTGAAAATTGACTATTATTTGACAAAGCAAGTGGTCAATTTCAAAAGTCTTAAACACAAAAAAAACTTAAAATTAGAATAAACCATTTCTCAATTTCAAAATTTCAACATTCATATTACACTAATAGAAATTGGACAAAATGTAACCATTATATTTGCAACTACAAGCGATTATTAGTTGTTGCAACTACATTTGAACATTTTTGTAACTATTTCTTGTGTTGGTCATATTTGGGGCTACAATGCAACTAATTTACGACTATTTTTGTGTTCATCCCTCCATGTGAACAAAATTTAGTTTAATTTTCATGCAAGAAGAACAATTTATGTCCCATTAGTTGCACATATGACCAATTTAATTGTAAACTTATGAATATAGAAAGGTGTATTTTGTGAATTCTAAGGAATTTAGTTGAATGTATTAGGATTTATAAATGTATTTTTGAATATATTAAAAGTTTATCCACACCATCTTATTACATTTCATAAAATTATTGCAAATGACATTTATTATCATTTGTATCATTATTATATTATATATTTATATTAATTACATGTAATAAAAAAATTATCATATTATTATGTTATTATAAAATTCTTTTCAAATGACTAATGCATTTATTAAGAATTTTTTATATTAAAAAATTGAAATTTTAATTAAAATAAATCATAATAGCTATATCAAGTGACATAATAATATATAATAATATAATAATCACTAGAAAATATCGACATATAGTTTTAAGTTTTTATATTTCAAATTTATGAATGATATTTATTAATATTTAATAATTAAATTATTATAATAAATTAATGATTTTTTTTTTCTGTTTTATTGTTTTATATAAATTACTGCATTACTTAGAATGGAAATCTAATAAATTATTATACAAATGCATAAAGTATTTTTGAAGGAAAAATATAATTATTAAAAATATAAAATATTTATTGTAATAGTTCATAAATAGCTTTAATGAGTGAAGTAATAATATGAATAATAAAAATAAAATAGTTAACCTTGGCTAACAACTAATTACAATAATAATTGAATTAATGTTACTTTTAAATATTTACATTTACATTTTATTAACTATATAAATGAAAATAATATTGGGAAATTTTATATTATTAGATATTTAAAACTAGTAAAATATTTATAATTAATAATTAATAGTTACTAAATAATTAATATTTTAGTTATTATATTAATTTATTTGGTTGCAATATAATAATTTATTAGTTAATAATAATTAGCTTATTATTTCAGTATTACCCAATTACTAGTTAATACACATATATTTAAAATTAAATATTATTACAATTTATCTAGCTACTAAATGAATTAATATTTAATAATAACTAATAATATAATTAATTCAATAATCATAAAATATTAATTATTATTACTATAAATAATTAGTTGGTTGGATAATTTATAAAGCAAACTAACTAGTTTAGTTGTTAATTAATTAATTAACAAGTTTTTGAAAAAAATCTGTATTGTATTTATTAAATAATTAATAATTTTATTAGTTTATTTGTTAGTTAATTAGTTATCACTTGCCTACCTAATTATATACTTTCCAAGATGAGAATGAAAGCCAAAACATATGGGATAAAATTATTAATTACAAGTCGTTTGCAATTAAACATTTTTAGTTGCAAACAACTTGTGACTAAAAACTTTATCCCATATGTTTTGGTTTTCATTTTGATCTTGAAAAGTATATAAACAAGGTGTTTTGTTTCACATTTTCATATTTAAAAAGATTGGAATATGAAATGAGTCAATAAAAATGACTTAACCCAAAATAAAATATAGATATTCGTGTACTTACACCTAACTACCTACTTACCTACGTAGGTATTTGGCCTAGGTAAGTAAAGGAGGCCTATCTATATAGATGTTTAGCTTAGATGGGTAGGTATGTATATAGGTAGGTAGGTATCTAGTTCAACCTACATACCTAACTATCAATTTAAATTTAATTTCAAAAATTTCAATTAATATGCCACATGACATATTTTATTGCACCACATGTCATAATTTAAACCATCCAAATATAAAAATTAAACATCTTAGATTATTTCAAAGTAATAATAAAATATTTATAATTATTAAGAGTTGGGACATGTGGCAACACATAACTTATTCCCATTGTTCACCAAAAAAATTGCATTTTAATAACAAATGACAATATGTAAATGACTAGTCAAATGATGAAGGTGTATTTTGTTGATTTTTTCTTTCATCCAAAATTTGTTATCATTTACGACTAGTGTCAATGTGACTTATCCAACGCGACTATTGAGATTTTAGTTGTAAATGTTGCTTGCAACTAAAAATTAATCACATAGACCCAGTTGCAAAATGACCATTTTCTACTAGTGTTACTCATTTAGCACAACTTTTAATAATTATTATGATTTTTTAATGGCACCACATAGACATCTTTGTTTTAATTTATAGTTTTCATGAGTGTCTAACATGGTTTTTGGCTCCTTTGACTGTAATTATTAATTTGCAATTTCTAGATTTTTTAATTTTGTAAACTTATAAACTTGCAAACTTACAAATTTGCAAACATGCACATTTGCAATTTGTTAAGTTGTAAATTGTAATTATTAATTTGTAGTTTCTAGATTTTTTTAATCTTGTAAAACTTTAAATTTACAAACTTGCAACTTGCAATTTTTAATTATTAACTTTTAGTTTCTAGAGTTTTTAATTGTGTAAATGTGCAAACTTGTAAACTTGCAAACTTGCATACTTGCAAATTGTAATTATTAATTTGTAATTTTTAGAGTTTTAATTTTGTAAATTTGCAAACTTGTAAACTTGCATACTTGCAAAGTTGCAATTTGTAATTATTAATTTGTAAGTTTTAGAGTTTTTAGTTTTGTAAATTTGCAAACTTGTAAATTTGCATACTTGTGAACTTGGGCATGAGTTGATATCCTAAATTGTAGGTCGGTGAGGATAGGGGCCTACACCTAGGTGGGTAGGTGGGTGGATAGGAAGCCTAAGTAGGTGAGTATGTAGGCTAGGAGGTAGGAGGGTAGGCCACTAATGCAAGCCCCCCACCCACCCCAAAAGAAAACAGCCCCAAAAAACAAAGTTAGGGCAAAAAAAGACTTTAAAAACAAATTGGGCAACCAATGGATTTTTGGGGGGCAGTCAGAAAATTTTAGGCAGCCCGTAAAATAATGTAAACTTATCAAGTTTGCAATGTAAAAGTGGAGATGTGAAAATGGTGATTTGACAATGTGAAGTTGTAATTTTGGCGAGGTGCAATTGAGAATTTGTGCATGTGGAATTGGCCACCTAGCAAAGTGCAGTAGGCATTGTAGCATTTTAGCAGTGTGCACCTAGCAAACTCACCATTATAAAGGATGTTAACTTGGACAACAGTAAATGGGAGGTTGACAAAAGAGTAAAGCGAGAAAGTACAACCAGACAAAATAAGCGCCGCTTTGGTATTTCATACACAAGCAGCCACTAGTGCAGCCCACCATCCACTGGATGCCCATGATGACTTTAAGTGGTACGACAGTTCCGGACCAGCGCACTATCCACTGGATGCCCATTATGACTCTGCTGCAGATGAACCCCAACAGAGTTAATATCTGGTTTCATCGTGGTAACCCATTTTGTAAGAAGTAGATCCCCTATTTATGCCTACTAATTACGATCTAATAGGTAGTCACCTAGGTAAGTAGATGGTTCATTTGACTCATGCATTACGGTAAGAAAGGCCCACGGGTGGGGGACAGTGTTTTTTCTTTTGGCGATTTATCGCCATTTTTTTACTTAAAAAAAACCCTGGCTACCAATACAAAAGGGGTTTTCCATTTAAAATCACCAAAAACTGACAGCAATTTGTTTG
>Ga0209611_10011609_pt1 | contig 12635 bp, 9 predicted proteins | sample S1TSphgellanicum_3_FD_187693 | JGI IMG/M metagenome (GOLD analysis project Ga0209611, IMG submission 187693) | Host-associated microbial communities from peat moss isolated from Minnesota, USA - S1T2_Fc - Sphagnum magellanicum MG (SPAdes) (version 2) | ecosystem: Host-associated > Plants > Peat...
CATTAGTAGTATCATGAATATTCAACTTAGAATAATGATTGTATAAGGACTCAAATTTGCACAAAGATTCATCTATCATGATTTTCCATTGAGGTGGGTTAACTTGCTACTCTTCTTTGCCACAGTGTTGACATGCATTTCATTGGGCTAACAACCAATGCAAAAGGAGAACAAAAATTATGAAGGTCATTCAAGCATAATCTCTTTTGCAATTTTCCAAAACTTGTAGGTATGTGCTTCACACACAAACATTTGTCATCTTGAACTCAATATGTTTTGTAATGTCAAAATTAAGTATGTGTTCTTATTCAAGGGTATTGAAGTTATGATGATTGGAGTTTGTTTCAAAGTTCAAATAACAAGTAATTATAATATGAACATAATATTTTTAAATTTTAAATAGGGTTATATTAGAGAGTTTAATTTGATCAAAAATGAAATTCACATCTTCTAACTATTCCAAGTAGTTTTGCAACAATAAAAACTCATGAATTTCGCATAGATAGAGTATTATAACAATAATGTTGGACAAGGTTTGTGCATATGCATGTAATTATACACATGATGAGGTTGTGCAACAATATTGTTTGACAATGATCAAGTTTGTCATTCAAATCACATTGAAATTGAATATGAGCATGAGAACTAACTAGATAAGTGCATGTTTTAAATGATTCAACAATTTATTCTTTGTAATTTATCATTTGCCCATGTATGTTATGACCAAATCAATTACATAGACATTCAAGATGCATGATAGGGGAATGGGAAGAAAGATTTTAGTAGTGTGACCATGGTACAAAATTACAATTAGTCGATTTTCTTAGCAAAAGAATTGTTAAAAGGTGACACAATTTTGGACATAAAGATTATTTTGTCGTAAATTCATTTTTTGGATTTCTTTTCCTTAAAAAAATAGAATTTTTTCAGGGGAGGATGTTGCCACATTTATGCCTATTGGTTACAATTTTAAAAGTTCTTTGAAATAATGTCACCAATTGAATCAAAAGTTGCCTAAGGATGCTTGCCACTTTAACTCTCTCAAAAATTGAAAAAAAACTATTGATTATCATGCACATCTTTTACTTACATTTATTAAATTGAAAATATTGCATAATGTAATGAAATGTTTATTAACAAACCACTTTTTTAAAAGTAAGTTGAATAATTATCAATGATAATAATTATGGATGCCAATCATTGTCTAGGTGATGATTACATTTCAAATCTACATGAAAGTTAGGTCATGTAGGCTTGGTTGAAAATTTTAATTTTTTTTCTATCATAAATGTTGTGTCTCATGTTAAATCTATTGGTAATTATATAATACTTTGTATTTCTTGTATGAAAGTAAGGTGACATAAGCTTGGCGGGAAAATTCCAATTTTTTTTGTCCCTATCACAAATGTTGTGTCTCATGTGGAATCTATTGGTGAATATATTTTTCTTTTGCATTTCATGCACAAAACTAAGGTGATGTAGCTTTGGTGGGAGATTTTCAATTTTTTTGGTCCCTATCACAAATGTTGTGTTTCATGTTGAATTTATTAAAAATTATATATTACTTTAGTATTTCCATTATTTCATGTTGTTCACAATTGGAAGGACTATGAATAAACCATGGTGGACCTTCACAAGGCTAGTGAATTAAACAATGCATTCATTTAAATATGACCCATGGAAATGTGGAAACAATGTTCAAGGATTATCAAGGTACCTCGGAAGACCTTGACAAGATTAATGTTTAATGAACCAAAAGTGCATTGAGTTTGAAAATCTAAGCACATGATAAAAGCATCTTTACGGAAAATGAAGGAGCCTTTGAAGACCTTAACAAAAATGATGTTCTCAAACCAAACATTCCACATAACTTTCAGGATTTACAAATATGTCGAAGTGGTTTTGAAGCATCATGAAGGAGCTTTGGAAGACCTTAACAACACCAATGTTCTTCAACCCATCACTTTGAAAAGTCGTGGAGACATCAAAAATATGTCAAAGGACTATCAACAAGCCTTCGAAGACTTTGACGAAGCCCATGTTTTTGAACCAAATGTTGCATTCATTTTGACGATTCGTGGAGATGTCAAAAAGATATTACATGATTATCACGGAGCCTTGGAGGACCTTGACAAGGCCCATGTTCTTGAGCCAAACAATGTTTTCACTTTGGAGATTCGTGGAGATGTCAAAAAGATGTTGAAGGATTATCAAGGAGCCTTGGAGGACCTTGACAAGGCTAATGTTCTCAAACCAAATAATGCTTTCATTTTGAAGATTCGTGGAGATGTCAAAAAGATGTTGAAAGATTATCAAGGAGCTTTGGAGGACCTTGACAAGGCCCATGTTCTTGAACCAAACAATGTTTTCATTTTGAAGATTTGTGGAGATGTCAAAAAAATATTGAAGGATTATCAAGGAGCGTTGAAGGATTTTGACAAGGCGAATATTCTTGAACCAAACAATGTTTTCACTTTGAAGACTCGTGGAGATGTCAAAAGATGTTGAAAGATTATCAAGGAGCCTTGGAGAACCTTGACAAAGCTAATGTTCTTGAACCAAACAATGCTTTCACTTTGGAGATTCGTGGAGATGTCAAAAAGATGTTACATGATTATCACGGAGCCTTGGAGGACCTTCATAGGGCCCATGTTCTTGAGCCAAACAATGTTTTCATTTTGAAGATTCATGAAGATGTTGAAAAGATGTTGAAGGGTTATCAAGTAGCCTTGGCAGACCTTAACAAGGTTAATGTTCTTAAACCAGATAATGTTTTCACTTTGAATAGCCAAATCCAAGCACCTGTGAATTTAGGTTTTGTTGTGGGTTGTGTATTCTATTTGGTGGGTTGGGTGCTTTCCATGTTTGGCCCATTAGTGTTCTTTTTTGGGGGCATGATGGTGATTCTCTATTATATCTACACAAGAGGTGGTGAAAACAACAATATCAAGTTGATGCCCATGTTTGCATTGGTAGTGTTCTGCTCATTTGGTTGGATTATTTCTGACATGTTCACTTAAAGAGGAATCCTGTGGTAGCAGCTATCTGCCAGAGGCATAACAAGAAAACAACTATGACATTAGCTCCTTTAGACCATACTAGCATTTGTACATGTTAGTTCATCATTTGTGTTGGGTTTTGCATGTGCATCATTTGGATTTACAAACTCTAGTATGCATGTACAAATTTAATTTACAGTCTCTATGTGGTTTCATCTATTGGGCACCCATTTAAATGTGGTACTGTATTCTGAGCATGTAGAGTTGGGGCAAGATGCCAAGGTATAATGTGTTGATATGTCTTTGGTATAATGAAAATTGTTGGTATTTGGTGGAGATGCCAAAATGATGTTTACATGACTATCACGGAGCCTTGGCGGACCTTGATAAGGCCAAAGTTCTCAAACCAAACAATGCTTCCACTTTGAAGACTCGTGGAGATGTCAAAAAGATGTTGAAAGATTATCAAGGAGCCTTGGAGGACTTTGACAAAGTTAATGTTCTCGAACCAAACAATGCTTTCATTTTGCAGATTCGTGGAGATGTCAAAAAGATGTTGAAAGATTATCAAGGAGCCTTGGAGGACCTTGACAAGGCAAATGTTCTCGAACCAAACAATGCTCTCACTTTGGAAATTCGTGGAGATATCAAAAATGATAATGAAGGATTATTAAGGAGCCTTGGAGGACCTTGACAAGGCGATTGTTCTCAAACCAAACAATGCTTTCGCTTTGAAGATTCGTGGAGATGTCAAAATCATGTTACATCACTATCAAGGAGCCTTGGAGGACCTTGACAAGGCGAATGTTTTCAAACCAAACAATGATCTCACTTTGGAGACTCGTGGAAATGTTAAAAAAATGTTGAAGGATTATCAAAGAGCCTTGGAGGACCTTGATAAGGTGATTGTTTTCAAACCAAAAAATGCTTTTGCTTTGAAGATCGTGGAGATGTCAAAAAGATGTTGAAGGATTATCAAGGAGCCTTGGAGGACTTTGACAAGGCAAATGTTTTCCAACCAAACAATGCTTTCATTTTGAATAATCGTGGATATGTTAAAATGATGTTACATGATTATCAAGGAGCCTGGGAGGACCTTGAGAAGGCCCATGTTCTTGAACCAAACAATGCTTTCAATTTGAATAGTCGTTAATATGTTACAATGGTGTTATCAACTATCACGGAGCCTTGGACAGCCTTGAAAAGGTTATTGCTTTTGAATTAAACAATGTTTTCATTTTGAAGATTTGTTGAAATGTCAAAATTATGTTACGAGACTATCAAGGAGCCTTGGAGGACCTTGACAAGGCCCATGTTTTGAAACCAAATGATGTAATCATTTTGAAAACTTGTGAAAATGTCAAAAAAATGTTGAAGGATTATCAAGGAGCCTTGGAAGACCTTGACAAGGCCCATGTTCTGAAATTAAACGATGCAATCATTTTGAAGATTTGTGCAGATGTCAAAAAGATGTTGAAAGATTATCAAGGAGCCTTGGAAAACTTTGACAAAGCTAATGTTTTTGAACCAAACAATGCATTCATTTTGAAAATTCGTGTAAATGTAAAAAAGATGTTAAAAGATTATCAAGGAGCCTTAGAGGACTAACCAATGTAGGTTGTTAAGTAATCCTTAAATATCATCTAGGCAATCCCTCTAGCCAACCCCATAAATAATTTTTAAATAATTTTTAATTTTTAATTTTTTTTCATAATTTTAAAAGCAAACTTATGTAATTTTTAAATTGTCTTTAATTAAGGCTTTAAATGATCTTATGTAACTCCATGTAAGCTTTTAATAATCCCTATCCTAAATAAATAAGTAAGTAAATAATTCATAAACAAATAGATAGATAAGTAAATAAATAATCCATAGCTAAATAGGTAGCCCATGGGTAAGTAAAGAAATAGTTAACCCATATGTGGGTAGGTAGGTGATCCGTTGGTACTTGTAACCTAGTTAATCCCTACCCCCAATCTATGTGATCATAATGTGATAAATTTTTTCGAGGAGTTTATTAGTAGTTTTGAAGATTGGTCTTCACTTTGTCGGACTTTATGAGTAGCTTAAAGAGAAGAGGGTAACTGGTGAAGCTAGTATCCAATTAACAGCTCAAAATAAAAATTATTTTCTGGATAAGTTTTATGAATAGAAAGGAACTGCACTCACATCAAACCCAGAAGTTAATGCCAAAAGTTGTGTTCTCAACTTGGGATAACTAGGTTTATAAACCTGGTGAAAAGCTTATAAATTGAACAAATATAAATGATTGTGGAGTGACCTTTTCACATGAATTTATTTCAAAATTTTAACATTTTTGCCAATAGTTTTTGAAATCGTGGTCCGAGGATTGAAAATACCTTACAATCAAAAAGTTCATATAACCCCTCCCCTAATTAGTTATGAACAATAGTCTAATTATGCTAAGTTTCACTCTAAATAATTTCATTAGTACTCATATGACACTATCACAGTAGATCATGGAAAAATTAACAACCTCAAAATTTTAAAAACGAAATAATTTTTGAAAGAAAATAGTTATTAATTTTGTCAATGTGGAAACTGACAAAGAATGAGAGTGAAAAAACGCGGCCCAGAACTTCCCTGGCCCCACTTGATTTGGTTTTGTATAGTTCCACTACGTCTTTGAGCTTGTGAAGCTCCTTCTTTCATGCTTTCGACTAGGTATGTATGGCTTTCCTGCCGACGATGAAGCTCGGGGTTTGGTTTTTTCTCCTCGTATGTAAATCATAGATCTTGGCGCGCCACAAAGATATCTATTTTCGTGCATACCGCGTGGCTTATTGGACTTTCAGCAGCAATCTGTAGGGACACGCTGCTTTTCCCGTACCGAAAAGTTGCCCGATGCGTTGAATACTGTGTTTGGTACTTGCATTTCAAATACACACCAGTTCGGTGTTTGTATTGTGTCTTGGATTCGTAAACTGTGTCCTCAACGCTCGTCTGACACAGTGTGTATCCCGAGTTGATCAAGGAAGCTGTCTTGGATTGTGCGAATTCCCGTTCATCTTTCCTTGTTGGACCTTCGGTGAGCGTTTCTCTACAAATACTAGAGCATCAATTTGTGTAAATTTTGATCCTGGATTTCAAAATGATTTCAGGATTGAAGAGATTGGTAGCCTAATAATATATTAGTGGACCTGTATGCTTCATAGGACCAAGGGATCGTGGCACACTCGTGGCAAAGCAGCTCGATCAAGTTTGATTATCAGGGCTTCATGATGGTTTGAGCCTTGGACATGTGATGCTGCTTCACTTGAATATTGCGCAGGCGAGACACTGCGGCTTTTTTGGGACTCTTGTCCGTTCACTGCAAGGTTCATGGTTTTTGCAAACCAGTTGAAGTTCTTTTGCGGTTCTCCATATTCGCATATGTTGTTGTACTATGTACAGAAGAAGACTTAAGGTTTCGATGTTTGCATGTTTTCTTAGCCAAAGTGGGTTCTGATCCTGATCTCAGAACGTTTGCGAATGTTCGGGTTGCAGAAAAACGGGGGGAAGGTCTACTCTCAACTCAGATTGTGCCCATTTGGTGCTCGAGGATCATAAAGGTTGGTTGGGCACCTGTGACTCTGTCTGCTAAACTAGTAGCACGATTGATTACTCTAGAACACAAATTTTACTGAAGTATTAAGAATTTGCTGCCTGTCGAACATCTTGAAATGTGGCAAAAAACGTTTCGCCCTCATAGTCACATACAACAAAAGTTCAAGAACATTTTATGTTTCTAGCTAACTGAAATCATGGCGGGTGCATGAAGAGGGAGAATCTCATATAGTTTTGTGAGCGTCTTTGACTCAGAGGGATCGATTTCAAGTGGTGTTGACAAAAAGTAAGCAGCTGCAATCGGCACAAAATTTGACCGTGAGGGATTTGCGATCGAATGTTTCTGGAAGATTGATGTGCTTACATCGGAGGACAACTGACTAGGCACATCAAAAGGACAAGAGTCTTGCTGGTAGAACTACCATCTCTCGCTCAATTCCATTAGTAACCTGTAGATCTTCATAGGTCACAGTGGTGCTTTTTCAGAAATGGTCGGTTCCTGCAGGTTTGCATAGACTGGCTGTGATGAAAGACTCAGAATCTTATGATTGCAGGCCAGCATTTCGACTGCTTCGCAGCTAAACTGGGAAAATGGACCCCAAGCTTTCGGGGGAGACATTTCATGGCCAAGTTTCAAAGCAAGACAAGAGCCTGAAGTCTGTAGCTGGGGATGCAGCTATAAAACAATCCTTACCATGGTCACTAAAGGGGAGTAGCAAGAAAATGTCTCCTCAGCGGCCTATGAGACTCTTCGAGAGAATCAAGGGATTCAAGCCATGGCAACATTATCCATCAGGTCAACTACACAAGGCACACATGACCAATTCACCAAAAGGTGCATTTGTTGAACAAGGCAAGAGAAACCTGACCAAGTTACGAAGTGATCCATCAATTGGAGGACAGAACATAAACTTGCCTAAGTTACAAACAAAATGGGAGATTGACATCCTTTATTCTGAGGGTTGGGATCAACCTAGGGTTCTAAAACGTACACTTGATACTAGTGCGCTTACCTCCATCCTACATGAACCTTCTTCTCATATATGGGGTTTATGGTGTGCAAGTGACATCTCCTATGTGGAAGAGCATGCAAGTGAAGCAACAGGAATTGTCAACACATTTGAATCAGCAATTCCTACAGAGTGCCACACAGAAGATGACTCTGGTCTGGAAGAGTGCAAAACACAGAATGGATTTGATGCTGTACTAGCTGCCATTGGTAGATGCCAAACCTTGAACAATCTGAGTATAGTTGGAGAGTTGAATCTTCAAGAACTCATACAGCTTTGCAAAAGTTTGATCACTAGCCATGTGGTGACTCTAGAGTTGACCCAGCCACAACTTGGTGATGAAGGAGCAGCAATCTTATGCAAAATGATGACAAGAAATCACTCTATTAAACATTTGGGATTCCATGAAATTTCTGTGATAGCCTCTACAAGTGCTTCCTTTGGCGCCATGTTGTCAAAGAATTCAACCCTTGAATCTCTGGATCTAGGATTATATTGTGAAGTGAGCCCAAGTGAAGCCGAGGCACTCCTTCGGCCCCTTACTGGGATTGAGGGACAGCCACCCCTTAATACATCTCTGAAGCACCTTAAGATGCAAGGATATGGACATAATGGGGCAAAAGCTGTGGGAGCTATGCTAGCCACGAACATCACTCTTACTCATTTAGTACTATTTCCCATATTCAATGCAGGGCCATCTGATGTGTGTATCATTCTTCAGTCATTGAAGACAAACAAAACTTTGCAAGTGCTTGAGATATATTGGGGGATTTATTACTCAAAGGCAGGGATTTATTACACAGAGGTAGAGAACACAAGATTTGAGGTCAAGAAGGGTTATCATGAATGGGGTCATCAAGATCTTGAGGAGGTTTTTGTTGCAACAATGGACCTTCTACAAGAAAATCCTTGGTTGGAAGATGTCAACCTTTTTCGCCTTAACAATGTGCATAAAATGGCTATAAAGGCACAATTGAACACAAATGCCTCCATAAGGTCAAGAATAACATCACAACATAATGTGAGTGAGAAGGAGGTTTCACAAAAGTTGTTGGAGATCCAAATGTGTGATGACCTTCAAGTTGGTGTTGACAAATTGAAGGTAAGCATGAACAAAATAAAGTCCATGTAGGAAATTTATCTTTCGTAATTGAAATTGCATCCAAACCATATAATATTGTTAAAGGGGGCATAGATTTCAGTTCAAGGTCTTCAAAGTGGACACACCATGCCATTGCTGTTATATTATGATATGATATGACCAAAAGAAAAAATGTTAATGAGAAATCTTGAAATGGAAATTGTTAAAATACAATATATGATATGGAATGGACAAGTAGTAGCATAATTACCATGTGAAATTAGATTATGGATAATTTCTTAGATAGGTTAATAATGGCCCTTCTAATGTGATATTGGCCAAGTGTTATCACCTAAAAAGATTTTAAAATTATAGAAAATATTGGTCAACTTTGTAATAATGTATGTATATAAAGTAATAGTGGGTTGGAGATGGGCTCACAGGAGTGTACAACATCAACTTTGGGAAGTTCTTCAATTCATGTCCATCAGAAAGACCATGAAATCATGCCTCATGTTTTGAGCAATCAAACTAATGTGGCATCAACAAGTGGACTTTTGAACTCAAGCCTTGATGCAATGGTGACATCATTTCATCAAACACTAAACTTCATCACCAAATATTTGAAGATATCTTGTTTGGACAAAGTTTACCACCAAGTTAATGGTGGCATTCATGAAGATGTCCATGCAAAGCAATTGCTTGAAAGTCATGGTCAACACAACCCTAAAGGGATCATTGTTACTTCCAGAATTCAAGCTCATGAGCAACGGGTACAATTTTTATTTGAAAACACACATGCCATGACTAAAGTTGTGGGTGTAGGATTGGATTATGCACAAGTTTATTGGACCCAAAACAATGAAATCCTTGTGGAAGCAATTGAAGAAAATGAGTGGGGTCAACTTTGGCAAGAAGCTTTTACTATTGGAAGTTCATTTCATGAGCCAATTCTCATGTATATGCCAAGTGATGTAAATGATGTCGAATCACTTGGTGGCCAAACAATTGAAGGGATTTGTTGGGATGATGTATTTGGTACAATATCATCATGTGGGGAAGTTTTTTTACTTGAGTTGATTACTACATTTTTCATGACAAGGAAGGTTATTGATGATTATGAAATTCCAATGACAATACAAGATTCAAGTTCCACAAGACCAAATCCCATAAACAATATTGGGTGGGAAGGTAAATTTGATTGTGATTCCATTCAAAAATTCACTATTGGTGGAACCCAACATCCAAACAACCTATTGGGGTTGTTATGGAATATTTTTTCCAATTGTGGGACACATGTTGGAGGTGCTTTTGATTGCATTGTGGGACATGAAGATGATGGCCAAGGTGCATTATCCCAAAATGGAAGGATTGATGGTGGTGGTGACAATAACACACATGGTGATGGAGGGGCTAATGCTAGCAGTGGAAGGATTGATACTTGTGACAATAATTTCCAAGGTGGTGGAAGGGTTGTCAATGTTGGTAGTGACAACAACAACACACATGAAGGTGGAAGAAGGGTTAATGCTAGTGGCGGAGGGGTTGATGTTGATGGTGACAATGTGACACATGATGGTGGAAAAACTAATGGTGATGGTGACAACAATGCACAAGGTGGTGGAAAGGTTGATGTTGGTGGTGACGATGTGACACATGGTGGTGGAGGTAATGGTGGTGGTGACGACAATGCACAAGGTGGTGGAAATGTTAATGTTGGTGATGATAATGTGACACATGGTGGTGGAGGTAATGGTGGTGGTGACGACAATGCACAAGGTGGTGGAAAGGTTGATGTTGGTGGTGACAATGTGACACATGGTGGTGGAGGTAATGGTGATGGTGACAATGTGACACATGGTGGTGGAGGAGCTAATGGTGGTGGTGACAACGATGCACAAGGTGAGGGAAAGGTTGATGCTAGTGGCGACAACAACACACATGGTAATGGAAGGGCTAATGGTGGTGGAGGAGTTGATGGTGGTAGTCACAATAATGCACATGGTGATGGAGAGATTAATGGTCTTGGTGATAACAATGCAAATGGCGATGAAAGGGCTTTTGGTGGAGGGGATGATGGTAGTGAAAACAATGGTCACAATGGCAAGAGTGGCAATGGGGGAGGTGGTGGTGGTGGTGGTGGTGGTGGTGGTGAAGGAAGGGGCAATGAGAACAATGGTCATCTTATGCAAGAATCCCAAAAGAAAATTGTGAAAGTCCAACCAGGTTCAAAAGGTTATTGGTGTTGCAATGGAAAGACAAAAGCTCGAATTGCTGAGCCAAAAGGCTTAAAAGATGCTCACATCACACCAAATATTTCTTTTGGATTCTTGATTGATGTTGATGGAATCAAAACATTGCAAACAGAAATATTTGTGAATTTTGACATGAAGCATGCAGAGCCAAATGAAGTTGAAGCAAAACGTTTTGGTTGGTTTCAAAGACGACTCAAAGTATCATTGGAGTGTTCTGAAGATGATGCTGCAAAACTTCAAGATGATGAAGTGCTTGATGTAGAATCGCAAAAAAGAATTTTGAAGGCCAATGTGCAAAAAAATTCAGGGGCTACTCAATTTGGGGTGAATGGAAACATGAAAGGTGGTCTTCCCTTTATACAAGGAGGAGGTGGTGTAAATATTTCAAGAACTATGGGGATAAACTCATCATTGAGTGAAGAAGTAGTCGAAACTTTGAACAAACAAATCGATGGTGGATTTACATCAAGAAGACGTTGTTCACAAGGTAAAAAAGATTGCCTATTTTATGAGTTTAACTATTTAAAATATCCTAAAACCATTGATGATGTTGATAGTGAAGACAAACGAGAAAGCTACATAAACACAGGTTTGTGTTCTTCAGTAAAACCAAAGGTTATGGGCACATGGGATTCATTAGATGAAAGCAAAGTTTCATACGTCTATACGTTTGAAGCACAACGAACTGTTTGTGAATTAAAAAGAACATGGCTTCATATATTAAAAAACAAATCAATCCGTAATGAATTTGAGCAAATATACAAGGTGGAAATCCATGTGAATCACCAGATGACACATATTTGCAGATTTAAACCAAGAAGTGCACTCAAAGAGGGTGAAAGGGACACATTAGGTGAATTATTGGAAGTAGGTTTAATTGACTCACCTCCTCTGTTTTCACCCCCTCCTCTGTCTCCACTTACTACTTTATCAGGTGTGTCTCACCACTCCTCTAGCTAGTTAACCTTCCAAACATCCTGCAATAAAGTGATTTCCCTCACAATAATGTATTTCACCTATTATATTCTAATGCACGTGTTACAATAGAAATGATGGAAATGTTTAGAAGTACATTTTTAAAATTGTTGGACCAATATAAAAACAGTGGAATTGTTTCAGTTATTGTTATAGGAGTAATTGATTTTGCAAAAATTAATTATAACATTTGCAGCATATTGTCCCACTTCATTCTATAGTTAGCACATGATATTGTTGAATAGTTTACAGTCATTATAAAGATTAACAGAATGTCCAGGTATCTGATACATAGATATGGATAATCTTGTGATTGTTACCAATCATTGAGGGTTGTTGTACCACCATGTAGTCTTCGTTATATGATTGTTCATGGAAAGTGTGATAATGGGTTTGCTTCAAGCAACCTAACAGTTGTGGATATTATTTTTAAAAATCTGTATATTCTATGTGACATTTACAACTTTTTGCACATGAAAGTGCATATCTATTGTATATTATCTGGATCTATTACTGATACACTTGTGATATCAGATCCATTTATTGACACTACCTTCAGGAATTCTGTGCATATGCCATTTCCAAATTATCCTTCTTGGTTGGAATCAGGCTTTTGTTGTTGGGGTTTTGTTCACCACTGGTTTGAAGGTGGTGAAGGTTGAAAGGACTTTTGTACTGCCATAATGCATAAATTTCAGAAATCGTCCCATATACAATTCCTCACCCCTTCAATGCTCTGGAGATGACT
>Ga0209611_10011611_pt1 | contig 12633 bp, 8 predicted proteins | sample S1TSphgellanicum_3_FD_187693 | JGI IMG/M metagenome (GOLD analysis project Ga0209611, IMG submission 187693) | Host-associated microbial communities from peat moss isolated from Minnesota, USA - S1T2_Fc - Sphagnum magellanicum MG (SPAdes) (version 2) | ecosystem: Host-associated > Plants > Peat...
ACAGACGTACTGTACGCTTATTGGCGCATAGCCGTCAAAGCACGTGGTGCAATAGATGCTGGCGGGGCCGCGTGGCCGGCCGCGCGGCCGTGGTGCATCGCTGGCTGTGCGCGCACCAAGATTGCAATCGCTTGCAACACTTTACTTGGATTGCTATAAGAGCCCGTCGGAGATCGATGCAGTGAACTGCACACAGGGAGCCAGCATGAATAAAAACTGGGTCATATCCGCGCCCGCGCTCGTTTCAGCTTTATCACTCATGCCCTCGCTGCTGCTGCCGCCAGCCGCGCGCGGCAGCGACGACACCGAGAATGCATCCTCGCTGCAGGAAGTCGTGGTCAGCGCCACGCGACGCGACGAGTCGGTGCAGAAGGTGCCGATCAGCATCGCCGCCATCAGTGCGGATGAGCTGGCCCAGGGCGGCATCAAGGACATCACTGACCTGGCGGCCGCGACGCCCGGCCTGGAGTACGGGATATCGGGCAACGGCTTCTCGTCCCAGTTCACCTCGATCACGATCCGCGGCATGAACAGCAACACCGGCTCGCCGGTGGTCGGCATTTATCTGGACGACACGCCGCTGCAGACGCGTTACTCGGGCAGCGGTGTCGCCCTCACGGGCAGTCCCTATCCGGTGATCTTCGACCTCAACCGTGTCGAGGTCGCGCGTGGCCCGCAGGGCACGCTGTTCGGCGCCGATTCGGAGGCCGGAACGGTACGCTATATCACCAACCAGCCGAGCCTCACGGCGTTCAGCGCCTTCACGCACGCCGAACTCGCCGAGACCGAGAAGGGCGCGCTGAGCTACGAGATCAGTGGCGCGGCGGGTGCGCCGATCATCGAGGATGTACTGGGTTTCCGCTTCAGCGCCTACGGCCGCCAGGATGGCGGCTACGTGGATCTGTACGACCCCATTGGCCGGGATGTGGTCCACAGTGATGCCAATACCGACAAGAAGTACGGGCTGCGCGGTGCGCTGACGTTCCAGTGGGATGGCATCCGGGTGACGCCGTCGCTGCATTTCCAGGACTACCGGCAGGGCGATAGTGGGCGCTTCTACCCGATCTTCTCCGACCCGGGCGATGGGTACTTCGCCGATGGCCGCCTGCTGCCCGAAACCGCGTTCGATAACCTGGTGGTGGCGTCGAACAAGATCGAAGTGCCGCTGCCGTTCGCGGATCTGTCCTCCATCACGTCCTATACGGCCCGCAACAATACCGGGTCGCTCGATGCCGGCTTCGGTGACGGCGCCTATGATCCGCCGGTAGGCTACGGCAACCCGCTCGGTCCGGGGTTCCCGGTCACCTACTCGAACGCCTCCTATACGAGTTATGGACAACACATGCATTCGCTGACGCAGGAGGCGCGCCTGGTGTCCAACGATCCGTCGGCGTTCGTGACCTGGGTCGGCGGCATCTACTACGACCACCGTTACCAGCGCGACTACCAGTTCCAGTACTCCCCGTCGGCGACCCTGTACTCGCCGCTGGGTACGCAGGTGTACAACTACGACGAGACCAACCTCGACGACCAGATCGCCGCCTATGCCCAGGTCGATCTACACGTCACGAGCCAGTGGAGCCTGACGCTCGGCGAGCGCATCGCCCGGGTGCAGACCAAGTTCCGCGAGCTGGTGGTTCCCAACCTGTTCTTCGAGGTCGGCATACCGCCCGTCAGTACCGCGGAAGTCAAGCAGACGCCATCGACCCCGAAGGTTGCGGTGAACTACCAGCTGGACGCCAATAACCTCTTCTATGCCTCGGCCGCTGAAGGATTCCGCATCGGCGGCGGTAACGCCGGCCTGGCGAGCATCTGCGATGTGACGCAGTCTGCGAACTCGTTCAAGTCGGACCACGACTGGAGCTACGAGGTCGGCGCCAAGAGCGGGCTGTTCAACGGACACCTGCAGGCCGACACCAGCGCGTTCCACATCCTCTGGTACAACATCCAGCAGGCCGAACTGGTGCCGAACTGCGGTGGTGTCTACACCAACAACATCGGCTACGCGGTCAGCAACGGCTTCGACTTGGCGCTGCATGCGCTGGTCATCGAGCGACTGCGTGCCAATCTGAGTGTAGGCTATGCGGATGCGCACTATACCGCGAGGGTGCTGGGACCCGGGGGCAATCCGATCGTCAACGACGGCGATGCCATCGGCCTGGTGCCGCAGGTGAATTCTCCGTGGAACGTCGACGCCTCGGCCAGCTACGAGATTCCACTGTCGTACGGCGATGCGCTCGAGCTTAGAGCCGATCACCAGTACCAGAGCCGCAATCCGGGTCCGTTCCTGACGCAGATCGTGGGTTCCTCGAACTATTTTCCAACATTGCCGCCCAACCCGCCGACGCACCTGAGCAACGCGCGTGCGGTCTACAAGCGCGGCAAGCTCGAGGTTGCGGGCTTCGTCAACAACGTGTTCAATTCCCATCCGTTGCTGGGGGCGTACCAGGACGTGCCCAACGAGGCCCTGACCACGTTCAGCACGTTCAGGCCGCGTACGGTGGGCCTGTCCGCCAACCGCGATTTCTGATCGCGCGTCGTCGATAATATCCGGCGTCGCTGGGACACCGAAAAACGGGAGACTCGCTGTGCCCAGTCTTCTGGTACACCCACATCCGCCCGATGCGCTCGGCTGCGTCATGAGCGTGACGCCGCAGAGCGCCGGGTGGAAATACGTCGGATTCCGGGTGTATCGGCTACGCCCGGGCCAGGTCGTGCAGGGTGGGGACCGTACCCGCGAGGCGTGTGTGGTGGTCCTGACCGGCAGGGCGGATGTCACTGTCGAGGGGCAGCCATTCAAAGCCTTGGGTGGACGCGCGTCCGTGTTCGACGACGCGGCGCCTGGCGTGGTCTATGTCCCTGCGGGCGGCCAGTTCTCGGTCGCGGCGACGAACGCGGTGGAACTCGCGATCTGCACCGCGCCCGGCCATACAGCGCGAACCCCCCGGGTGATCGGCGCGGCGGACATGATCAACCAGGTGCGAGGCCGGGGGACCAACACCCGTTATGTTCGCGACATTCTGCCGCAGACCGTGCCGGCCGACAGCCTGCTGGTGGTCGAGGTCATCACGCCAGGCGGACACTGGTCGAGCTATCCGCCGCATAAACACGACACCGCCGTCGCAGGCCAGGAAACGGCGCTGGAGGAGATTTACTACCACCGCTTCAAGCGGCCCGAGGGGTTCGGGTTCCAGCGTGTCTATACCGAGGAGCGCGATCTGGATGAATCGATGTGCGTGCAGGATGGGGATGTGGTAACGGTGCCGCGCGGCTACCACCCGGTGTGCGCGGCCCACGGTTACGATCTTTACTATTTGAACGTGATGGCGGGTTCACATCGCTCGTGGGTGATCAGCAACGACCCCGCGCACGAGTGGCTGCTGCACGATCCAGCACCCGCGCGAGACAAGGATCCGCGATAACGGTCTTCAGCACACCCGGCGGCCGGATCTTTCCATCGCCTCCTGCGCTGCCGCGGAGCCGTCGTGGAAGGTGCCGAACCATTGGTCGAACGGCACCATGCCATCGCCCCCATAGTTGACGACGAAATACTTGTGATGCAGGTAGTGCATGAAGTTGCCGGTGTCGACCGTCACTTTGTCGTTCAACACGAGCTTTTCGAATCCGCAATGACCCTGCGATGGGGTGAAGCCCGCCAGCTGCACGTGGAAGACGACATGAAGCGGGTGCGATGGGACGATCCAATGCAGCAGCACACCGGTGAAATACAGCAGGTGCTCGACCGGGTGCATCGCCAGTCCCGACCAGGGTCCGGGATTGACATTCTTGTGGTGCAGGCTATGAACCCACCGATACAGCGGCGCGAAATGGATCAGGCGGTGCACCAGGTAGAAATGGACTTCCCGGAACAGCGGTATCAGGGCCATCAGCAGCACGCAATAGACCGGATGCATTCTCCAATCGACGCGAGGGATTATCCCGTTGGCCTGCGCCCACAACGTGACCACTTCGTAAGCCGTCCAGATGGGCACCGCGCTCACGAGCGTCCAGAAGATGTTGTCCAGCGTCTGGCTGCGGAACAGGAAGGATGCGTTATTGGTCGCGGGCTCACGCGCGTTGTACTTGAACCTCGAACCCTGGGCTTTCTGTACATAAAGCCGGAAGTGCCAGGCGCCGACGACCAGGCAGAGCATGCACAGGTTCTGCAGCAGGATGATCGCAATCCAGCCGGCCTCGAAGCTGCGCATGCGGTCCAGATCCGGTATCAGCCATAGCCACGTGAATGTAGCGATGGCGGCGTAGACCATATTCCACGGCCACAGGTAGCCGGGATTGCCAAACAGCCATTTCAGGAATCCGACCGGTTTTGGCGGCCATACGAATAGCGGCGGACGCTGCAGTCTCTTCGACGGCCACAGTTCGCCCGACCTGTTGCGCAATTGGGGTTCGGCGTCAGTCAGGGGGCGCGTTGGCATCGGGAACGTCGGCATGGGCAGCTTAGGGGTACTCTAAGTTCGTCAGGCAGGGCCTGCAAGCGATTGCAGGTTCGGTAGGGCGGTGATAATAAAAGGTCTCAATGGTTACTGCAGCAAAAGACCTGGCCGATGGCGTGGCAGCGCAGCCTTTGAACGTTCCCGCGGCAACCCCGCGACTGCGGCGGATGCTGTCGCTCTCCGACCTTTTGATCTACGGCATGGTCATCGTGACGCCGATGTCGCCGATGCCGACCTTCGGGTTGCTCAGCGAACGCGGGCGCGGTCACGTGGTCACGGCGATTCTTCTGGCCTGCGTGGCCATGCTGTGTACGGCCATCAGCTACGGCCGGATGGCGCGTGCCTATCCGAGCGCCGGTTCGGCGTTCACCTATGTGGCGCAGGAGATCCACCCGAGTCTCGGCTACGTGACCGGCTGGGGCATCCTGCTCGACTACGGCCTGACCTCACTGTTCTGCATCCTGTGGTCCGCGGAGGAATCTGCCGTCCTGTTCCACGGTGTGCCGCTGTACGTCTGGAAGGTCCTGTACGTCGCTATATTTGTGTACCTAAACGTCCAGGCGATCCGCTCATCGGCGCGCGTCAACACCGCTCTGGCAGGGGGCCAGGGCGTGGTCGTCGCTGTGCTGCTGGTGGCCGCGGTTCATTACCTGCTGGTGCACCCGTTCGGGACCTTTAGCGCGTATACGCGTCCGTTCTACGATCCGACCACGTTCACCTCCGCCGGGCTCCTGGGATGCACCTCCATTGCGGTCATGAGCTACCTCGGATTCGACGCCATCTCGACGCTGTCGGAAGAGACGAAAAATCCGCGGCGCAATATCCTGCTGGCCACGGTGATGACCTGCGTGATCACCGGCATCATTGCCGGCATCGAAGTCTACGTGGCGCAGCTCGTCTGGCCGGCATCCGAGGCGTTTCCGGATGTCGATACCGCGTTCGTCTGGGTGTCGGGGCGCATCTGGCAGCCACTGTTTGCGGTGCTGGGGATTGCGCTTCTGGTCAGCACGCTGGGATCCGGCGTCGCGGCACATCTGAGCTCGGCGCGGCTGCTGTACGCCATGGGGCGCAGCAACGCGTTGCCGCGAAAGTTTTTTGGCGCCATCGATCCCAGGCACCACATTCCGCGGCACAACGTGCTGCTGGTTGGCGTCATCCTGCTGGTAGGGGTGTTCGCACTCGAGGCCGGCGTTACCGCGCAGGCCGTGAACTTCGGGGCGCTGGTAGCGTTCATCGGCGTCAACGCCGCGGCGTTCCTGCGATTTTATGTCAGGGCAGCGGAAAAGCGCTTCTGGAACGCAGCCCCACACGTCGCCGGGTTTCTCATCTGCCTCACGCTGCTGTGGAACATCAGCGGGCCCGCGAAGATCGTCGGCTCCTGCTGGATGCTGGCAGGCATCGCGCTGGGCGCCTGGCGCACGCGAGGGTTTCGCCTGCCGCTGGCGCTGGAAGCGCCGGAAGAATGACAGCTACGGCCGCTCTTTCATGAATACAGCGGCTTATGTGACCTTTAAACCTTGAATAAACAATGTCTAAACCGGAGAAGAATCCAGGATGCCCACTTTGAGAAAGGTGGGAAAGTGGGTATACTCCACAGGATGAAAGCTTCAGTAGCAGTGCTTACCAAGCACGTGGATTCAAAGGGACGCTTGACCTTGGGCGAGGCCTTCGCCAATCAAACCGTATTGGTCGAGACGCATGCAGACGGCGAAGTTACGGTCAGGCGTGCTCGAGTCATCGCCGCGCGAGAGTCCTGGCTGTACGAGAACAAGGCGGCGCTCAACTCCGTTCGCCGCGGATTGAAGCAGGCCACCGAAAAGCGCTTTGGTGCAAGCCCGGATCTTGCGGCGGCGGCGGATCTCACCGGGCAACTCCAGGATGAGTAGGTGGCCTTCACGGCCCGGTGGACTTCGGAAGCTTTAGCTGCCTTCAACCGGCTGCAGGCAGAGGCACAGGAGTCCCTGCGAAATCGCCAAAAGAATAAAAGGACCAAGGCCACGAAGGCAGAAGGTCTCTTCCAGCAGGCACATAAGTGCGTTCACCTACTGACCACCAATCCCAGACACCCCGGTCTTCATACACACCCCTACGATTCAATCCCAAATCCGTACGACTCGAAGCAGAAGGTGTTCGAAGCCTATGCACAGAACCAGACGCCCGGCGCGTACCGCGTATTCTGGTGTTACGGGCCAGGCAAGGCAGAGTTGACAATTATCGCCATCACCCCGCACCCATGACGACAGGTATTGACGTTTTCTTTATCTGGGTAGTGACGCCGTATGCGTCACCCAGGCGCCTGGCGCACGCGAGGGTCTCGATTGCCGCTGGCGCTGGAGGCGCCGGAAGAATGAGTACCACTGGCCGCCGACGCTGCATGGGCAGGCGCCGGATCGACCTGCATGGTCAGGGAACCGGAGTAGACATGCGGCTGGGTGCTCTCGATGACCAGCGCCCGGGTGCCGCGGCCATTTACTTCGGTAAATGCCTGCTGCATCTTGCCGGTGCCGTCCTTGCCCTCCACACCCAGATCGAGCAGGTTCACCGGGTTGGCAGTCAGGAACGCGACCACCAGTGACGGACCGGTGGGCTCGGACGCCCGCACCAGGAATTTCATCTGTGGCGTCGGGAAGCGGAACTGGCCGGGTTGAACCTCATTGCTGGGATTGAACTCATTGGGGTACAGCACGGTGGGGCGGTCCTTGCTGTCGACCGTCACGACGTTCAGGTAACCGTGCTGCGGCACGTCGACCTGCAACACAATCTGATCGCCGATATGCGTTTGTGTGCCGTTGGGTGAGGACACCGTCAACGGCTGCCCCTTGCCGGCGAGGGCCACGAGCGCCTGCCAGTTCGGGCCCAGCCCGTTCTGCTGCGGGACCAGCGGCAATTCGCCGCGAATAATGCGTGGATTGCCGTCCGCGACCGGATGGCTGCGATCCGCCTCGCTCAAATGAGCTGCGATATACTGCGTAGAGGCTACGCGCAGGTCGTCGAGCGTCGGGTGCTTGCCGTCGCGCCAGGACTGCTCGACCTCATCGACCACTCCGAGCGTGAACATGCCGCCCTGCTCGGTGCCGGTGGCCACCTCGTCATCGCGCGCTGCCGAGAGTGAAGCGTAATTCTCCGACCCGTCCGCGACATTGGGTGCCCGGGTGACCGTAAGTCCGCGCGTGGCGGTACCCGGTATGCTGGCGGGCGGCATGCCGGGGTAGTAGAAGAACCGCTTGACCGCCACTGACGTGCCGAGTCTCATGTCGGGCAGCCTCAGGGAACGTGTGGCGCTGCCGCTGTGACAGGCATCCACCAGAACCAGCACATTCTGGCTGGGGATGTTGGCGATCGCGGCTCCCAGTTGCCGCCCGAGCAATACATTCTCCAGGCGCTTGTTCCGAAATACGGCATCGTGCATGACCAATGCATCGTCCACGCCGCCGGCGCTTGCCGCGTCCGCCACGCGCGTGCCGTGGCCGCTGAAATAGATGAGGACAAGGTCCTTGGGGCCCACACCCTCGCGCAGCCAGCCGGTAAGGTTAGCCCGCACATTGGCGTTGGTGGCATCCTGGTCCAGCAGCACCCTGATGTCGGCCGGCTTGAACCCGAGGATGGTTGCGACCTTCCGCATATTCTCGATATCGACATCAATGGCCGGCAGGGGAAACCCCTGAACGTCACCGACGCCGATCAGCAGCGCCTTCGAGGTGGCATGTCCCAGACCCATCGGTAGCAGCAGCAAGGCACCCAGCAACCATCGATTCCAGGCCATCGTCGGGACCTCCTGTCAGGGCGTTTACGGTTCTTTGGCAGACCGCATCAGTATGATTTTTGCACGCTCAAGCGTGGAAGAAAAGAAGCCACGCATCGCGTTAAAAGAGCACCCTGACAAAATCCACCACATGCTGTTTTGCGCGAAAGGTCCTATTGACATTGATCGCCTCACTGGCGCTGAGCAGCACGCCGATCTGCCCGGCAGGTGACGCAGTCCCGACCACGTTGTCGTGTACGGTCGCGGAACAGGGAATGGTCAGAGTGCCAGTCTCATCGACACCGGCGCGCTGACCATGCCTGCAACCGACGGCGATACGGTGACGGTGTCACTGGTGCCTGTCGTGCCGCCTCCATTACCGCCGCTCCCAGACGAGTGCGTACTGCAGCCGGTGTTCTCCATACGCACACACTCGCGCGTCTGGAGCCGACACATCAGGCCTGCGGTCAGGCAATCCTGCCTTCGCCACGCACTTAATGATGCGACGGATAGTAGAGAGGGGACGTGGCGCGAGGGGTGACGGGGTTGGCAATCACCTGCAATATGTTCCAAAAGAGGAATATGTGTGTCGTGGCACTCGGAATACTGGGGGCGGATGCCGCATTAATGCGCCCGTCCGCCATCCAATGCACAGCCAACCAGATCGGATTACCCATCCATGAATCGCCTTGCCCGTATGAACCGTGTCTTCCGTCCGATCTGGAGCGACTGCGGCGCTTCGCAGCGCTCATCAGCGCTGCCGCATCGAGTGCTTGTCAGTCTGCTCGGGGCGCTGCTCGTGGTGGGCCGCGCCGCTGCCGACAGTCCGATCCCCATCGCGATCGGCGCCAACGTCAGCACGCTCGGGCCCGGGGTGTCGATGACCGCGGGCATCGAGCCGGATTTCCTGACCGCGGAACTCGACGCCTCAGTGCTTGCCTATTCGCACTCGGTGTCGAGCGACGGGGTCAACTACAGCGGTACCAATCGATTCGTATCCGCGGGTCTTCTGGGCAACGTCTATCCGTTCGGCGGTGCATTTCACGTCAGCGCGGGGGCGTACTACCTGGATCAGCACCAGCCCCTCGACCTGCACCTGCAGGGTGGGGATTACCGGATCAACGGACAATTCTATACGCCGGCCCAACTCACGAGCCTCACCGGCCGGGCCGAATTTCCGCACGCCGCCCCGTATGTCGGCATCGGCTGGGGGAATCCGACGCTCACCCCGGGATGGCATCTGAGCGGTCGCCTGGGCGCGCTGTATCAGGGCAAGCCGCGCGTTGATTTCGTCGGAGTGACGACGCTCACCGGAGCGCAACGTGACACCCTCTACGACAATCTCGATACGCAACGCCGCGGGCTGGAGAACCATCTGTCGTCCCTGCCGGTTTATCCGGTGGCCGGCGTTTCCGTCGATTACCGCTTCTGACATGGCAATCATGACGACATCCCTGGTTCGATTCTCGCACCTCGCATTGCTTGCAGTGCTGTTGGCGGCTTGCGGCGGCGGCGGCACGACGATACTGAACAATGCCCCGGGAGTGAACTCGATTCAGATCGATTCGACTACGCCGAGTATCGCGACAGGCACCTCCACGCAACTCAGCGCTACCGCGCTGTATAGCGACAACAGCCACGTCGATGTGAGTGCCGACCTGACCTGGTCTTCCTCCAATCCGTCGGTGGCTGCCGTCAGCAGCAGCGGCAGGATCAGTGCCGTCGGCCCGGGCACTGCGACGATCACTGGGACTTGCGCCGTGGCGAGCGTCTGTGGCTCAGCCTCCGCAACCGTCACGATCACCGTGACGGCGGCAACCATGGTGTCGATTGCGCTCGCACCACCGGCTCCAAGCATCGCGCCGGGTACCAGCCGGCAGTTCACCGCCACCGGCACCTTCTCCGATAACTCAACACAGGACCTTAGCGCGGATCTGATCTGGACTTCCTCGAATCCCTCGGTTGCCACCGTGAGCAGCACAGGGCTAGTGCGCACCATCGGCACCGGCAGCGCCACTATCACCGTTACCTGCAAGGTCGCCAGTGTGTGTGGCTCGATGACCGGCAGCACCATCGTCACCGTGACCGGCGCAACCCTGACATCGATTGCGCTGACACCCACGACTCCCAGCATCGCCCCCGGCATCAATCGGCAGTTCACCGCGACAGGCACCTTCTCGGATAACTCAACACAGAACCTGAGCGCTGACCTGACCTGGACCTCCTCGAATCCAGCGGTTGCCACCGTGAGCAGCGGCGGGCTCGTGAGCACTGTCGGCCCCGGAAGCGCCACGATTACGGCGACCTGCAAGGTCGCGAGTGTGTGTGGCTCCAAGTCGGGCAGCATCACCTTCACCGTGACCACGGCGACCCTGGTGTCGATCGCGATTACGCCGCCTGCGCCGAACGCGGCGCTCGGCATCAATACGACCTTTACCGCCACCGGGACCTATTCGGATAACTCCACTGCGGATCTGACCACCCAGGTTACATGGGCTTCCGCCACTACCTCGGTGGCCACCATCAGCAATGCCGCGGGCACCGCTGGCATCGCGTACCCGGTTGCCATCGGTACGACCCAGATCACCGCGACGCTCGGCAGCGTCACGTCACCCGCGGTCACACTCACCATCACCGCCGCGACCCTGGTGTCGATCGCGATCACACCGCCGGTTCCGAGCGTCGCGCTCGGGGTCGACAAGACCTTTACCGCCACCGGCACCTATTCGGATAACTCCACAGCGGATCTGACTACCACGGTCACATGGACCTCCGCCACTACCGCGGTGGCTACCATCAGCAATGCGGTCGGCACCGCCGGCATTGCGCACCCGGTAGCCATCGGCACCACGCACATTACCGCGACGCTCGGCAGCATCCCGTCGCCCGCGGTGACCCTCACCGTGACTGCTGCGACCCTGGTGTCGATTGCGGTGACTCCAACTGGCCCCAGCGTCGCGCTCGGGGTCAACAAGAGCTTCACCGCCACGGGCACCTATACGGATAACTCCACCCTGAATCTGACTACCCAGGTCACATGGAGCTCCGCTACTACCGCGGTGGCCACCATCAGCAATGCCGTAGGCTCCGCCGGCGTTGCCCACCCGGTCGCGATCGGTACCACCCAGATCACCGCGACGCTCGGCAGCATCTCTTCACCTGCGGATACCTTCACCGTGACCGCCGCGAACCTGGTGTCGATTGCGGTCACGCCCACGGGCCCGAGCGTCGCGCTCGGGGTCAACAAGTCTTTTACCGCCACCGGCACCTATACGGATAACTCCACTGCGAATCTGACTACCCAGGTGACGTGGGCCTCCGCCACGACCGCTGTGGCCACCATCAGCAATGCCGTCGGCAGCGCCGGCGTTGCGCACCCGGTCGCCATCGGTACGTCCCAGATTACCGCGACGCTCGGCAGCGTTCCCTCACCGCCAGATACTCTCACCGTGACCGCCGCGACCCTGGTGTCGATTGCGGTCACACCCACGGGCGAGAGCATCGCGATCGCCGCAACCGAGCAGTTCATCGCGACCGGCACCTACACGGATAACTCGACTCAGGTCCTGACCACGTCCGTGACCTGGGCGTCGTCAGATAGCAGCGTCGCGACTATCAGCAATGCGAACAACTTTCACGGCCTCGCCACCGCTCTACGGGCCGGCACGAGCTCGATCACCGCAACCCTGGCCGCTATCCCCTCACCGTCGGTCACCTTGAACGTCACGGCCGCCCCAGCCGAAACGGTGTTGTGGTCGTTCGGCAGCGTAAACGACGGCGCATATCCCTATGATGAAGGCGGGTTGATCCAGGGCACCGACGGCAATTTCTACGGAACCACTTCCCAGGGCGGCGCCAACGGCGACGGCATCGTCTTCAAGATCACGCCGGCCGGTGTCGAGACGGTGCTGTATTCATTCGCCGGCGGTAGCGATGGCGCTGGTCCATCAGGCGGATTGATCCAGGCCACCGACGGGAATTTCTACGGAACGACGGCATATGGCGGTGCCAACGGCGACGGCACCGTCTTCAAGATCACGCCGGCCGGTGTCGAGACGGTGCTGTATTCATTCGCAGGCGGCGGCGTCAGCGACGGCTCAGACTCACAAGCGGGATTGATCCAGGCTACCGACGGCAATTTCTACGGGACCACTTCCATGGGCGGTGCCAACAATCTCGGCACCGTCTTCAAGATTACGCCGGCCGGGGTCGAGACGGTGCTGTGGTCATTCGGCGCCGGTAGCGACGGCTCAGACCCACAAGCCGGATTAATCCAGGCCACCGACGGAAATTTCTATGGAACCACGCTAACCGGCGGTGGAGACTCCGACGGCACGGCCTTCGAGATCACGCCGGCCGGTGTCGAGACGGTGCTGGTTTCATTCGGCGACTATGGAAACGACGGCGAGTCTCCTTACGGAGCGCTGGTCCAAGGTA
>Ga0209611_10011613_pt1 | contig 12632 bp, 12 predicted proteins | sample S1TSphgellanicum_3_FD_187693 | JGI IMG/M metagenome (GOLD analysis project Ga0209611, IMG submission 187693) | Host-associated microbial communities from peat moss isolated from Minnesota, USA - S1T2_Fc - Sphagnum magellanicum MG (SPAdes) (version 2) | ecosystem: Host-associated > Plants > Peat...
GGGTATTGGGTCAGTTTCAAACTGGGATCCAGTTCTTAACTGCAGTTTAGGGTTCTAAACTTAGAACAATTTTTAGGGTTTTAAGGCCAGTTTCAAACTGGGATCTAGTTCTAAACTGCAGTTTAGGGTTCTAAACTTAGAACAATTTTTAGGGTTTTAAGGCCAGTTCCAAATCCCATGGAGATTTTAAGCATTGAGATTATCCCACTTGACAATTTAACTGCCCTAACAGAAAGTGGGTTCTTCCTTCTTGTAGAAATGTTGGGTGGGTGTATTGATCAGAACCAGGTATATCAATATATACCTTATATATGGGTATCAATATACAGTAGAACCTCTCAAATTTTATAAGGTTGGGACCGGGTCCAAGCTATAAATTTTGGGAGGTTATTAATTATAGGAGAGGCATCGATGACGTGGCTCAATCATTGATATCAATGACAGTTTGCCCACTATTGTATCATTGCCCTTTCAACTCCAACCTTCAACTCATTTTCTCTCAACCGACTCTCTCAACACCCTCACCTTCCCTCGCTTATCACACCATGGGCAAATACAACAGCACCCTAGGACACCTCACGGAAGGGATGCACATCGCCCTGTGCCAGCAGAAACGTCGTCGTCCAGCCCTCACGCAGGGGAAGCTAAAGGAATGGTTGTGGACTATGCATGGCGTATGCATCACACAAGCCACCATCAGCCTCACCCTGAAACGCAGTGATGAGTTATTAGCGATGGCAACGAACACCAGTGTCCTGCCCTCGCGACTTGCACTGCGTACCCGTCAGGCTGTGCAGTACCTGCAGATGGAGCTTACGTTCAAACGCTGGTTCCTTGAACAATAGGACAAGGTCAACCTGAATAGAGACATGTTGCGCACGAAGGCAGCACGCTTCTTGCAAGAGCTTCATCCTGATGCTCCAAAAATGGCATTCTCACAAGGTTGGCTGGAGAAGTTCAAAGACCGGCATGGGATCAAGTCATTTCGCCGTTTTGGGGAAAGCGGTGCGCTGGACATGGAAGCAGTTGGCGCGGCACTATCGGACATCCGCGTTATTATTGATGCATACGCAAAAAAGGATGTGTTCAACATGGATGAAATTGGCCTCTATTAGTGTCTCCAAGCCGACAATTCGTTGGCAACCCATTAGCTGGAAGGCCGAAAGATTAATAAGGAGCGCATCACTCTTGTCATTTGCGCAAACTCGAACAGTAGTGGAAAGATCCGTTGACGATCATTGGCAAGCACTTGAATCCACGCTGTTTCAAGGGTATCAACCGCGATACGCTGGGCGCCCGTTATCATGCCAATGCAAAGGTGTGGATGACCTAGAACGTCTTTTGACTCTGGCTGCTAGACTTTGATTGCCGGATGCAAGGTCACCAAGTCCTCCTTTTGCTGGACAATTACTTGGGCCACATCCCCTTGGAGAAGTTTGCGGAGATGAATGTGGTCCTTCGCAACACCCGTGTTTTCTACCTACCACCAAACATTACTTCGGTAGTCCAACCTTGCAATGTTGGGATCATACGCACATTCAAAGCATATTACAGAAAGCAATTCAACAACCTACTTCTAGATGGCTACGAGAATAACATCGACAATCCGGAAAAGATCAGCATTCTGGATGCGTTCCGCCTAGCAGTCCTAGCCTGGGTGGAGGATGTTTCACCTGCCACAATTGCCAATTGCTTCCGCCATTGCAAAATCTGAACCAATGACATCATCCACACACAACAAAGGGAAGTTGGTCTTCCCACCGCCCTTATCCAAGAGCTGCAGCATCAAGTGGCTCAACTTCCATACGTGAATCCCATGGACATCCTCAATCTTCTCAACTACATGGTGGTGTCAAATGATGAGGACATCACCAACCGCATCATTGAAGAGCTCCGCCCACAACAGGATGAAGACGCAGCAAGCGACAATGACGACAATGTGGAATCGCCAAAAATTAACACCTGTCAAGCTCAAGAGTATCTGGAGGGTGTAACTTTATTCTGGATGCAGCAAAAGGAGAGCTATCATGAGTTTAGTGAGAGCTTAAAGGAGCAGAAGGAGGCTATGAAGAAGATCAGCATGATAGGCTTCAAGCAAAAGTCTGTTCCTAACTATTTCAGCTCCACTTAAATAGGTAATTTAGTTAATATATCATTGCATTATATAATTTGAAAATGTCTTGGCCAGCCAGATCTTATAAAAAATAAATTTATAGAAATTTAGCTAGGCCCAACTTGGGCCAACAATTTTTTATAAAATTCGAGAGGTTATCAATATTGAGAGGTATAAATTTTGGGAGGTTCTACTGTATCAATATATTGGTCCTGGTATGGCATAACTAACTTGAAGAATAGGAACCTGAGGCAATAACTAACTTCTGCCCCTACCTCGTATGATGAACTGCCTTTGGTTCGATATCAAATTTCAACACATGCCTAATATGAAAAGTTTATAAAGAATTTGATACCAACTTCATATCAATGTGAAACAAATATAAATATGTGATATAGATATATACTTGCCTTTTACCAGCCCAATAAGTAGTCTAAGACCCTAATACCAATACCAAGCTAATATGAAACTTTTAAAATAGGCTTGGATATCAATACTAAGCTAATATGAAAATTTTCAAAATGATTCATTACTAGTATGAGGCTTTTATGAAAATTTCAAAAATAAGATTCAGTATTGGTACCGAGTGGATCCAAATTGGTTACACATAGAATTATTTTTTATCTAAGTGTGACTATGATAATTAAAATATGTTTATAACTTGCCAAAAAAAACCTATGTAATGTTGTATGTTCATGTGGCTACATCTATTCAAGCTTTAAGTTTACAAGGCTACAGGATTTTTCATAATGGAGCATAGTGGTAATAAATATTTTTACATGCAAGGTTTTTGTAGTTACTAAAAATTATGAAGAGGAATCAATCTAAACCAACAAAACTAACTTTACAACACATAATACACAACAATTGCCATCTCTTTGAAGTTATTAAAAGTATCATTGATCTTTCAAACTAATAACTTAAGAATTGGCAACCACTTTGCAGTGTTGTTAAGTACCGTTTAAACGTTTAAACGAAAAAAACGGTTTTTTGTCATTTAAACGGTGTTTAAACGTTCTCCTTCGGTACCAAAAAAACGCCCATATAAAAAAACGATGCAATGCCCTGCTGCAATGCTAGTTACACTGCAGAGTGCGATTTGTTGGCGTCATCCCAAACGTCGTTGTGCATATAAAAAAATGGTGGAGTGCCCTGCTGCAATGCTAGTTGCACTCAACACTACAATTCGTCGTGCCAAACAACACGTCGTTCGTTTGTGTCGTTTGTTGATGAGTTCAAATATTGGCAAGCATGGAATCGGGCGCAAGCCTTGTGATGCGCGTCAGCACTTTATCCAAATTAATCGCATGGCCAACAAAACAACGTTTCGTTCATTGTGTTCATTGCTCTAACGCATTCAAAAAAGGTGTTCATGGTGCTTGTGAGGCTGTCGATGTGCGAGGGGAAAAGAACGCCATGGAATCACACTTGCGTCAGTGTAAGTTCTATGAAATGCAGGACATGCAGATGTCTAATCTGGAGCTAGCACCTCTCAAGCTCAACATCCCAGGGCTGGGCCGCTGACTTCGTTGCAGACGTTGACCAACCACATTTTGGGGCTGGGCATGGGTGAAGCGGACGCGAATGACGATGAGGGGCTTGAGGTCATTGAAAAAGGACAAGTACATCCGCCGTGGCTAACGAGAAACATTCCAAAGTGGCCACAAGAGCCCACCCCTGCCAAGCTCACCAGCTTGCGTGGCACGAAAGTGCCTTTGGGGGTCCTATTTGAAGGCGTAGACCTTTTTGACTAAATGGAAAAAATTGCGTTTAAACGTAAAGAAACTGTTTAAACGTTTAAACGCCGTTTAAACATTTACTAAATTTGTGACAATCGTTTGTAACAACACAACACGTTGCTTACACTAGACTCGCAAACCCCATCAACTAAAAAAAACAAATCACACAAGACATTAATCATGAAGCAATAGTGTGGTGATTGTTTATATCATTGACCTTGAGAATTTCAATCACCAACAAATGGTTTGTAGTGTTTCATTTTCTTTCCCAAGGCTAAAATCTAAGTAAAAGAAATTTGATGAATTCTCTAAACAAATTATCAAAAATCATTACTATCCATTTCACATGAACATCATGGAAGAAATAATGACAATTAACAAACTTGATGTAATGAAATGATATAAAAATAAGAAGAAGAATCATTAGAATAAGCCTCAAGTAGTACAAGTTGTTTATAACTTAAAAGAAAGCATAAAAGTTAAACAAATCACATCTTCAAATACATGGATGCACAAATAAAAATGTTTTTTATTCAACTATTCACACATCCATTATACCAAATATTATTAATCTTTATATATCACTACTACAAAAAGCAGGATTTATGATTAGGAAAATGTAATCATTTCATGCAAATAAGATCACATGACTATGTAATCCAACTCAAACTTGTTGCTTCTACCATAATTGTAAAAATGGCAATTGTCACAAACCACAAAAAAAAATTATGGTAAAAATGACTATAACAACTCAAGATGCATATGTAGTCATCTAATTTGTAATATTTTGTGAATATTATTGAGTTTTCAACTAGTAATTAGTAGCCACGTGGCAACTTATATTACATAAGACAATATAAGCTAGCTTAAATAGCCTATGTTGAAGGTAGAATTTTACTAAATTTTTTTTAAAAAATTTATCACTGAAATTAGTTACCAAATTTTCACTACTGAAAACATTTTTATTGAAATTGATTTACTAACAAATTACATTGAGTTAATTTAAGACCAATTTTTTTGGGATAAGGCTAATTGTTTATTCCATCATTTTCTTGTTTTCTTTCTTGAAAGTACTTAATGTTTTGTACCTTTGAGGAATGTACAAGGGAAATTTTTTTGGAATAAATTAATTTTTTCATGTTATAATTTTGTATGTAAAAGTTCTATGAATTATTTTTTTCTTTGTATGTTGTGAGTATTTTGTCTTTTGTATGCAAGGTCTTTTTCTTGTATTTGTTTCAAGTTTGTTTCTATAGAAAGTTTACGAGGTTGTCCTTCTAAATTTTAACAAGCCTTTTGTGTAATTTTTTGCTTATCTAAAGAAAGTAAGAAGGTTTTATCTTCTACTCCCTTATTTTATTCCTTTAAAAATCCAATAGTTCATTAGGTGACCGTAACAACCTAACCTAAAAACTTAAACCTAAGGCCTATGCAACCTAACCTAAAGGGGTACCCTAGATTAAAATAAGTAAACTAACTAAACATGTTCAAATAGGTTGCAAATGTGAGGATTTTGAACCTATGCTTTCACATTAAGAGTCCATTGCACCATTTTTTCAATAAGTGATAATTTTTGTCATTGCATCATTATAAACATTTTTTCCTATCCTACCTATGCTGCCTAACTTGCCTACCCTACTTATGTAACTATCTTTAATTACCCTAGGCTATTTTTTATCATTTTGGGTTACTTCTAGGGCATTTTAAGTTCTATTTAAACTATTATAAACTAATTAATTTTAGCCGATATAATGTTATTATAAATTATTTTTGGATATTATAGGCTATTTCACCCCATGTTATTTTTATTATTATAATTTATTTAAATTATTCTCAATTATTCTCAATTATTTTAAGTTATTTAAAAAATTACAATTTAAGCTATTTGAAAATTTTCATTATGGGTTATTTTCACTCATTCTAAATTATTTTAAGTTAAATATTGTAATTTATTTGAAAAAATTATAGTTTATTTTATTTTAAGCTATCTTAGGATATTATATTTAAAATTTTACTAATTTTAAACTATTTTTGAATTATTATATCCTAACTTATCAATAGTTTCAAATAGCTTATAGTATTTTATAATAACGTGAAGTAGAATAACTTTAAATAACCTAGATTATAATAGTTTTAAATAGGCTAACTTTTCAAATAGCTTGGAATAAAATAATTTAAAATAACCTTAAATAATTTTATGTAAAATAACCTTGAATAGTTTAAGGTAGAATACCTAAATGTTGATGTAACTAGGTAAAAATTCTTCAAGGTGTATCACCCAAGACAAAAATGACCTAATCCTTAATGTGGTCATCTTTTCCTTATATTTTGATCCCCATCAAAACTAATGAATAAAAAATGTTAAATATTTCATAAGCACCATATTTTAATGCACTAAATTTTTTAATTCCATCATAATCATCCATAAATGTGTTTTTACATGGTAAAAAAAAATCATGTAAAAAATATTTTAAAAAGTCAAAAGACTATGACAAGATTCTAGTACACCTTAAAAAATTTGGACCCAATTAATAATATGTTACTTGTAATCTATGAGTAGGCTACCTAGAACAAGGTTTTTTTAGGAAAATAACTAATCCATGACTACAGTCATGGGACTAATTGGGTAGCCATAATTATGGCATTACTTGTAAAAATGCAAGTTCAATTTGCCTACATGATTAGGTTTGAGACATAGTTGCAAAAGTCCTCAATCATAAAACCACATTTTTAAAACAATGTATCTTTAAAAATACAAAAAAAATTTAAGAAACATGTTAACATCTTTCATACTAGTGTGAATCCTGTGCATAATGCACAGGTGTGTTATTTCAAGAAAAAGAAAAAAAAGAGAAAAAAAAAGGCCGAGGAAAAAAGTGAGAGCAAGGGAAAAAAAAACCATGATAAGAAAAAGGCTCAAGGGGAAAAAAAAAAAAACTACTGACCAAGTAAACTGACCCCCGGGGGGCAGTTTCATCCCATCCATGAAATCCCATGGTTTCCATCGGATCACTAAACTTCCCATCCATGAAATCCCAGTTTCATCCCATGATTTCCATCAGATCATTGAACTTCCCATCCATGAAATCCCAATTTCATCCCATGGTTTCCATTGGATCACTGAACCTCCCATCCATGAAATCCCATGAAATCCTAGTTTCATCCCATGGTTTCCATCGGATCACTGAACCTTTCCCATGCCAGGTCCATCAGTTGGGTAATAATTGTCAAAGACACACAGACTGACAGACCCCCCCCCTTCTACAAAGCACATCACAGGGAACGGGTAGTGACTAGAAGAATTTTCCAGGCACTGCCCACACAGACAAACAAACAGACACCATTGTTGCTTTAATATATAATATTTTAAAACATTTAGTTGTTACAAATAATTTCATTGGCCTCAACAATAGTTTCATTGAATGCATCTTCCACATGTAAAACTATTTCAAATATCCTAGGATGGATTCAAAGAATTGAATCATTTAGGAAGTCAAATATTATAGTACTTGAAAATAATTTCCATGAATTGATAATAAGGAGTAAAAGATCCAAATATGGATTAATACTTCCATGAACATTTCTTGAAGCTTGGTTGAGATCACAACAACTTGTTCAATAGCTTCTTTTGAGCTTGTTCACTTTCCCATTTAATTGTAATAGGTAAAATAACAAGACAATAAGTTGTTTATAGAAAGATGGCACTTTCCACTTGTATGATTTATAAAAAAATCTCTTAGATTTCTAAAACCTAATATACAAACTTCAAGTGTTTTGAATTGGACTTTGTGAAACTTAAGGAGAAACCAATCAAAATCATGGATTCTTGCTAAGAGATTTCAAATTCACTTTTGGGTTTAATTTTGTTCTTATTTTTAGATTTGTCTTTCATTGTCTTCCATTATAAAAATTCACACCAATCCCTTTAGTTATACAATTTCATGAGTTCAAGATCATCAAATAGTTGTTTACAAGGTTCATTTCATAAAGTATTCCATTCTACATTATTTGCACTTTCACAAATGGACTATTCTTAATCTATTTGTCATTTGCTTGAAAATGGTTTATGGAATCAAGGGGATGATAAAACAATAATATGCAATTCATGATATGCTTATGCACTTCCTATGACATGTATTTATTGTAAAAAGGTGTGTTTGCATGAATGAACTACTCATTACATAGCAAACAAAAGGGTAAATTGAAGGATTGTAGGGGTTTCAAGGGTGCCATCGTGATGAAAAGGTTTTAAAAACTTAAAAAAATAAACATGGTAAGCTATTGGTTGTGTTTGAACAACTTGGCCTCAACCTTCTATAATTTGGCAAATGTGATGGGTTTTAGGAGAGAATTTGATAGTCACAACATACAAAACAAAGTTAGCATCTACAAAAGTTGATGTTAATAACAAATCAACAGATATGAAGAGAACATGGCATAGATTAGCTTTGACAAAAAGTTTGACATTCACAACAATAGATTCACAAATGTGAGGAAACATGACATGAATCTTCAAGAAAAAAATTCATGCTCACAACAACATATTGGCAAATGCAAGGAGAACACGACATGTACTTTCAATAAAAAAATTGACACTCACAATAGATCAACAAAATTTGTTTGAATTACACGTAATGCTTGTGGTTTGTACCTGATCAATATTTTATTATGGCTTGAGATTATCCATTATCACCTCTACATCACGTTGCTTCTTCGACTTCCTACTAAAACACCTAAACATATGTTCCCATATATTGAAACTTGATTTTGATTCTATACCTTCAAGCTCATCGTCAATGATTAAACCTTGGCCCTCATTACGTTTTTGACATCCCAACTCACCAAAACATAGTCCCAAACCCTCCTGCTAAAGCACAATGCTTGAATCAAACAACTTAATAACTTCAAATAGACTTTCAAAACAAATACAAATGTTCAAGCTTCCATCTCCGACAACCTAAAAGCATAGAAACAAACTCTCCTACAAAAACACAATGTTTCCATCTTCATCACACAAAGCATTAAAATCTACCCATTCCATCTCCTTTCCATTTCCAACAACACTCATTTTTCACAAGTACCAAATTCAAGATTGCAATATGAATCAAATCTCATCCTACAAACCTTGTGAGGAGATGAAAAAATCTTACCTCCATCAATATGGTGATCTTTACATTGAAGGCTGGAATGTTGTTAAAGATGGTAGTAACTAATTATAAGGGAGTGGAGGTGTGAGTGCAGGCGACAAGATGTGCATTGTGTAGCATCTAATGGCGAGGGGCAAATGCACATTGTAGATCTTCAGGTTGGCAAGAGCTTTGCTCTCCAGCATCAATTCCTTGTGACAAATCCAAATCCTTCAGGCCATTCACATGGAGTCTGCTAACCTGTCGTGCAGTAGAGATAGAGAAGTGCCATATTTGATAAACCCCTGCAATTCTTCTTGTGCATTGAGATCAGCAAAGTTAGGTTTCTCACTTTGCAGGCTTTATCATGTTATTTTTCATGCTGCAGATTGTGAAAGGGGTCAAGCTTTACAATGCAGCCATTGCTGCTGTGAGTGCAGAACAACAAAGTGAAAGTGGGGGTGACTCATATTGCTGCCTTGACTATCTATGCCCAGGTAATGGCTGTAGGCTATCTGGAACCCTATCTGACATCCTCATTTTGTGCATTCTTATTCATTGTCTCTTTGACCCATGCTCCAGATGTCAATTTCTTTTATACCAAACAATGTTGATGGACAAATTGGGGACAAGGTTTGTATCCTCAGATCAGGAAGATCTTCATATGCATCCCTTTTGTTTCCTCCTGTGTACAACATTGTGCGGTACCATATACACTGTGTAAAGCAGAAGATAAAAGGATCAATTGGAGCATGACAACACTACTCAGGAGTACACCTGCCCCAACACCAGCTTTGACCACAGGTATCTTCACAGCCTTCCATCCTGTTGATTCTGTCCACTTGCTGAGCAAAGCACTCTGCTCATTTTTGTTCTTTGCTCAAATTTGAGCATCCTCAGAATTGAATTTCCCAGTAGGACACTGCTAGGGAACAGGACTTTATCTGCATTCTTGGCAGGTATTCTGCCCTTGATGCATTGTGCCTGGTCAACCCCTTTGATGAGAGATTGCACTGTGAGAATTGCAAGACAGAGCTCATGGCAGAGAGTGACAAGCTTGCAGCTGCTGAGCTTGGTGATGGATATGGTGAAGCTAATGCCCACTGTGGGAAGCTAAGGAGCTTCTTGAGAAAATGGATGTGAGTACTACTTACACTTCTCCTGTCTGTAAGCATTTTGTTCTTGGGCACCACAGGAAATGAGTGCCTGGTGGGGAGGCCCACTTTCTGGCTCTCTTGCCCTTTGTAAACTTAGATTATGAACTTTGCCTCTCAAGGTTTTTGGCAAAATACCCCAAATGTTCAGTGCTTGTGGGATGATAAAGAGTCTGTACTATGTCCTGCCCTATATCTGTTCCAATTTTCAGGGTGTGGGATGTTACAAACTACCAACTAAGAAGTCCTGTACTGTGAATGGATAAGGAGTCGTGTAACATTGACTGTCTTCTGTGATTCTGACATAGCTTCAATCGTTCTTCTGGTGTTGGTGATTTGAACTCTGAACATGCAAGAGATCCATTAGAGACCACATGATATGATCCCAATATGAACCACATAGTCCTAATGACTCAAATCTCTTTGTTTCGCTTTTGCAAGCTTATATGCATCATCCAATGACCAGTGATTTTATGGTTACTGACGAAAGATGTCTGGTAGGTGAGGTGAAAGTACAAGCAGCTTCAGCCATTGATGGTGCAACTGTCATAGGTGAAAGATTTGTTAGGTGTCAAAATACGCGTGAAGTTGATATTGTTTCCATTTAACATGTGAGGTGGAAACAATGTCAACTTCACAGATATTTTGCAAACTCTTTCAGATGCTGTATCAATGCACATTTTTGTCCAAGCAAGTTTAGAAGATTATGTTCAGGACTTCAGAAAATTTACATTCTGAGTTGCACCCTTCAATGGTGACTTCAATTATTCTTGAAGCTTTGTCGTGAACATTCAGATGAAGTTCTTGTTTTATCTCATTCTGTCTTGTTATTCTTCTTCATACCATGATCTTTTTGGCTTTCACTGTGTAGAAGAAGGGCCCAGCAATAGCCTGCCAAAAGGTGGGAACATGGAAGAGACAGGAGCTATGATTGCAGAGGATAATGCGGGTGGAACTGGAGGAATTTGAAGGTTTAGATGAAATTGATTGGGAGGAGGGCTGAGATTTCAGTTTCTGCCAATTGTCACATTAATTGTCCTGTATTGGTTAATGTTGCAAGCTTATTTGAATCAGAATGGGCACCTCAATCAAGAATATGGTGTCCAGTAGAATGTTGTAGAAGTTGAGCTTTTAAATCAGGTCTCCACAGATTATGGAGCAACTAAATTGGAGAAATTGCTAAGACGTCATTTGCTATAAGTTAGTGGGGGATTTGTACATGGGGTTTGCATAGAGAACTTATACACAGAAGAGAAGAGTCTTTTGTAAAGAAGATGATTTAGGCATTTCTATTTGTTTTGCAATACTCATGGATTTCTGTTCATGTGTTGTTGGAACTGGAACAATAGGCACATGTGTTTCATTGGCAGGAGAACACTAGGTTTTAGCCTCAGGTGTATTCGGGACATTGCTCTTGCTACAGATGTGTCAGCCAGATATATGAGCCAAATGACAAACTCATCCACGAATGTAAGGAAGCTCCATTGCTGTTGAGTGAATCCATCAGAAGCCATCATTGACCGAATTTGTATTAAAGATGCTACCAAAGTGAAGGTATGAATTCCACCCAAGACGAGTGGTGAGATCAAGAGGTTTTTGAAGTATGCAGATGACATAAGCTATGAGTTGTTCATGTAGTGCTTGGTGGTTTCTCTTTGTTGCTTTCTAATGCTAAACCCCCATTCTGATGCAGAGTGATGATGCGGATTCCTGGATGCAAAATCGTTGCCATTCAATACACAATGATCAGAGCATTCAAAAGTAAGTTTTTCATTTTATTGCGCTCTACGTATCTGGAACTTCTAGGGCTTCCGAATCTTTGGACAATACCTTGACTCTCACTGCAGCTTGTGCTGGCTGTGTTCCTGTCCCATAGCTAACCACAATTGTTAGCTATGTATTGAGCATTCATATACATACCAAGTGCTCGTACCTACTTAGCCACTGACACGGTGACCACACTTCATGGATAACTATCAAGCACTTCAATTGCACAAAACAACAAAGAAAGCATTTAGTGCAATTTGAACCCAAACTAGATTAGAGACAAATCACAAATTTATGAGAGGTTCATAATAGCTCGAACCCATGAAGGAGGAAAATACTCTCCTCCTTGTGGTATAATTTGAGAATGATGTTGAAATGGCAAAATTCTTAAGACTCCCAAAGTCCTCTCACAAAACTGAAACTATAGAATCTTGTAACTTTAGGAAATTCAACCAAATGGAGCATGACAAAGCATTTTCTTATAGCTCGCATCAAGAGATTTCTAAAGTCCTATCAAGATCCTCAATTGAACATAAATTTCCTCTTCAAGTAGTTTAAATTGGATCGGACTTTTCATTTTATTTTATTTCATTTCATGATTTAATTTAACTTTCTAGTACATTAAGTTTTTAATATTTCAATTTCGACCGTGAATTCAAATCTAATAAATTTCATTACATTAACCAATTCTTAAATTTCATCGTGAAATAAATTCTACAAGTGAAAAATATAA
>Ga0209611_10011615_pt1 | contig 12631 bp, 11 predicted proteins | sample S1TSphgellanicum_3_FD_187693 | JGI IMG/M metagenome (GOLD analysis project Ga0209611, IMG submission 187693) | Host-associated microbial communities from peat moss isolated from Minnesota, USA - S1T2_Fc - Sphagnum magellanicum MG (SPAdes) (version 2) | ecosystem: Host-associated > Plants > Peat...
CGCGTCGAAGATCGACGAGGTCGTATTGCAGCGCGTCAAGCTGCGCGGCGACAAGGACTTCCAGCTCTGATTTCACGTTGGATACGAATAAAAAAATGTGGGGAAACTCCCCCACATTCACCAGCCCAGTTAATGTAATCGAACCCCTTGGGTGGGCAAGGGGAGCGGCAACCCCCATCATAAAGGTTGCCGCCCCGCCGATGCCGGCGCGCCCTTACGGCAGCGCGAATGCGACGATCGCGTCGCCCTGCCCCCAGATGTCGGCGCCGCCGGCGGCGACCGCGACATACTGTTTGCCGTCGGCTCCAACGTACGTGATCGGCGTGGCGCGAGCGCCGGCCGGGAGCGCGGCGTGCCAGACCTCGCGACCCGTCAGAACGTCGAAGGCGTGCAGCTGCCGATCGAGGGTGCCGCCGATGAAGACGAGCCCCGACGCCGTCACGATCGGGCCGCCCAGATTCGGTGATCCCGCAAATCCCCGTATCGATCCGAGTGGCACGGACCACCGCGTGCGCCCGGTGCGGAGATCGATGGCGACGAGCGCACCGAACGGCGGCGGTGTGCACGGGAGCCCGGACGGTCCGAGGCTGATCCGCCGGCGCATCATGTATGGGGTCCCTTCCATCTCCGCGTATTCGTAGCCGGAATCATTGGCCGATTCCCGATACTGCTCGCGCCGGATCAGTTGCACTTCGGCGGCGAGGCGATTGACGGGCACGACGAGGATGTGCCGACCCGAGTCGTAGGCGACGCCGCCCCAGTGCGCGCCGCCGATGTTGGCTGGCACCACCAGCGTGCCCTGCAGGCTCGGTGGCTCGAAGATGCCGGCCGTGCGAAGCCCGGCAAACCGCGCCCGACACGCGGCGCGATCCGCCTCCGTCGGGCCCCACGCGCTGTCCACCGTGAAACGGTGGGGACTGAGGGGCGCGATGCCCGTGGTGAACGGTTGGGTCGGCGAGGCGGTCTCGCCGGGCACATCGCTCGCCGGGACCGCGCGCTCCTCGACCGGAAAGAGCGGACGGCCGTTCTCCCGATCGAGCACGAAGAGCTGGCCCGTCTTCCCCGCTTCCACGACCGCGGGGCGTGCGAGGTCGACGAGCGCCGGTTGTCCCGGGTTGTCGTAGTCCCAGAGATCGTGATGCACCGTCTGGAACGCCCAGACGAGCGCGCCCGTCGATGCACGGAGCGCCACCACCGAGTTCGCGTTGCGGTCGTCGCCGGGCCGGTCACCGCCGAAGTAGTCGACACTCGGCGATGTCGTCGGGACGAAGACGAGATCCCGCGCCGAGTCGGCCGAGAGGACCGTCCAGGCGTTCGCCGCGCCGTTGCCGTGTGCGATGTCGACGAGCGGCTCCCACGCCCAGCGGAGCGCGCCCGTCCGGGCATCGAAGGCCCGGACGACGCCACTCGGCGCGTCCGTGTGCCAGTTGTCATGAATCGCCGAGCCGACGATCACGAGCCCCGCGACGACGGTCGGCGGCGACGTCTCGTGGTACTCGCCGAGTGATCGCGGGGGATTTCGTACGCCCTCGACGAGCGCGACGATCCCCGCCCGACCGAATCCGGTGCACCGCGCACCGGTCACCGCATCGAGGGCCAGCAGGCGCGCGTCGATCGTGACCTGAAAAATCCGCCGATGACAGGGCGCGTCCTCCGGCGTGGCCGCGTCGAGCCACGTGGCGACGCCGCGATTGGTAAAGTCACCATAGTGCCCGCTGGAATCGATGCCGGCGTCCGCGCGCCAGCGCTCGGCGCCGGTCACCGGGTCGAGCGCCATCGCGTGGCCTAGCGGCGTCGAAATGAACATTCGGCCGTCGACCACCAGCGGCGTCGCTTCGAACGCCGGTTGCCGATTGTGAGTCAGCAGGCGACCGGGGACCTCGCCGGTGTGATACACCCACGCCTGCTGCAGACCGGCGACGTTGGCCGGGGTGATCTGCGTGAGCGGCGAGTACCGGGTGCCGGCGGCGCTGCCGCCATACGCGGGCCAGTCGCCACCCGATGTGGTGCGAGTGGCGCGCCGCGCCGCGACCGCGCCCGCGACGAGCATCAGCATGCCGATCGTCCCCATCCCAACCCGCCGTCCATAGCCAGTTGCCATCAGCGCTCCGTTCGAGTCGCCGTGAAGCTGGCGCCCGGGTCCGCTGTCTGCCGCGCGTCCCGGGACGAGTGGGACGGACGCGGGACGAACGGGCGCTACCGCGGCACGCCGAGGCGACGCTCACCGAGCGGACGGTAGCGACGACTCCAGATCAGGGTGCGGCCGTCGGCCAGCTCGACATCGCAGTCACCATGGGCCCTGGGGCGGACCGCCCGGACCATCGCGAGCCGCACGACCTCGGACCGGTTGATCCGCAGGAAGTCGGCCGGATCGAGACGGCCGACGAGCGCGGCCAGCGTGCCGCGCACGCCGAACGTGCGGTCGCCGACGTGCACGCGCACGTAATTCCGGTCGGCCTCGAATGAGATGACCTGGTCGAGCGGGATCGGCAGCGCCTGGTCGGCGTCGCTGACGAGGAGCCAGCGGCGCGTCGCGCCGCGCGCCACGGCGAGACGCGCGCGATCGAGGACCGCCGCAAACCGGTTCGCCGAGAACGGCTTGAGCAGGTAGTCGAGCGCGGCCACCTCGAAGGCACGGACGGCGTGCGCGTCATGCGCCGTGACGAAGATGACCGCCGGCACCGTGCCCACACCGACGCGGTCGATGACGCCGAACCCATCCAGCGCCGGCATCTGCACGTCGAGGAAGACGAGATCGGGCGCCGCGGACCGGATCATTCGCACGGCGTCCTCGCCCGTCGCCGCCTCGCCGACGATCTCGACATCGGGCGCCGTCGACAGGAGCCGTCGCAGTTTCCGCCGAGCCGGCGCCTCGTCGTCGGCGATCAGCACGCGCATCGCCGGCACGGTCGCTACGTCGTGAACGGCAGCCGAACGCGCGCCGTGTAGCCGCCCGCGGCATCGTTGCCGGCCTCGAGGACGCCGGCTTCCCCGTACAGCAGGCCCAGCCGATCGCGCGTCGTCGACAGCCCGATACCGACGGCGGGCGCCGCGCCGGGTGGCACGCCCGGGCCGTCGTCATGGACCTCGAGCGCGAGCTCGTCGGCGACGCGCCGGGCGCGGACGATGATCGACGCGCGGCCAGTGCGCCCGATGCTCCCGTGGCGGACGGCGTTCTCGACGAGCGGCTGCAGGAGCAGCGCGGGAACGCGGGCCGGCCCCGCCGACGGTTCGGCATCGACGCAGACGGTCAACGCCTCGCCGAAGCGCGCGCGCATCACGGCGACGTACGATTCGAGAAGCGCCAGTTCGTCGGCGAGCGGGACCACGTCGCGATCGCCACCCGACAGCGACGCGCGGAGCAACGTCGCGAGGTGCTCCAGTACCGCGTCGGCCCGGTCGACGTCCTCGTACATGACCGCAGAGACCGTGTGCAGCGCGTTGAAGAGGAAATGCGGCTGCAGGCGGAGCCGCAGCGTGTGCAGCTGCGCCTCGGCGAGCGCCCGCTCCCGCTCGCGCGCGAGGCGGGACGCGGTCAGCAGCGCGACGACGACGAGTCCGACGGCGTAGATCAGCGCGTCGCTCGGAAGCTCCATCGCGTAGCGGAGCGGCATCCGGCCATAGTCGTAGGAGCCGAGCCCCGCGAGCCGGTAACAGACGACGCGTCCGGCCCAATTGAGTGTCGTGTGGAGCGCCGACAGGGCGAGGAGCGCGAGGAGGTGCACCGGGAGTCGCCGTCGCCAGTTGCGGCGGTCGACCGGAAATCGCCGCACGACCCACAAAAAGAGCGGCACCAGGAGGGCGACGGCGTACGCGGCCGTCGCCTCCTCGATCACGCGCCGCACCAGCGTATCGTCGCGCCCCCGCGTCAGGTCGTCGAGGTAGAAATACAGGAACGACCGCGTCGCGAGCGCCGTGGCGATCGCCAACAGCAGCAGCCAGTACTTCGTGCGGGACCAGCGCGCGGGCGTCATCTCTGACAGAGTATACCCGATCCGCGTCGGCCGTCGCGGGCGCTCAGCGATCGGCGATGATCGCGCCGACCTGCCGCCCGGCGTCGCCCGCCCGGTGTGAAAAGAATCGGTCGTTGTGGCAGCGCGTGCAGGCGTCGCTGGTCGCGATCGCGTCCAGCGGCACGCCGGCGCCGCGCGCCTGAACGGCGAGGATCGCGCGGAGGTCGACCGGTGCGGGGCGCTCGATCGCGCGGCCCGTCAGCTGCCCGAAGACGTCCGGGCTGACCTCGTAGCACTGCCCGCAGATCGCCGGTCCGAGATAGACGTGCAGATCGCGCGAGTCGCATCCGACACCGGCGAATGCCCGGATCGCCGCGCCCAGGATGCCGGCGGCCGTGCCGCGCCACCCCGAGTGCACCGCGGCGATGGTGCCGGACCGATGCGCCAGGAAGACCGGCACGCAGTCGGCGACGCTGACCGCGACACCGGTGCCGCGATCCGGGGCGACGTGTCCGTCCGCCGCGTCCCCGCGCAGCCACCCGGCCCATCCCGGCCGATGGGTCACGATCGTGGTGCCATGCACCTGGTGCGCCGTGGCAAACCGCGGCGCGCCGAGGAGGTCGCCGCGCAACCGCTGCCAGCGCCCGAGGACCACGCCGACCGGTTCGTCGCTGGCGTTGCTCAGCGTGCCGAACGCGCGGGTGGTCATGTACGCGCGTACGCCAAACGCCGCGAAGACGTCGACCGGCTCGACGAGGGCGAGCAGGGATCGGTCGCGTATCCCGTCGATCGCGCCTATGATCGCATCCGCCGCGTGATGCGGGCGCCGAGGGCGTTGAGCCGGGTGTCGATCCGTTCGTAACCGCGGTCGATCTGGCCGACGTTGTTGATCGTGCTCGTCCCCCTGGCGCAGAGCGCCGCGAGCAGCATTGCCATCCCCGCGCGAATGTCCGGCGACTCGACGGTCGACGCGCGCAGCTCCGACGGGCCGGCGACGAGCGCGCGGTGGGGGTCGCAGAGCACGATGCGGGCACCCATCCCGACCAGCTTGTCGACGAAGAAGAGTCGGGACTCGAACATCTTCTCGTGCATCAGGACGAGGCCATGACACTGCGTGGCCGTGACGATGGCGATCGACATCAGGTCCGCCGGAAACGCCGGCCACGGCTGGTCCTCGAGCTTGGGCACGTGGCCGCCCAGGTCACTCTGGATCTGGCGTGTCTGCTGGCTCGGCACGACGAGGTCGGCACCATCGACGACACATTCGATGCCAAGCCGCGCGAACCCGAGTCGCGTCGACCGCAGGTGTTCGACCCCGGCATCCACGATGCGCAGCGTCGACCCCGTCACCGCCGCCAGCCCGATGAACGAGCCGACCTCGATATGATCGGGACCGATGGCGTGGCGCGCCCCGTGCAGCGGCCGCCCGCCGTGGATCGTGACCGTGTTCGTGCCGATCCCGTCGATCTCGGCGCCGAGCGCGACGAGGAACGAGGCGAGGTCCTGGACGTGCGGCTCGCTAGCCGCATTGCGCAGGATGGTGGTGCCGGTGGCGACGACGGCTGCCATCAGGGCGTTCTCGGTCGCCGTGACGCTCGGCTCGTCGAGGAAGACGTCGGCGCCGCGCAGTGCGGTCGCGCGCAACTCGAAGGCGTCGTCGAGCGTGACGCTCGCCCCCAGCTGCTCGAGCGCGAGGAAATGCGTGTCGAGCCGGCGGCGGCCGATGACGTCCCCGCCCGGCGGCGGCAGGCGCACGGCGCCGCAGCGCGCGAGGAGTGGCCCGGCGAGCAGGATCGACGCCCGGATTCTCGCACAGAGGATCGGATCGAGCGACGCGGCGCGCACCTCGGCCGCGTGAATGCGGAGCGCATGCTCACCGGTCCAGTCGACGCGCGCACCGACGGAGCGCAGCAGATCGAGCAGGGTCTCGATATCGGCGATGCGCGGGACGTTCGTCAGTTCGACGGGCTGATCGGTCAGGAGCGCGGCGGCGACGATCGGCAGGGCGGCGTTCTTGTTGCCGGACGGCCGGATGGAGCCCTCAAGGCGATGACCGCCTTCAACGATGAACTGGACCGCTGACATGGACTCGGGCTCGGGAGGACGCGAAGGATGCCGGGACTCGACGAAGAGCGTCAAGACGACGTCACGAGCGGTACCCGCGACGTCCGCCGTCGTCCTTGCTCCGGTCCCCGCGTGGCCTCAGGTTTGCAAGGATCAGGTCGCGAAACTTGCGAGGGTGCGCATGCCCGTCTGGTTCGTGGTACTCGGTGACACCGTGGTGTATCGTCAGGTACCGGTGCCGCCCACGGGATGGCAGACGGTAACGGGCGTGGCGGGGAGCATCGTGTCGGTGATTTTCTGCCTCTTTGCCGTCGCGACGATCCCGGGCGTCTTCCTCATCCACGCACAGCTCAAGAAGGGCGTCGAGGCGTTCCGGAAGGGGTCGGACGCGGCGACGCAGGCGCTCGGGCGCGCGCAGTCGCAGGCCGGCCCGCTGCTCGCCGACGCCACGGTCCTGGTCGCCGACCTCCGCCGCATGGCCAGCGCCGTACGGGAGGACGTCGACACCGTGCATCGCGCGGTGCAGGATACCGACGCCAGGTTGCGCGCGCTGGCCGCCACGGTCGAGGGGCGGCTCGGCGAATTCGATTCAGTCGCGCGCGTGCTGCAGGACGAAATCGAGCAGGCGCTCGTCAGCGCGGCGGCCGTGGCCCGGGGAGTGCGTGCTGGTACCGATGCGCTGGCCGGGAGACCCGACCCGCACACCGAGCGCGACAACGGGCATCCCACGGATTCATCACGAGCGGGGGCACGATCCAATGGCCACAACGATGCGAGAGACGATGGGACAGGACGGGCACGACCACGGATCCGCCGGACATCGGTCGAAGGCTGACGACGTGCCGACCGCGTCGGAGCGAAGCGGACACTACGACCTGCTGACGGCGGCGCTGATCGGCGCGGCCGTCGGCGTCAGCGCCACGCTGCTGATCCGCGGGTCGCGGCGACGCGCGGAGCCCGAGCTCGGACCGGCTGTCCGGGCGGCGGCGCGCAAGGCGCGGGTCTCCGGAACCCGCTGGGCGAAGGAGCAGGGCGAAGCCCTCTGGGATCGGGTCCCCCACGAGGAGATCGTCGACGCCATGAAGAGCTACGCCGAGACGGCGCGCGACACGCTCGACAAGGCCGTCGAGCGCGAGTTGGCGGCGCTCCGCAAGCAGTTCCGCCGGCAGCGGCGCCGGCTGCACATCTAGTGCGCTCCTAGGCCGAGGCCCGGGACCGCTGCCGCGTCCACTGGGGCGAGTGCCGGCGACGATCGCGCTCACGGTCGTCGTCGCCGTGCTCGTACTGGTCCTCACCCCGTCGACTGCGTGGGCGTGGACCCCGGGCACGCACGTCTTCCTCGGGGAGGCGGTGATGCGGTCGGTCCGGCTGCTGCCGTCCTCGGTCGCGGACCTGTTGCACGCGTTCCCGTATGATTTCCTCTACGGGTCGATCGCCGCCGACACGAGCATGGCGAAGAAGTACGCACCCGTCGGGCGGCACTGCCATTCGTGGCACGTCGGCCTCGAGATCTATGAACGTGCCGACGACGGCCCGCTCCGGGCCTTCGGCCTCGGCTATCTGGCGCACCTCGCCGCCGACGTCGTCGCCCACAACTACTTCGTCCCGCGGCAGCTGGCGCTGACGTCCAGCACGACGGCGCTCGGTCACAGCTACTGGGAAAGCCGAATCGAGGGTCACCTTGGCGACCGCCACGCGCACCGCGCGGCCGAGCTCCTGCTCCTCGACCATTCGCGGTCCGATGGCCATCTCGACCGGATTCTCAGTCCGACGATCTTCAGCATGCAGACCAATCGCCGGATCTTCCGCGGAATGGTCTACGTGACCGACATGGGGTCCTGGCAGCGCATCGTGCAGCTCGTCGCGGAGAACAGCCGCTGGGATCTCCCCGACCAGGATGTCGGCGCCTACATGGCGCGCTCGTACGATTTCATCATGGATTTCCTGCAGCGGCTCGATCACTCCGAGCCGTTCAAGCTGGACCCCGCCGGCGAGACGCAGCTGCACCTCGCCAAGCGCGTGCGCCGGGGGGCCCTGCTGCGCGGCGGCGCGGACCTCGTCGATGAGGCGAGCCGCCACTTCGGCCTCCCCCCGACGACGCTTTCCTACGCCCGCGAGCTCGACACGCCGCTCTATCCCGCGGTGTCGTCCAGCAGCTGAGCGAGCCGCTTCGGGTCGGCGCGGCGCGCCGACTGCTCCATGACGTACTTGATCAGCACCCCCTTGAGCTTCTTCTCGCCCGCGGCGTAGCGCTGGAACTCCACGGGATGCGCCGTGCGCGCCCCCGCGATCCAGTCGAGCAGCGCGCGGTCGTCACCGACCTGGCGCAGGCCGAGGGCGTCGACGACCACCGCGGCGGGCCGGCCGGAGGCGAGCATCTCGGCGAAGACCGTCTTGGCCGCGGTATTGGAGACGGCGCCGTCGCGGACGAGGCGGAGCAGTTCGACGACATCGCCCGGGGCGGCGGCGAGTTCGCTGACAGTGCCGCCGCTCGCGTTGAGCGCCGCGAGGACCTCGCCGCGGACCCAGTTCGCGGCCGCCTTCGCATCGCCGAGTCCGCGCGCGACCTCCTCGAAGTACGCGGCGACGGCGCGGTCGGCGATCAGCTCATCGATCTCCTGCTCGCCGAGCGCGTACGCCGTGCGATATCGCGCGCGGCGCGCCGCCGGGAGCTCCGGCAGCGCCGCGCGGATCGCGGCGACGCGCGCCTCGCCGAGGACGAGTGGCGGGAGATCAGGGTCCGGGAAATAGCGGTAGTCGTGGCTCTGCTCCTTGGATCGCGCCGGTCGCACCTCGCTGCGCGCGCCGTCCCAGAGCATCGTCTGCTGGACGACCCGCTCGCCCGCATCGAGCAGCGCGCACTGCCGCGCGAACTCGGCGTCGAGCGCGCGCTCGACGCCGGAGAACGAGTTCAGGTTCTTGACCTCGGTCTTCGTGCCGAGCCGGGTGTCGCCGTGCCGCCGTGCACTGACATTGGCGTCGACGCGCAGACTCCCCTTCTCCATGTCGACATCGCTGACGTCGAGGTACTCGAGCACCTGCTTGAGCGTCTGCAGGTAGCGACGCGCGTCGGCCGCGAACCGCAGATCGGGCTCGCTGACGATCTCGATCAACGGCACGCCGGCGCGATTGAGATCGATCGCCGTCACACCGGGATACCGGTCGTGGATCGACTTCCCGGCGTCCTCCTCGAGGTGCACGCGCGTGATGCGTACCGCCGTGCCGTTGACGTCGAGCACACCAGCGGTCGCGAGGGGCCGGTCGTACTGCGAGATCTGGTAGCCCTTGGGCAGGTCGGGATAGAAGTAGTGCTTGCGGGCGAAAATCGACCGGTCGTGCACGGTGCACTGGAGCGCGAGCGCCGCACGGACCGCCAGCTCGACGGCGCGGGCGTTCAGCGTCGGCAGTGTCCCGGGGAGCGCGAGACAGACCGGGCACGTGTTCGCGTTCGGCGGCGCGCCGAACGTCGTCGGGCAGTCGCAAAACGCCTTCGTGGCCGTCTGCAGCTGCACGTGCACCTCGAGGCCGATCACCATCTCGTACGCCGTCGCCGTCACGCGAGCATCCTCACCCGAGCACTGCTCATGCGAGCGCCCGCTCGAGGGCGCCGGCGCCGGCGAACATCGCCGCCTCGCCGAAGTGGGGGGCGATGAACTGGCCGCCGATCGGCAGTCGCCCGACCGTGCCGACGGGCACGGAGATCGCCGGCACCCCGGCGAGGTTCGCCGTGCACGTGAAGATGTCGTTCATGTACATCTCGTAGGGGTCCGAGACCGCGCCAAGGCTGAACGCCGGGGTCGGCGTCGTCGGCGTGAACAGCAGATCCACCCCGTCGGCGAAAACCCGCCGGAAGTCGTCGGTGATCAGCGAACGGACCTGCTGCGCGCGACGGTAGTACGCGTCGTAGTAGCCGGCCGAGAGCACGTACGTCCCGAGCAGGATGCGCCGCGTCACCTCGGCGCCGAAGCCCCGCGAGCGCGTCGCCTCGTACATGCCGCGCAAGCCATCCCCGGCGAGCCGGAGTCCGTAGCGGACGCCATCGAAGCGCGCGAGGTTCGACGATGCCTCTGCGGGCGCGACGATGTAGTACACCGGGATCGCGAGGTCGGTGTGCGGCAGCGAGACGTCGCGGACCGTCGCGCCCGCGGCGCGCAGCGCGTCGAACGCCCGATCGCATTGCGCGCGGACGGCGGGATCGAGCCCCGCCGGGAAGTACTCGACCGGGCGGCCGATCACGAGGCCGGCGACGCCGCGCCGCGCCGCCGCACGATAGTCGGGGACCGGCGTATCGATGGTCGTCGCATCGAGCCGGTCGTGGCCGGCGATCACGGACAGCCCGAGCGCCGCGTCATCGACCGTCCGCCCGAAAACGCCAACCTGGTCGAGCGACGACGCAAACGCGACGAGCCCGTAGCGACTGACACGGCCGTAGGTCGGCTTGACGCCGACGACGCCACAAAACGCCGCCGGCTGGCGGACCGACCCGCCCGTCTCCGACCCGAGCGCGATCGGTACGATCCCGGCCGCGACGACGCCGGCCGAACCACCCGAGGAGCCGCCGGGGACGCGCGTCGGGTCGATCGGGTTGTGCGCGGGCCCGTACGCGCTGTTCTCCGTGGACGACCCCATCGCGAACTCGTCCATGTTCGTCTTGCAGATCAGCGCCGCCCCGGCGGCGCGCAGCCGTGTGACGACGGTCGCGTCCTCGGGGCTCACATATCCCTCGAGAATGCGCGAGCCGCAGGTCGTCGGCATCGTGACCGTCGCGAGGTTGTCCTTGAGCGCGATCGGGACGCCGGCGAGCACGCCGTCGCCCCGGGCACCGGCCAGCGGATCGGCGTCGTCCCACAGAATGAGGTTCAGGCCGTCGCGTCCGGCGCCGACGGCACGCGCGCGTTCGCGCGCCGCCGCCACCGACGCCTCGGCGGTCACGGCGCCGGAGACCGTCGCGTCGCGCAGCTCGGCCGCCGTCACGCCGCGTCGTCCTCGTGCGTCGCCAGGCGCGGGACGAGGAAGAAGCCGTGCTTCATGAGGGGCGCAAAGGACTCCCGCGGGTGCGCGAGCGGACGCTGCACGCCGCCATCGGGTCGGAGTGCCAGCCCTGGCGCGGCGTCGTCGCCGCCGGTGCCACTGACGTCGACGCCCTGCAGCACTTCCATGTGCCCGAGGATCGCCGACAGTTGCTCGGCGAGCGCCGGCAGCCGGTCCGCGTCGACGCCGAGGCGCGCGAGCGCCGCGATGTGGCGCACATCATCCAGCGTGACGGCCATCAGTCCCACCCCCGTTGCAGTCCCGCTTGTGCGACGACGAGCGTCTTGCGGCCGATCGCCGCGTCCTCGAAGTCGATCTTCACCTTGAGATCCCGCCCCGTGCCCGAGACCTCGGCGATCGTCCCCGACCCGAAGGCGCGGTGCCGCACCGCCTCGCCGACGCGATACGCTGGCGCATCCTGCGATCCGTCCGCGTCGTCCGTAAACCCGACCGGCCCGTGGTGCGAGCGCGTCACCGGCACGCCGGCCCGGCGGGTCGCCGCGCCGCTGGCGCCGGTCGTCGTGGCGCCGGAGCGGTCGTTGTACGTCGCAAACGCCGAGCGTCCTTCGCTGCGCGCGCGCACCGTCTCGTGGCGATCGAGCATCGCCGGCGGGATCGAGGCGAGGAAGAGTGACGGCTTGCCCGGCAGCAGCTCGCCGTTGCGCCGGCGGTGGTCGGCATACGTCAACGTCAGCACCCGCTCGGCGCGCGTGACGGCGACGTAGAGCAGGCGGCGCTCCTCCTCGAGCTGTCGCGGATCGTCGTAGGCGCGCGAGAGCGGGAAGAGCCCGTCCTCGAGGCCGGTCACGTAGACGACCGGGAACTCCAGCCCCTTGGCGTTGTGGATCGTCATCATCGCGACGGCGTCGGCCGATGGGTCGAGCTGGTCGATCGCCGCAACCAGCGAGGCCCGCTGCAGGAAATGATCGAGCGGCGTGAGCCCCACCTCCCCGCCATCGTCGACGACCGTCTCGGCGGCGCTGGCGATCAGCTCGCGAATGTTGTCGAGGCGGTCCGGGGCGTCGATGGCGTTGTCGGCCCGCACGAAGTCACCGTAGCGGGTCGCATCGACGACCACCTCGAGCAGCTCGTCGACGCCGGCATCGACCGCCCGGCGCTGGAGGTCGGCGATCATTGTGGCAAACGCCAGGAGCGCTGTCCGCGGCCCGGGGCGCACCGCGGCCATCAGGTCCGCACGACCGGCGGCGGCGAGGAGCGGCACGCGGGCCCCCGCCGCCGCCTCGGCCAGACTGGCGAGCGCGCCATCACCGATGCCGCGGCGCGGGACGCCGACGGCGCGCCGGAACGCCTCGTCGTCGGCCGGGTTGGCGATCAGCTTGAGATAGCTCATGAGATCGCGGATCTCGCGCCGGTCGTAGAAGCGCACGGCCCCGACGACGCGATACGGGATCGCCTGGCGCCGGAGCGCTTCCTCGAAGGCGCGGCTCTGCGCGTTGGTGCGATAGAGGATCACGACCTCGCGCAGGAGCAGCGACGAGTCGGCGCGCCGGCGGGTGAGCAGGTCGTCGACGACCCACTGCGCCTCGTCACGCTCGTCGGCGGCGCGCACCAGCCCGACGCGT
>Ga0209611_10011618_pt1 | contig 12629 bp, 15 predicted proteins | sample S1TSphgellanicum_3_FD_187693 | JGI IMG/M metagenome (GOLD analysis project Ga0209611, IMG submission 187693) | Host-associated microbial communities from peat moss isolated from Minnesota, USA - S1T2_Fc - Sphagnum magellanicum MG (SPAdes) (version 2) | ecosystem: Host-associated > Plants > Peat...
TGCAAGTGTTTTTGGGCATATTTACGTCACATCAACCTCACAGCCTTGCACATATTTGGTGAAAAACCGTTGTAACCTCTTGTCAGATAAGGGTTGTATAGTTCTTCAGCAAGCCCTAATTATCGAAGTCGTTTCATCTGGAGTAACAGTTTCAGAAGTACACTTATGTGGAAACAAATTTTCCAATGCGATCGCTGCCAATTCACCCAATTAGGTAGATCGGTATAATCTGACCAAAAGTGTGCCTAATAGGACAATAGGTAAGCCTCGATTGACAACCTTGTTAAGAATGGTACAAGATTTCAGGCTAACAGACCTGGGATGTCAAAAGAACTGCAACAGCGGCTATTTGACCCATTTTTTCCAACTAAACCAGTAGGGAAATGTACTGGTTTAGGAATGTCGATTAGCTATCAGATTGTCACCGAGAAACATCAAGGGAAAATCTGGTGCATATCCGATCTAGGACAAGGGGCAGCATTTTGGATTGAAATTCGCTTACGATCCGGTTCCAATATTGCCTATAAGGTTTGATTGACGAGCCCTTCGGGCAAGGCAGCTATGTTGAAGGCAGAGGGCAGAGGGAATAGGTGATTTTTTATACCTTTTTCAAGGACTATGTTCTCTGTCAAAGCCGCCACAAACTGGGTTCAAGCTCCCAGTGATTGTCTTCCCTTCAGCATAGCTGCCTTTCTCCTTGACACTCCTTTCCTTAGTCCTGCCGATAGTAAAACTCCCGACACAGAAAATTAGGTTGGCTACCATCCTTGAACTTATGAAACGCGGCAATGACCCACAAGCCTTTGTTCATGTTGGCTGCCAAAAAGGATTCGACTGAATCGAGATCGTATCTTACACAGAAAGCCTTCTCATTAATATTATCAACGAACGGCGTCACCTCAGTCTTACCCCAATCTTCAAGCGATTCAGCACCATAAGCGTGCATAATAATTTGCTCATCATGCTTAGTCAGGGTAAATTTCTTGATCCATTTGGTCTTTTCGTTAGAGTTTATCCAGATACCTAAAAAAGGCGTGAAATCTATAATAGTACCTGTTTTGGGCTGGTCACCGTAAACTTCGTTTCGCTCCATCTTGAAATCTTCCTTAAACACTAGCGGTGAAAAAACTCGCGACCAAAGTGGCTGGTTCGACCACTCCCATCCAAGTAGCGGGTATAGGACTGAATGACCAAAATCCCTAGTTTTTGATTTGCCACTAGATGCGTCTCAATTCCGTCCAGGTTGTAAAAAGAGTGGAATCCACCTGCCATGAGGGAGGTTCCTGCAGCGTAAGGCACAGCCTCAACCTCACCCCAATCAATTGGCCCTGGCTCGTTAGCTCCATAACCCCTGAAAGCAAGGCGACCGTCCTGTTCAGTCAAGATCACTCGAACCAAGTAACTCGTGTTCGGCTCAGTATTGACCCAATTACCAACTAGGGGCGAAAGATTGAGCGGCATTTCTGTGCTGGGTCGCTGGTCAGCCTTCATGTGAAATGCATATTGGGTTATTTGTTTCACGCTCTAAGTCTCTACTTAATTATCGCGTTAGTTTATAAGCTTATTATATCAAGATTTAGGACAACCTCGTTACTGAATTTAACCCTCACAAAACTTTGCGTACCCTAATACAAAATTTTTGATTTTTCATATCTACTTTCATCTCGAACCTCCGGTGTAAAGTGCCAACAACTGGAGGTGAATTTGGCTGTTCAAATCGGAACTTTTTTGGTATTGATCGCAAAGCTTGTCTGGTCATAGTTTATAACTGATGAAATGCTTACCATGCATAAATTTTAGCAGTTTTTGAACCCAGTTTTTTCAGAGTTTGTGAGAAATCCGGGAATAAGAGCGTGAACACTATTACCATTTCACCAAGTAGCTAAATAAATCATCCAGAACTCGATTAGCTGATAGATAGCTACCAGTGAGCCAATAAAATTCATCAACTACATAGACTTTACCCCGCCTGACAACATTAAGCTTTGACCACAGAGGTTCTGCTATAAGTTGATGGACAGCAATCTTTGACTCTGCAGGGTCTTTGAAGCCGTAGCGCACTAGAAATAGGATATCTCCATCTATCTGGGTGAGGACTTCTGGAGATATATTGTAGCCAACGGGGTTGTCCCCTTTCTTTTGAGTTGCGATAGCATCCAGATTTTGCGAAGGAGGACGGATTAGACCGGCATCCTCTAAGATCACTCCAGAGAATGCACCCTTGGTTAACGGGTTAATTGTCTCCGGGATGAGGCGCACGACGGAAACTAAGGTCTTTTTGAGTCGGGAACCCATCTTTTCTTTGAACTCGGCTAAGCGTAAGTTATAATTGTTTATTAAACGTCTTGCTGTCTCGGTTTTCCCCAAAGCTTTTGCCGTTGGTACAAACGGTTGTTTCCAGTCTCCATTGCTTTGCATCTTAACCAGAACGGTAGGTGCAATGTGAGACCATAAACTATAAGTTCCCCGGTTGCGAATCGTGCCCAAGATCAGATCCGGCTTGAGAGTCATAACCTTCTCCATGTTCGGCGGCGTCAGAAGCGCGCCAATGTCTTCAATGCCGGGATGCTTATCCTGTAACCCTAGCCCCTGGAGAGTTGAAGCCAGACCTGGAGCACCCACTAGGTTGATTCCCAGAGCTAGAGGTATTTCCACGAGCCATGGGTCTATGACCACGACTCGTTGAGGATGGACGGGAACTAGAGTCTGGCCCATTGCGTGTTGGACTAGGTGAACGGACACAGGTGATGTTTGACTTGAGGAAACGATACCTATGTCGCGGGTCGGTAATTGACGACCAAACGAGCTGCAAGCAGAAACCACTAGGAGCGTGAGCAGCACAACGAAGTAGAACTTAGGCATATTATTGACAAAGTGAACGAGATACAGATTGTGGCAGAGCGACTGTAGCTAGGTGCGATTTTCGATTGAACAAACCGATGTCCCAAGATACTGAGAAACTGCTTTACTGGTAATTCTTCCAAGTATTCCTTGAGAATCACCAAGTCTTACCGCGCTTGATGCAGGGAGATAAATCCCAACCCAAAAGTAGCAGCTATGGATGCCGTACTAACGCCTGCATCAGCAACTCCTGAGACGCAAACATTCACATCCAGCTTCATCAGGCTGTATCTCTCGTTTACTTATTTAAACCAGAAGTTTTTACGGTCTTCTAGCATTTGCCTTTCAGAAAGATCGGTTAATGCTTTCGTAAGATCGCTGAAATACTTGCCGGGTTTTTGTGGAAAATAAAATTGACTTTTTGCTTGTTTATTTACTACTTTTGTATTTTCTTCTAGCAAGTATAACATACACATCGCCAAAATATTTGCTCAAAAAACTTTTTATCTCTGTATTTTTTTGTCAAAAATGTATATATAACTACAGAATTTTAACTTTATCCATAATTTGTCCGGGGCGGGAAACATAACTTGTCCGCCAAGGAGTCTCAAACGAATGGCACTAAGTTAAGACACCGCCCTTGCCTGGGCTGGGAACAAGGCTACACAAGACTTTGAGCTTTTCTTAGTGCCATTCGAGTCTCAAACCCTGATTATTCCTTTGCCACAATGTCAGTAATTCCTAACATGAGAACCATAACTTGTCCGTTTGCCCAAAATGGTAGTATTAAGTTTGCGCGGACTAAGTTCTGTACGTTCGCTCCTGATTGAAGGGTGAGAGGAAGTTATGCCTTATTGTCCAAGGAAACAACCTGATTCTGGCTCTGATTAGTCGCATCGTAAGCAATACGAAGTTATGCAGGTTCTGAAGCAAATGATTAGTTTGGTCGTATAGAGCAGTCAGTGCAGGAGTTATGAAAGTCCAGAAACCTGGGTTCACTGTTTCCTAGGCTCTTTGAGGGCGTGCGATCCCTCACTAATAACAACATCATAAATTTAGAGGCTTGTGATCCACCCCTATTTCTGTTAAGAGTTCCCGCCCCGAAGGGCTTGGTTATCATACCTTCAAAGCCTTTGTTTATTTTGCTACTTCGCTATTAGTGACTCTGATCTGTTCAAAAAAACGAGACATCCACGGTAAAGCCACAAGAATTCCCGCCAAAACTACTAAAAATACAGAGATGCCAAAAATTTGGTCACGGGCAATTTCGAGAACACCACGTAGAATCACTTCTCGTAAGGCAGAAACAATAGTAATTTCTACTGCTGCTCCTACGGATATACTTTGTGCTTGTAGGTAGTCAATTAACAGGCGAAACAACTCTACTAAAATTAAAATAAACAGGATGTCGGATGTTACTTGCCGTAAATCTAGTGGATGCAAAAAAGAGGAGAACATATCTACTAGGCGGATGAGCATCACACAAAATAGACCTAGGCACAGAGAAATAATGATGAAGTCTTGAAAAAATTCCAGATAACGTACAATTCTATCTCGCTGAAAACGATTTTTAAACTCTGTAATCAGCCGGTTTTGTGTGGCATTTTCGGATGGTCTATAATCCTCGATCTCCATAATAAATCACATAAATGAACCACACCGTTTGTAAGGGCGCAATGCCTTGCGTCCCTACAACTCTTGCTCAGCTTTGGGAAGGAGAAAGTCTCAACTCTTGTTCAATCGTTCAATTAAGTGTTCCCCAACTCGCAAAGCATTGGCAATGATTGTCAAGGCAGGACTGACGGCAGAACTCGAGGGGAAAAAGCTACTATCCACAATGTAAAGATTATCTACATCATGGGTGCGGCAGTTGAGATCGAGAACGGAAGTTTTTGGATCTTCTCCAAAGCGGCAAGTCCCACTTTGATTCGCGACTACTCGAATAGGTGTATTGCTGTAAGGATAAATGCCTCTTGGAAAGACTGTATTTGTTGTCATTCTGTCTACAACTTTTAGCACATCTGTCCAGCGATGAATCAAGCGATCGTGCGCCTCAAGGTTATTGGGATTGTAATCAACATACAGTTTAGAACCCTCTACACGGACTCTATTATTGGGATCGGGCAAATCTTCTGTCTGCACCCACCAACCGGTAGCATGTTCCGCCAATTGCTTCAGTCCGAATCCTGGCATGAGTTTTGCTAAGAAAGCCAAAAGAGGCGGTGCTTCAGTAGGTATCATGTCCTCCAGAATGTTACCTGTATTCTGGATGTGACCCATCGGATAATCAAAACCAAGTTCTCCCCAGTAGAAATCGTTAACGCAAATCGTCTTTTGAAAGATAGCAGGGTTAGGTACAGGACTTAGTTGCACCACTGCTGTTATGAGATGTTTCATAAAATTGCGTCCTACTAAGTCAGAACTATTAGCAAGTCCGTTAGGATGCAAGCCATTTGCAGAACTCAACAACAACGCTGCTGAGTTGATAGCACCGCAAGCAAGTACAACAATATCGCTGAAAAAGAAATGAGATTGTCCGCCAATTTCTGCTTCGACGGCTTTAACTTCTCCACCGGAAGGGCTTGTGTGCAACCGCACCACTTTAGCATTGGTTTTTAGCGTGACGTTAGGAAATGTTAGAGAGGGGGAAATTCCTACGACTTCAGCATCGGCTTTACCATCAACATGACAAGGAAAACCATCACAAGTTTTGCAACGGATACAATCGTTCTGATTATCATCCCTTTGACTAAGCTTCAACCCTAAAGGCAAATAAGCTGGATGTAACCCCTGCTGGGAAATAGCATCACAAATTTCTTGCATGCGGGTTTCATGACCCACCGCAGGTAATGGATACTCTTGACTGCGAGGAGGCTCAGTTGGGTCATTTCCTTGTCTGCCGTGGACGTGGTAGAGTTTTTCTGCTTCGGTGTAATAAGGTTCAAAGTCTTTGTATTTGAGGGACCACTCGGTCGAAATACCATCTTCGTGTTTGACTTCTTCAAAATCCCTTTCTCTCATCCGCAGCAAAGCAGCACCATATACTTTAGTATTGCCACCGACCCAGTAATTAGTTTGAGGACGAAAAGACTCTCCAGCTTGGTCATACCACTGTTGGTGAGTGTGATAGCGTTCTTTTTGGAAAACCTCAGTTGCACTCCAATTTTCATTTTCTTTAGGCAAGAAATCCCCACGTTCGAGAATGAGAATTCTTTTACCTGTGGGTGCAAGTTTGTAAGCCAACGTGCCCCCACCTGCCCCAGTACCGACAATAATCAGGTCATAGTGTTGATCGTTTATAATCATATCATTCCATCACTTTAAGATATGTATTTCCTTTGAATCACTGAACAAGGCAAAAGTAAAAAGTAAAAAGTAAAAAGAAAGAGTAATCAAATTGCTTTGATGCCCCTAAATTTATTTATGGGGATTCTCTTTTTACTTTTTAACTTATTGGGAAAGTAAGGATTTCCCTAATTCTGTTTCATTGCCAAATGTAGATTAGAAAAAACAAAACAATCCAAATGACATCAACAAAGTGCCAGAACAGAGAGGTTGCATTTATACCAAAATGACCTGTGTCGTAGTTACCAGGAATGAAAGAGCGACCAAAAACAATTATCTGCAACAAAATGCCGGTAAGAACGTGCAACCCGTGGAAGCCTGTCAGTAAGTAGAACATCCCTCCAAAGACTCCTGTAGTAAAGCCAAAGGAAAGGTGGCTCCACTCGATCGCTTGTCCTACTAAAAAATAAGTTCCCATTGCGATCGAAAGCAAAAGAAACTGACGAAATTTCATCAAGTCGTGGCGTAAAAGGGCGCGTTCTGCCAAGTATATAACCAAGCTACTGGAAACAAGAACCACCGTGTTAATTGCAGGATCTTTAATTTCCAGTCCTGAAACACCAGGAGGTAACCAGTCAGGATTTGTGGTTTTGTAGACAATATATCCTGTAAAAAAACCGAGGAAAATAAATGTTTCTGAAAGCAAAAACACAATGAAGCCAAACATTTTGTTGCCTTCTTCATCGTGAGTATGCTCGTGTCTGGAACTGTGTAACTCTTCTGAAGTGATGGAACTGTCCATTTGATGAATTCTCCTTTATAAGTTAGTTGTTAGTTGGTAGTTGTTAGTAGTTGTAGTAGCTATTTTTGACAACCAACGACTAACAAACAACAACTAACGATTCTCTACCAATGCTTCAGATTTACCGTAGCCGTAAGGTTCACCTACAACAACGGGAATTTCCTCAAAGTTCTCTACGGGAGGTGGTGAAGAAACTAGCCACTCAAGTCCGATTGCTCGCCAAGGATTCTTCGGTGCTGGCTTGTCATTCATCCAAGAACCAATCATATTAAGGATGAAGGGCAAAATGGATACACCTAGCATAAATGCTCCGATGCTAGCAATAATGTTCCACATTTCATACTCTGGGGCGTAAGAAGAGACTCGACGCAACATACCTTGCAATCCTAGTGGGTGCATTGGAAAGAAGTTGAGATTGGCTCCAATGAACGACAGCCAAAAGTGCAATTTGCCTAAGCCTTCGTAGTACATGCGTCCAGTCATCTTGGGGAACCAGAAGTAAATAGCAGCAAACATCCCCATCGTCACTGTGCCGTACAGAACATAGTGGAAGTGACCCACGACATAGTAGGTGTTGTTAACGTGGACATCAATCGGAACAGAGGAGAGTGTGATGCCAGTGATCCCTGCAAACACAAACAATATTAATGCACCTAGTGCAAACAGCATTGGTGTATCAAACCGCAGCTTGCCGCCCCAAATAGTTGCAGTCCAGGCAAACACTTTAATGCCAGTGGGCACAGAAACGAACATTGTCGTCAGCATGAAAAACAGCCGCATCCAAGCTGGAGTACCGCTAACGTACAGATGGTGTACCCAAACTATAGCGCTGACTCCAGCAATAAGAAGTGATGAAATGGCGACAATTTTATAGCCAAACAAAGGTTTGCGAGCAAAAACGGGGAATATTTCTGAAAAGATTCCGAAGACTGGCAGAATAATCACGTAAACAGCAGGGTGGGAGTAGAACCAGAAAAAGTGTTGGAAGAGGACTGGATCGCCTCCCTTGGCGGGGTCAAAAAAGCTAGTTCCAACTGTTAAGTCGAGTAAAAGCATGACTGCACCTGCGGTCAAGACAGGTAGTCCAAACAGTTGGATAATTTGAGCACTCATCACGTTCCAAACAAAGATGGGCATACGGAAGAATGTCATACCTGGTGCCCGCATCTTGACAATCGTGGTGACAAAGTTGATCGCTCCCATAATTGAGGACACACCCGATATCGCCACTGCTAGAAGCCAGATAACTTGACCATTGATTAAGTTTCCTGTCGGGTTTTGCAGACTGACTGGAGGGTATGACCACCAACCTGCTTGCGCTGGACCACCTGGTACAAAAAAGCTTGCCATCAACAACAGCGCAGCGATTGGGATCATCCAGAAGGCAACAGCGTTAAGTCTAGGAAACGCCATATCTCGCGCCCCAATCATCAAAGGCACAAGATAGTTAGCAAAACCTGTAAGTATAGGAAATGTCCATCCGAACAGCATCACGGTGCCGTGCATGGTGAACAAGGCGTTATAGACACTACGGTCAACGAGGTCTGATTCTGGGGTAATCAATTCCCCACGAAGGATCATTGCAAATATGCCACCTACTAAAAAGAGAATGAAAGCCGTAACAATATACTGAATACCTATGACTTTGTGGTCTGTGCTGAAGCTAAAGTATCGCTTCCAGTCTGTTGCAGGGTGGTATTCGGGTGTTTTACTTGTATTGCTAATGTCTTTGACGGAAATATTTGTCATTGTCATTTGTCCTGGGTCATTTATCATTTGTTAGTTAATATCTACTAACCACCAACTAATTGCTGTAATTGACTACGGGAGGTTGTGCAGGTGCTACCGTAACCCAGCCTTTGATTAACTTTTTTGATTCTTGAGCATATTCGGAAGCAGCTTGGTTTTTTGCAGTGCATGGTTTACGGGTTGCTGCTTCTGCAAGCCATTTTTTATAATCTTCAGAAGACTCAACAACAACATCTGCCTGCATTGTTGCAAAGTAAGTGCCGCTGAATTCAGAATCGGTCAATCGATATTTGCCAATGCGAATCGGGGTGAATTCAAAGTCAATGTTGCGCTTGGGGATAATGTCTTGCTTGACTCGGAAAGCAGGAACATAAAAACCATGAAGAACATCCTCTGACTTCATCGCTAAACGGATGCGATAATTGACGGGTAGATGCAGTTCGGTGCTGGTAACTCCTGTTTGTGGATAGCGAAAAACCCAGGCCCACTGTTTGGCATTGACTTCAATGTCTTCAACTGGCAAAGTTGAGGAGGTGGAAAGAGAAATTGTTTGTGCGTCCTCTTTCATCGGTGCAGCATTTGCCGATTTCATTCCCATTGGAATATGCATATGAATAGCTTCCATTGGTCCTTGAATCCCCATTTGTTCGTAGACTTGGTAGCTGTAGCCTGCAATCCAAAACACTAGCAATACAGGAATTGCCGTCCAGACAATTTCTAGTGTTAGATTCCCTTCAATGGGGGGACCATCGCTAGTATCATACTTCCCTGCTCGATGGAAAATCACTGAATACATGAGTGTTCCTATGACTCCAAGGAAGATAAATGTCCCCAGCGTTACTAAGAAACTAAACAATTCATCGAAGAGTTGCGATTCTGCTGCTGCTTGAGGAGGTAGCCAGAAATATGCTAGATGCCCTATCCAGAGACTGACAGCAGTTAAGGCGATCGCGATCGCACTCAAGAGCAAAATATTTCGGATTTTCATCGTCACAAATTGGTTAGTTGTTATAGGATTCCTATTTGATTTTTGAAATACACGTAGGGTGGGCATTGCCCACCACATCCGGGTTTTGGTGCAATACCCGTAAGTAAGTGGGCGGAAATAAACCCAAAATGGTTTGTTGCTGTTAAGAGCGCTAAAGGTTTTGGTGGGCAGTGCCCACCCTACTTAAAATTTTTCACATTGATTAATTCAGCAGTAAGTTGGGGTTCTTGCCCAATCGCAACAACATATCAGCGGTATTATGAACCCCAAATTCAGCAGCTAGGTGCGCTCCTAACGTACCGTGTACGTACATGAGGAGCATGATGAATAGCCCGGAAAGTAAATAGGTCCACTGCACTTGTTGATTGTAATCTTTACGCCAAATATAGCGTTGGAATCCTCTCCAAATAGTCATACCAACAATCAGCGCTAAAAGAAATACACCACCCACACCATGCCAAAGCATTGTTTCCATTGCTTGCAATCCCCAGGCACTCTTTACCCCAGTGGATGGTTCTGCCAACATCATTTCGTAAAAACCTGCTGCCACCGTAAAAAATGTAATGATTGCTGAAGCTAAAGTATTGTACCAGCCAACATCAAAGAAGTTAGAACGAGTGGCAGAAATTGCCAAAAACTTGAAGATTGGTTTTTGTAGGAAGAACAGCGCACCTATGATATCAAAGGCAATACCAAGGATGAACAAACCCAGAGTGAGATGTACTAGATTTGGGTGAATGGGTATGGCGTAGGGTAACCCATTTGCTCCAAGCTGAGTTTTCAATTGGTCAATAACTTCAGGGTTCATTGCAGCAACCTTTCCTTCATAGCTTCAATCACTGGCACAGTGTGTAGCCCATATACCCAAACCAGTTGATCTCCGAAATACACCTGTGTGCCTACCAAAACAGTCAAAAGCAGACCTGCTGCTAAGTAATAAACTGATATCTTTTGTGGAGTGCGGGAACGAATCACATAACGCCAAGCCGTGATAGCTGCAAGAATTGCTGAAAGTGACCAGCCAAGGAGTGTATGTAAATTTAGCACTGGTTGAGCTGCATCATATGGTTCTGCCAAACCTGCTTCAAATTGACCAAAAATGATGGCGATGAAGATGGAGATTGTAGCGAAAAACATATTCCACCAACTCACCTCAAAAAGACGATGGTTACGGGTAAAGTATCCGATGACATCACACAAGAAGGCAAATAACACCATCGCAATCACAAAATGGACAACAATGGGATGCATCGTATCGGGATACGGTAAATTGTGGTTATTCAGAGGCGGAAGATTCTTAAGCATAGTTAGAGTTATGTACGGTTACTTGGAATTTTCATCAGCTTCGAGATTGCGGCTGTTAAGTTATTCGCAGCATTAATGATGTCTTGTAAGGCTTCATTGCTCAGATTCTCATCATGAGAAACCTCTGATAAGTAAGTCTCTATGAAAATCTCAACTCTGTTAGTAATTATTTTGCTCTGAGAACGTAGTCTGTTGAGGTCTTTGGTAGATAAGTTATCCATTGTTGTGAGATCCTTTCAGTTTTGTAGGTTAATTTAACAGTTAACTGTTATATAGCAGTCCTAAATGAGTTGTGAAAAATTTTAAGTTTTGTAGGGTGGGCACTGCCCACTATATCTGGGTTTTGGTCGGCAGTGCCCACCCTACATGTATTTCTGGAATTTTCACAACTGAAATAGGATTACTATAGCCGTTAACTGTTAAGAGAAAATCTCTCTAGTTAAAATTAGCAGTTCGGAGGGTGCGCGATTGTGGAACACCGTAACGCACCTTGAGAATGGTGCGTTACGCTATCGCTAACACACCCTACTACTACCCTTTTTAGAGTAACTTGAAGCCGAAGTTGTTTAGAGTTTCACGCAGGTACTTGCATCCTTTTAAATAGTCTAAAGTGGCGATCCGCTCGGCGGAATGTTCCGACCAATCACCAGCGACATTCATCTTTTGTTCAGTATAAAATTCTTTCATGATGTCGTTGTAGTGAGCGATCGCCTCCTCTTGCTCTGCCAATTTATAGGTTTCCCGGTGCAGTACAGCCGGCTGGGGTAGACGTGGCTTAATAGCTGCTTGTACCTCAGGATTGGGATAACCTACACACAATCCAAATACAGGGAACACAAAAGGTGGCAGATTTAGTAGTGTTGCTACCTCTTGCGTGTTTTTGCGGATTGCGCCAATATATACTGTTCCCAAACCAATTGACTCAGCAGCTAGAGTCGCATTCTGCGCAGCCACTGAGGCATCAACTATTGCTTTGACCAACAGTTCTATGTATTCCAAAGCAACATGAGGTAGTCCTCGACTGTCAGCAATATGAGCCAAACGACCTAAATCTGCTAACCAAACTAAAAATACGGGAGCCTGGTTAACGCATGCTTGGTTATTAGCCAGCTTGCATAATTCTGCTTTACGCTCTTGATCTTCAATCGCTACCACACTCCAGGTTTGCATGTTAGCTGAACTAGCAGCAGATTGAGCAGCTGCAACCAGCCACTCTAGAGTTCCTGGCGGTAGAGGGTCAGATAGATAAGACCGAACTGAACGGTGAGATAGCAGTATTTCAAGAGAGTCGTTCCAGTCAATTTCGTAATTGAAGGGAATTTCACCGTAGCGCGATCGCAATAGCTCTGTAGGATTAGTCATAGTTAACTTTTGAATTTCAACGCTTTTTTACAATTTCAGAGGGACTATCAACTTTCCTGTTGCGAGTTTGTTTGAGTGCCAGACAACTCAAAATAGTTTGAGTTCTGGCTGCCCAACATCAAACTGTCTCCTCGGTTTTTTAGTAATTGTGGCTCAAGGCTACGTATTAGAGAGCGCAGCACATCAGTTTTAGTGCGTTGAAATCTCTGGCAATACAGCTCCAGAAATTGTAGTTCTTCTGTAGAGCATTGAAAGGTGATCCATCCTTGCTGTTTTCTCGGCATGACTAATTACCAA
>Ga0209611_10011620_pt1 | contig 12627 bp, 9 predicted proteins | sample S1TSphgellanicum_3_FD_187693 | JGI IMG/M metagenome (GOLD analysis project Ga0209611, IMG submission 187693) | Host-associated microbial communities from peat moss isolated from Minnesota, USA - S1T2_Fc - Sphagnum magellanicum MG (SPAdes) (version 2) | ecosystem: Host-associated > Plants > Peat...
AAACCAAAATCCTTCAAGATATTATAACTCTATAACTAATCTCAAGTTTGAACACAAGCCAAAATATCATCTTTCAAAAATCTTCATAGAAAAATAGACCTATTAGATAGGGGCCGAAATCCCTCAAGCTCCTATACTCTATAATGAATCTAAACACAATGTCCTTGCCTTGGTAGGCGAGTCCAACAAAAATTTAAAGTCTAGGCCTAGCACCTACCATGCGAAAGTTTGAGGTTTGCATGTGCCATGACTTTATGGGAAACAAATTATGAACAATGTTTCCCAGTAGGTGTAATCAAGGGAGAAAAAGTTGGACAAATTGATATAATTTATGTAAGAGGAAAGTTCAGACAAAGTACTCTGGGAAACTCAATTTTCTCTGCTGACACATACATGGTGGGCACCAGTCCATCAATGATGAACCACTTGCCTCCATTTTCTAAACTCCAAATATTTCAATGATCAGAGGAAGTTCCGTGTCCAGGACGCACGCATAACTTTATTAAAGACTTCCAATCTTGAACAGCGTGAAAGCAGACAACAACTAGAGAAAAAGTCAGCAAAGCATCCACTTGCAATAATATATTGCACAGTAAAGTTCTGAGTAGGTACTACGGAAAACTTCAACCAGCCTCAATTGTCTTTGCTGCCACACGGCGTGCACCATCCTAGAAGGACCAGTTGCATCCTTTTTCTCAACCTCTCTTCGTAACCACCTTCTAAATTGTTCATGGGTCTACCCTAAATGCAGGGAATCCTATGGACCAGTTCACCCTTGGCTCAGATTTGCATCTGGATGATCCCTTGCATCCTTTCTTCAAAAACCAGAAGTTCTTCACCGTACTAGTATAAATGGAAGGAGGCCAACAAATTATATCTCCCTTGGCTTAGATTTGCATCAAGGAGCTTGCTCCAAATTTCTATCAAGGTTGGTTCATTTGTTCCGCTATTGTCAACATCACATGTGTTTAGAGGGCTTGATGGCTCAATGCAACAAGAAGAGTATTCATCATCCACTTGCCAAATGTAAGTGCATCTCACATACCATCATGTTTTTATGGTCAACCCTAGTATGTCTAAAACTTTGGTTCCATGTCCTTTAAAACAATAAGAATACCATGCATATTGGACCTAGATGCATAATGGCTCAAATTTGCATAAAGGTTCATCTACTATGATTTTATATTCAAGTGGGTTAATTTAATCCTCTTTTGTGCAACAATCTTCACATGCATTCCATTGGCCTAGCAACTAATGTGAAAGGACAACAAGAATTATTAGGGTCATTCAAGTGTCACATTTTTTGCAATTTCTCAAAACTTGTAAGTATGGGCCTCGCATTTTAACATCTATCATTTTGAACTCAATATGTCTTGTAATGTCAAAATGAAGTTTGTGTTTTTATTGAATGGTATAATGCGTGCAATTTGTTTCAAAGTTCAAGTAGTGAATAATTAAAACATGAACGCAACATTCCTAGGTTTCAAGTGGGTTTATATTAAAAAGTTTAATCCAACTATTCCAAATAGTTTTGCAACAATGAAAAGTCATGAATTTTGTTCAAAGGCATATTGGATGACTATCAAAGAACTTTGCAAGACATTGACAATGCTTGCGTTCTTGAATCCAACAATGCAATCACTTTGGGAAGTCGTGAAATTTCCAAAAGGTGTTAGATGACTATTAAGGATCCTTGCAAAACCTTAACAACGTTGATGTTCTTGAATCAAATAATGCAATCATTTTGCAAAGGCGTGGAGATGTCAAAAGGATGTTGAAGGACCATCACAAGGTTGATGTTCTTGAACCAAACAGTGTATTCATTTTGCGAAGGCCTAGAGATATCAAAAAGATGTTGGAGGATTGTTAAGGAGCTTTGGAGGACCTTGACAAGGTTGATGTTCTTGCACCAAACAACATATTCACTTTGCAATGCCATGTAAATGTCAAAAGGATTTTGAAGGGCTATCAAGGAGCCTTGAAGGACCTTGACAAGGTTGATGTTCTTGAACCCAACAATGCATTCATTTTGTAATGCCATGGAAATGTCAAAAGGATGTTGGAGGATTGTCAAGGAACCTTGGAAGACCTTCACAAGGTTGATGTTCTTGAACCAAACAATGAATTCACTTTGAAATGGCATGAAAATGTCAAAAGGACTTTGAAAGATTATCGAGGAACCTCGAAGGACCTTGACAAGGTTGATGTTGTTAAAACAATGTTAAAGGATTGTTGAAGAGCCTTAAAGGACCTTGACAAGGCTAATGTTTTTGAACCAAATAACGCAATCATTTTGCAATGTCGTGAAAATGTCAAAAATATTTTGAAAAGATTATCAAAAAGCCTTGAAGGACCTTGACAAAGCTGATTTTCTTGAACCAAACAATGCATTCATTTTACAAAGCTGTGGAAATGTCAAAAAGATGTTCAAAGAATATCAAGGAGCCTTGAAGGACTTTGACAAGGCTAATGTTTTTTAACCAAACAATGCATTCACTTTACAAAGCTGTGGAAATGTTAAAAAGATGTTGGAGGATTATCGAAGAGCCTTGGAGGACTATCACAACCCTAGCCTTGGGCTCGCGACCAAAGCAAAAGGGCTTGCAAGGGTGTGAGCCAAGAGGAAGCCCGGGAATCAAGGCAAAGGCATTGCAAGGGTGCAAGCCAAGAGGATCCCGGGGAGTCACATCACATACTCCCGGGAGTGTTAGAAAGTGTGAGGGAGTGAGCCCTCACACTCCCAAGGCAACTCCCACTTTGGGAGATGGAGTCCCGATGGACTTCCAAAATTTCAGAGAGCTATTATAGGGGTCAAACTTCAATGTCTTGTGACGTTATTTATATCATTGGAAAGCTCTTGGAGCGTAGATGTCTAAAATGGGCTCGCATTGCTCATTTGGACATCTGAAACACAAGTTATGGCCAAAAGAAGGGCCAGGAGTCGAACTGCCAGTTTGACTCCCGACCACAAAAAGTCAGGAATCGACCCGATTTACTTAGCTTCAGGGGGCGTGCCACATATCTTTGGAAAGCTCTCGACGAGAGCTACATTTTTGGTTTAGACTACATTGCAATCCAAGGTCTGTTCACAAAGTTATGGGGCTCCAAAGTCGTGGGAGTCCCATTTGGCGCGATTTCGGGACTCCCACTCGGGAATCCCGGGAAAAATAGCCATTTGGATGTAGCCTCCGTGGAAAGCTGCAGAGTATACTATAAGGGGGAAGGTGGTGGCTTCCCCCAAGTCCGGGCTATGGTGAGTCTTGTGTGTCCGTGTTGCCCGTGGCTCGTCCTAGCACCAAAGGTGCTCCAACTTTGCACTAACCACTTTGTGTGGGTTGTGTGCAGGCCCGTGTGAGTGATTGAAGCTTGTCAATTCTTCTTACTCCCATCCCAGAGCTCCAACACGCCCTTCTACCCCTCAAAGTGTTGTGAGCTAGGGAACGTGCTCCGACTCCTCCTTCTTTCGTTATTTTCGTACTTGGGTTCACATTTGAGCCCTTTGAGGAGTTGGGAGTGCGTCAAGGACCTTGACAAGGATGATGTTCTTGAACCAAACAATGCATTCATTTTAAAATGGAATGGAGATGTCAAAAGGATTTTGAAGGACTACCTTAGAAAACTTTGACAAGTCCAACGTTCTTGAACCAAATAATGCATTCACTTTTAAATGGCGTGGACATGTCAAAAGGATGTTAGAGGACTCTCAAGGAGCCTTGAAGGACCTTGACAAGGTTTATGTTCTTGAACCAAATAATGCATTCATTTTGCAAAATCGTGGAAATATCAAAAGGATGTTGGAGGATTCTCAAGGAGCCTTGAAGGACCTTGAAAAGGTTAATGTTCTTGAACCAAACAATGCATTCACTTTCAAATTGCATGGACATGTCAAAAGGATTTTGAAAGATTATCAAAGAGCTTTAAAGGACCTTGACAAGGTTGATGTTTTTGAACTAAACAATGCGTTCACTTTGAAATGGCGTGGAGATGTCAAAAGTACTTTGAAGGACTATGAAAGAGCCTTGGAGGACCTTGACAAGGCTGATGCTTTTGAACCAAACAATGCATTCACCTTGCAGAGCCATGGAAATGTCAAAAGGATGTTGGAAGATTATCAAGGAACATTAGAAGACCTTCACAAGGCTGATGTTCTTAAACCAAACAATGTATTCACTTTGGGAAGCCGTGGAGATGTCAAAAAGATGTTGGAGGACTCTCAAGGAGCCTTAAATGACCTTAACAAGGTTGATGTTCTTGAACCCAACAATGCATTCACTTTACAAAATCATGGACATGTCAAAAAGATGTTGGAGGACTCTCAAGGAGCCTTAAATGACCTTAACAAGGTTGATGTTCTTGAACCCAACAATGCATTCACTTTACAAAATCATGGACATGTCAAAAAGATGTTGGATGATTGTCAAGGAGCCTTGGAGGATATGGACAAGGCTAATGTTCTTGAACCAAACAATGCATTCATTTTCAAATGGCATGGACATGTCAAAAAGATTTTGAAAGACCTTGACAAGGCTGATGTTTTTGAACCAAACAATGTATTCACTTTAGTACTTCATGCCTACACAAATTGGAGTTTGAATAATTATCAAATTGCATTAGAGACTATGGAAAAGGTTCATGTGCTTGAACCAAATAATCATTTGATATTACAAACTCAAAATTGGTTAAAATGGATGTTGATTGAATACCAATTTATAATAAAATCCTTGTAATGCAATTTGAGTATTTGACTTTCGCATATGATGAATTGAATTTTTTGAATTTTTTGGGGAAAGGATTATTTGAAGAAGTGTATGAAAGTCACTGGAAAGGCATAAAAATTTCAATTAAAATTTTAAATTGGAATGGCTCTCACAATGAAGGTGCAAACAATTCTTTCACATTAGAAGTTTGCACTTTGGGGTTAACTCAACATATCAATTTGATTCGACTTTTGGGCTATTGTATTCAAAGGTTAGAACACACATTGGTGTATGAATACATGTCAAATAAATCTCTTGATAAATGGCTTTCCCATGACAAGCTTTTGAATTAGAACAAACGAGTGTCCATAATTATAGGAATTGCTCAAGGATTGGCATATTTACATCACAAATGTAATTCAGCCATTGTTCATCTTGACATCAAACCAGGAAATATCCTTTTGGATAAGGATTACACCCCAAAATTGGCTAATTTTGGGTTGGCCAAAATTTTAAATGGCACTAGTGAAAATGTGGTATGTGCCTTGCCATTTTTTCTCATTTATTAATTATGTGCATGCACATTATATCTACATAAATATAGAATTAGGATTGAAACTTTTGTGATTGAAAAAAAAAAATTAAATAAATTTTAAAATTTTATTGGTTTTGCAAATACTTTTAATGTGGATTTTATGAATTTCAACATGCATATTCAATGATGCAAAACCCATTGAAATGATCGATTATGTTATTTAGCAAATTAAAATTCAGAATATTGCATTGGCTTCAATTTCCACACTAGGATCATTTGGATATATGGCACCAAAGATTATACTAAAATCAAAACAAAAACATGCATGTGTCACCAAAGTTGATGTGTATAGCTTTGGAGTATTATTGATTGAACTTGTGAATGGATTACCATTCATTTTGGATAGGGATAAAATTTACAAATTTATCCAATGGGCAAGAAAAATTCATGTGGAAGAAAATGGATTTCAACAATGTTATAATCAAAAATTCAATCGTGGGGTTTATAACAATGAAGCTAAATTATTTTTACACATTTCCCTTAGATGCATCCAAGTAATCTTCATGCCAAATCTTTTATGTTTATCATTCAATTTGTGGTCAAGTGAATTTCAAAAACCTAAAATCAAAGGTTAATGGAATACCTAAAACAATTCAAAATGAATAAAATTGGATTATTCAATGAATATGTGAAACTTCCTAAAAAGGTTTATACATGTAAATGGTACATTCAAGAAACCATATTTCACTTGGAATTCTTTTAGACCATTTTCATGTGGATATATAGTTAACAAATTTCCTATTTTCAATGTCAATAAAATGATGTTGAATAAAGACATAGGTTGCTTTCAACATTTGTTTTTGAAAGATATGTTCAAATCTTGTCATTGAATATTGAAACATGAACATATGGTCCCATTTATTGGAGCATGTTTTGTCATAGTTTGATTGTAGTGTATAACAATTAAATACTAGACATCTAACTTTCATGACATTTGTTTCTTATAAGAAGACCCAAATCAAAGACCAGGAATGCAAGAAAGTTTGCAAATGTTGGAAGAATTGAATGGAAAGAAAGGCATATACCAAATCAATCCAAGACTATTTCCACATGTTATTAAAAAGATTTGGATCCAATTTCAAGAGGACATGATTTGTATATTTATTATATGATTAAATTCTATTTGTATACCATATACCATAATCAACTATATACCATGAAATCCATATAAAATCCATACAAAATCTTGTTATCAAGGGGTGAAAGTCCATGAGTTCACTTTACATATCCATAATTTTTTTAGTTTTGTAAATTATGCATGAAAGATACCTACATCGTATAATTGTTTCTTTTTGTCAATTTTGTGATGTTGCTCAAGTGGCAATAGTCCATAAATATATTAATCAATTTTGGCAATGGGCACAATTAGATTAAAAGTATCCCCAAAAACCATAGGACCAAATAGTTCAAGACTCCATAGCCACATGGCACAAAACATATTATTTGAAATCTTTTTGGTCAAGTGTTGAAATTGAAAATGCACAAGTAAGGGTTCATTTCCCCTACCTTTTAGTGCTCAACTTTTTCTATTATGTGTACTATTTTTGTTGCTTCTCACTTGGATGTAGTTTGTGCATTTGCTTGTTCATGCGCAAGGTTCAAGCATTTGTTGTTGTAATTCCTTTAGGAATATAATGCCTTGAGCATGTGTTGAACTTTGCTCAAATTCCCCACCATTGAAACATAAAGTTTGTGTGCCTACTTGCTCTTGCTTTGAATTATCATTGTTCACATTGGATTTGGATAACCCATGGTTATTTCTCAATGCCCATTTCAAAAGCTTGAAAGCTTGTTAGATTTGTTTGTGCAATATTGAGTTTATGGTTTGTTTTGGGATTTGTTGAAAGCTTTTGGATAGTTACAATGAATGTAATCTAGTTTGTAGCACATAGAGGCCTTGTGAATGATGATGATAACATTAAGAATCTTAATAACAAGGATGTGGTGTTTGAAAAAATCAACATGTTTTTCATATAAAAAATAATAAACAGTATGTTAAAAACATGGCATATATTACTTCACATTTTATTGTGTTTCTAATCATGTAGGTCACATATTACTACATAAATATGTAATGAAATCAAACTTGTGGCTTATGCCAATAGTAATAATTATGGTCATAATAATTCATGTGATTAATCATGTGACTTTTATAACTCCAATTGGCAAATATAATTAAATATCAGGTATATATTGACTTATGACATGTAAACATGTGTTTAAGCATAATAAAACCATGTTGACAATCTAGTTACCTATTTATTAACATAACTTATGAACCTTGCCTATTTTAAAGCCTTGAACAACTTAGGCTAACCTACAAAATTAGGCTAGCTAAACTAAGTAGTTTAAGCCTAGGTAGCTTAAAAGTTTAGGTAGGTAGGTACGCATATGTAAGTAAATATGCCTAAATAAGTAGGTAAGTAGGATCTTTTTTTTTGAGTCACAAACTTTTTTGATTGACTCATCACAAGTAGTATTTGCATTCTGAATGTTATAATCTACCTTAAATTGAATGATCTAAATGAAATTAATAAAAATATTAAATATCAAAATAAATTTAGAATTGATTAGTGCATGTATTATGTGTAGACCGTTATTTTTTCATCTACTTATATAGTTTACAAAATTGAATTTATTGACAAAGGATATGGAATAAATATAATGAAAGGGAAACATTACAACATTATCCCACATCATCATTTGTCCTATACAAAGGTAGCCAACTTTAACCCTTTTTTTTCATACTTTGTTCAAATGAAAAAAAAAACTTAATTTTTAATTATTTTTCCAAGCTATACACATATGTAATTTTTTAAAAAACAAACTATCCATTTATTTGACTAAAAATGCATTTGAATCTTCACTATTTCATACATTTGAACAACAATGATGTCTTGAAAAAAAAATATCATCATAAAAAGATTTGTAAATAAACATATTGAAAAAAAAAATAAATGTTTTTTAAAAATGTAAAATTACATATTATATTTCCCCACCTTTTAAACACATAGTGAATCAATAAATGGTGTATAAATGTTTTTTATATTTATCTAAATAGTTAAATTTAACTCAAAAAATGTAATATATTAAATATATAATATTATATATAACATCTTTAATCTTACATAGAGTATTGAAATTATGTAAATTTCATAATTATTAATTTATACACATTTTTAATGTCATATTTTTTATTAAATATTATTATGAACAATAAATTTCCATCTTATTTTTAAAGGTCTTTTCAATTCACTAAATGTGATTTAATATAAATTCTAACATTTTTCCAAGTTGTATGACCAAATATTTTGATAAAGTAATAAATATAAAATTTTAATTAATTAATAATGTTGGATCAAACTCTATACTCTTAGCTACCCAATATGTGGAAACTTGCAAAACAATGCCATTCTGGGGCATGTGGATTTTTTTTGAAATCATGTGGATATAATTAACAGGAATATATATCAGTATTTAATGTCAAAAATTTCAAGGAAAATATTTTCATCAAAATAAACCATTGAACAAAAGTTCCAACTTGAGTATTTTTTAGTGAATATCCACAATGTGGTTCAAATAAAATTGGAACAAGTTCAACATTTTCATTTTTTTATGTGTAAATTAGGGGGAAAATATTTCAAAATATGGGAAATTTTGCCAAAGTTTCAAAAGGGTGAAAGTGCATTACGGTGACCCTTTTGGGGCACTTTTGGGTTTAGTATTATTGTAATACAGTATAATTATTCCAAAAGCGTAATACATTTAATTTTGGGTATCAATTTTGGTTTTGGTTTGGGCCCTGCAACAATTATTTTTACAAAATTAATGCTATGTAGTACTTTTTTTTTTAAAAATCATTATCTATATTGAAGGATCCATGAGTATATTTATAACATACATTGGTGTAATAGGGCCATAGTTTTGTTTGGACTGCATTAACTTTAGGGCTTCATTAGTCATTAAAATAATCAATTGTAATGAAATTTTAAAATGGCCCATTTAACTATGCTTGTAATCTTCTTTGTGGATGTGATTTCTTGTTAAATTTTCAATTTACCACACATTTATCACATCTTTGTTGAAAAACTTATTTTTTGAAATGAAATTTTTCAAATTAGTCACATGGTATCCAAACATGGTTCATATTATGTGAAATGACAGGGTTCAATATACCTTCAATTTTCATAAAGACTAAAAATCATTTAAATTATTTTTGGAGTATATTTTTGTTTTTGAGTACACAAGTACATTACATTCATTTCCACAAATATACTCCAATCTCCCACTTTATAAAATGAAATGAAATAAAATTGTTTTTCTAATATCTTGCTTAGGTTATATTCTAACATAATATGCAAAACTATTGTGAAAATCTTTCAAAAATTTGAGGTGGGATACACTCAAACATGCACATCCTTGAAAAGTGATACAATGTGACATCCCAAAAGGGGTCACCGTAATGTGCTTTCACCCATAACCACAATATTGAAAGAAAGAAAAACTTAAACAAGACATAATAGCAAGCTTCACGAAAATTATATGTTGGAGAAATTTATGTAATATTTTTAAGAATATATTATTGTGTACCATTAAATCCAAGCTAAGTTCAATTTTGTGAACTTAATCTTACACTAAAATTTACATAAGAATTGTATAATACAATAAATAGGTTGTTGCCCTTGTGTAACTCAAATTGCCTACACTTCACAATGGATCCTATAAAATGTTTCATTTAGAAAACAAAAGGGAGCTAGATAGTTGCTTATAATGGCCTTGGTAATTTAAAATGGCCTTGAATATAAATACATCATGCAGGTTTTTTCTACAACCCAAACCCACACATATATTATTTAGGTACTATCCAAAACATCACAAACTTTGAACAAATTCAATACCACAATGGTAAAAAACCATCCAAGTATAAAAATGCACTCCCATAACACAAATATTCATATATGCATTTATCAAAAATACTTCACACCTTGTAGTAGAATCAAAAGGACCCAATTTTCCGTCAAATGTATGAAGTTGCAACCTAGAAAAAAGATGCAATCCACCAAATTTACATAACCCAAAAAATTATTCATCATCTTCATCATCTTACAAGTAATTTGCTACAATAGTTTTGATATATTATAAGGCACTAAGGAGAAGTTTATAAACCCTTGCACCACCTTTCTACCTATGATTAGGCATAGTCATAATAAATTTTGAACCTATAACAAGATGAAAGTAGATAAAGGTTGTGCATTCGTCTTTCAAAAACACATAAACTTTCATTTTGTTTTTATCATTGGTAGTACAATCCTCCTCCTATTTCATCCCTACATAGTTCAACAAAATATCCATAATCGTCTAGGCCCTTGTCCTCTTGAACAATTTCCATACATTTGACACATTGAAATAAAAAAAGTCCACACATTTAAGATTGCTTAGTTTTGCAAGCACAAGAAAATTATCTCCAATAACAAAGTTAGAAGCTAGAAGATGGGCAAATTGTTGTGCCTACACTATTACAAAATGTGGGTGTAGTTCATTGGTCCATGTTCAATGGACCAACAAACCCATTGGACACCCACTAGGGCTTGTTTAGTGGGACCAATGAAATCATTTGATGAACATGGATGCATTTTGTTGTAATGTTAGGTTTGTGAATCATAATGAATATTGAAAACTTAACAAGGTTCTAATGTCACTAGCTTAAATTTACAAACACCATGTTAATTATCAATACAATTATGGCAAAAGAAATAAATGACTTTTACTTCCAATAGGATATTCATTAGTACAAAAATGGGGTGCAATTCATTAACTTAAAACATTATAGGACCTTAAAAGTGAAATAAATCCACCCCACTTTAATCATTTCACCTTGCTAAAGTTATATCACTATAGGGTCATTATGTAGTGATCATCATATTCATACTAATTGACATAATACATTACTAATTGAAATAATTAATTATAGTAAATAATTTTTCTTTGATGTTGTTAATTTAAATACCCTGAGCTAATACATATTATTTTGCCCTAGGTTATTTTAAGTTATTTTATCTTACCTTATTCTCAATTTTTTTTGTTATTTCATGTCAAGCTATTGTACCTTAGAAGGTATTATTGGTTATTTTAGGCTATTCCAACCTAGGATACTTTCAATTATTTTAGACTAATTCATTATATGTCATTTTAACATATTTCAATTTATGTTATTTTAGGCTATTTACCCTAGGCTTTTCTTGGGTATTTTAAGTTGTTCCACCTTAGGCTATTACATGTTTTAAAAATTATTATAGGTTATTTTTAATTATTTTAGGCCATTCCACTTTAAATTATTTTAGGTTATTTTACCTTAGGGTATCTTTGGTTATTTGAAATCATTTCACATTAAATTGTTTTTTTTATTTAATTTGTGTTATTTTTTGTTGTTCTACCCAAATATCACATCCAATATCTTAAGTTAATCCAACTTAGGTTATTATAAATTGATATAATTTTCATTTTTTAATTATTTCAAATGATTTTACTTTACATTACATTAATATGAATGTCCCTAGTTCATTAGAAGTTTCAATAATCATTTAAATGAAATCACCATTAATTCATTATATTAAAAATTTAATGAACTCACCACATCTTTTAGTGATTAACAATGAATTGGTACACATAAGCAAATTCACTAAGAATTAATCAAATTAGAAAATTGTCACATCACATTGAGTTTTTAAAATTTTTAAAATAAAAATTTATATTTAGTTAATATTATTTCTATTGTTAAAAAATTTATATTATTATTTTATGTACATTTATCATTTTACGTACATACAATGTTGATTTTACAATCAACAAGCACCATTGACCACATGGAAAATTTTATCAAGGTTTCAACCTTGAATTTTTAAGGTAATAACCCATTACCATTGCTATCCAGCCACTTGTTTAATATGAAACAAATGAGGTCATGTTTGGATTTATTATGTTGTTTCTTATAAACGTTTTGTCAAAACCAATTATTATTATTATTATTATATGTTTCATTTTATGTCCAAAAGGAAAAAATTTAACTTCATTATAGGAGATTATTTCCAAGATGTACATGTTTTTAACATTTTAATTTGACTTTAAATGCATTCGAATATTGTAAATTAATACATTTCAACAATTAAAATTTGAAGATTTATTCTTTCTTTAACCATTATTATCTTTCTCATATGTTGTCCACATCTTAGGGTTTAGGGTTACATGGGTGTTCCCACCAAAATTGGGTTTTTTTTTTGGGGTTTTGAAGTGACCTACCCCCCCATTTTCAAGGGTTGTGAATCCAATGGTGTAAAA
>Ga0209611_10011622_pt1 | contig 12625 bp, 4 predicted proteins | sample S1TSphgellanicum_3_FD_187693 | JGI IMG/M metagenome (GOLD analysis project Ga0209611, IMG submission 187693) | Host-associated microbial communities from peat moss isolated from Minnesota, USA - S1T2_Fc - Sphagnum magellanicum MG (SPAdes) (version 2) | ecosystem: Host-associated > Plants > Peat...
AGTAAACATCTAAATAAACATAAGCAAGCAAGTAGGTAACCTAGGTTAAATAGAATTAGGTCAACATAAATAGGTAGGTATATAACTTAGGTTAGGTAGCTAGGTAAACATACGTAGGTAGATTAAGTAGGTTGATAGGCTAGGAAAATAAATATGTAGGTGGGGAAATACGCCCGAAATAGGTGGGTATGTAAACATAAGTAGGTAGGTAGTTGGGTAAGTAAACATAGGTAAGTGGGTGAAAGCATGATAAAGTAGACTAAAGAATTACCTTGCAACATAAATGGAAAATGGCCATCAAGTAAGGCTTGGGATATTGAATTTAAAAAATTATGTATTTAAATGTTTAATTATATGAAGTTCTTTGACTTTGCTACAACTATATTTTAAAACCACATGTTCAAAATATGCTTGTATTTATTCATCAAAATCAAGCAAATGTCACAAGCCAAGGGGGACATTTAATGTTATTTTTGTCACATATGTGCGTCAATTGACTATTTTGGGGTGTGGTGTATTAGATTTTGGATTTATATTTCCCCCACCCTATTATTATCTAATTTTTTAATATGCACATATTTTAGCCACCCTATATTTGTTTATAATTTTTTCTAGAATCCAATTTCAGTACCTTATATTACTTTAAATTTTTAGATTTATAAAATTTGAAACTAGAAAAGTTTGGAGGTTAAAACAAAAATGAAAGCATGGAATGTGATTGAAATGAAAAAAATTGCAATTACAAATTTTATTAATCACAAATTCATCTAGAGAATTTGCATCAAGACAATCTAACCAATAGATGTTTTTTTCCTTCTCATAGTTCATAGTGACAATAGATATAATAGAATCATCCACCCAATTAATATCAATTACATCACACGTGATGATACAAACACAATAACATTTCAATTATTTATTTCCAATGTCCTAAACTCAATTTTTCCTTAATTAATTTACTGACCCTATAAGCATCATATACAATCAAAAGATTGTTAATTAACATTATTTCATAATAATTGAACCTACTAATAACTAATACCTTTATTTTATAATACACATGCTATTTTTTTAATTAAAAAATTCTAATATTACATATTTACACATACCTTATATTTATTATAATATGGTTTTCAAAATATATATCACCTTATTTTAAAACTAATTAACTTATAATTTTTACCTCATAACCAATATATTACACCTTATATTTTTTATTTTTTTGAATAGGGTCTCCCTTCGCCCTCCCCCCCCACCCCAAGGGATACAAATTGCAAAGTAGATTAAAATTCAAACACAAGTAGATTAAATATTGGATCTATTTTATTTGTAAATCAATGATTACATATGAAATACATGATTAGGTTTGCACATTAGTAATAAAATTATTAAATCATGAATACCATGTTTTGGCATAATGATGAAACAAACAACATCAAGGTGAAACAAGTAGCAATAAGATGTTAATGAGGAGCACAAGGTGACAATGAAAAGAACAAGACAACAATGTTTAATAAGAAAATGAAAATACAAAAACATAAGGAAACAAAAACAAATAATCAATATTTTTTTTTAAACAGTAAGAACAAATGTGGTCCAAGATGGATCTTGTTCCTTTTACAAAGTTAGGTCCTTTGTCTTTCTCCTCACTACACAACACAACAATGTTGCCACTTTAAATCCTAACACTAATCCAACTAATAATAAATAACCTATTATTTAACTGAAAATCAAACTTGGGGGTGGGGGTTGTAATATAACCTATTTAGGGTTTGAATTGCCTTTAAGAGAATTTATTTTTTATTGAATAAATACTTTCAAAGTTAATACCCTTTTAGGTGGTTATTACTTTAGTTGATACATGTTGGTTTTTTTAAAAGAGAATTGGGTTGAAAATTGGCCTAGTTTAAAATGTTGGTTTAATACTTGGCCAACTTTGGTTCACATTATTGTTTTTTTCTCAATTTATTTATGCTAAATGGATGGCTACAATATGTGTGTGGTGTTATGCCAAGATGGTTTTTTTGGGAGGCAAGTGGATCCAATTGGTTACATCAGGAATAATTTTTTTAAAATGTGGCTATGGTACTTGGTATTCCACAATGACAAAATGAAAAAGAGAAAATCGGAGAATGGAATGAGCCCAAAAGAATATAAGGAACCAAAAGTGATTCATTACACACATGGGTTTTCTTATCCTTTTATATTTCCTCACCTTATATTAATCTCCTTCACAAGTCCTAGTTACAAAAAATCATTCATCCATTATTCATTTTTTATTTGGACTAATTAACCTAGTTAACTTCACCCCTTGATAAATAGAAGATGGTAAGTGAATACTTACCATTGATAACTAAACAATTATTAGGATGCCCTTTTAAATCAATTAGACTAAGAAATTATTTCCACAAACAAATATTCCTCTATTAGATGTATTTTCCATAATTATTTTATGGTTATTCTATCATGTAAAAAAATTCATTATAAAGTTATTTTGCCATCTAATGATATTACCATCTAATGACAATAACTACCATCCTTTAACAATTATACATATTGACCATGCTTTTGGCAAAGTTTGCTAAGCACAATAGTTGCATCAAAACCTACATGCTCAAACATCTATTTGAAAACTGATGAATTGTTGGGATGTTGGGTGGTAAGGGCCATTGACATTGAACCCGTATTGAATCTACCTTACACTAAATCAATTACATACATGAAGTGAACAACTAAAAAATAATTAACCAACTATGCACCTTCCACAACTAAACACAAATCAATCTTGCTACAAATCAAATTGGTCTTGTAGTTAGAAAGATTGGATTCAAAACAAAACACAAACACATTCTTTTTATAATTGTGTGTAAACATGGAATGCAACTTGCAAGACATAGAATAGAACCTAGGTAGTGGACAAAAACAACAAACGAACTTAGATGGGTGTGAAATTGTACTTGCAAGACAATTTGTTCCCCTCTCCATTTGCATTTTGCCATTTGTGGTGTTAAACATCTCAAAAACAATGCACTATTTATAACATTAAGAATTTCAAGAATAAAACCTCAAAGTTTTGAGATTCAATTCTATACCTACAAAATCATTATTTCCACCATTATTCTCTATTACAACTCCAACTAAATTGTTAAAATAGACCTTCATACAAAACAAAGCTTCTTAAGGAACTTCAAATGAACTTTACAACTTATAACTACAAATGTAAGAGTTTTGGAATACAATTTAGACCTCATTAACACATACATTAAAGCATTATTTATCTTGCTCATTCAAAGCACACAAGTTACAAGGTTCTACTATTTGCCATTGAACGTTTATAGTCATAAATAAATTTTGCAAGCTTCTAACTTGTTTGCAACCACTTTGATGCACACAAGTTTCAACTCCTCTTTTAATGGAACATATTTCAACCTACTAACCCTACAAAAACAAGTAATTTGACCTCCATGAAGATGGCAATTTTATTCTTGTCAACAATGACAACCATTGTTGGGGAGTGGAGGCATGATTGAGGATGATGAGTGGTGCTTATGGTACCATCCAATGGCAAGAGGTGATGTCGCCCATGATGGGAACAATTGCAGATTATGAATAAAAAAATGGTAAATGGCCTACTTTGGGTCGTCAATTTGTGACAAATTATTCAAGTTTGATGCTTCAAGATCCTTTGAGCCCTTCAAAAGGCCTCTTTTTTTCACCAAGTGGAAAATTTTAGCCCTAAAAAAACATTAGATAAAACATTTTATGAGTTATTGCAAGTAGCCTAATATGAATTTACATGGCATAAAATATAAAAACTAAGATTGCTTGGAACATGTACTTACTACTTACTTGAGTTCCAATGTTGTGGTATTACTCATTTCAACCTGGTAGGTCGATTTTTGAAAAAAAGTATTTTTGCAAGATTAAATTAATGTTCCATTGTCCAATCCTTCCAAAACACGACACACACTCAACATTGGTTGATAGTTATAAGTTTATAACCGTGGCTCCACATTTTTGAAAATTTTCAAAATCAAAGAACCATTTGATTATGGGATTTTAGAAGAAAAAAATCAAAATAAAATAACTACCAGTTTTAGGTTTTTGTAATTTTCAAAAAACTAATAGATTTTTTCTTTTCTAAACTAATCAATATGCTTCTTATGATTGGTGGGGGCCCTAGAACATGATTGTTTGAGTGTTCCCTGTGATTCACTTAATTATATTATTTTCACTTGGACTCAGGACCTTGCATTTTGAATTTTGTTCTTTTAGCTAAACTTGGGTCCTCTCTCTTTGTTCCTTCTTTTCCCACTTGTTAGGCATTTTGTTTATTGGGGTTTGCCAAGGTTTCATCATTTTGGAATGTTTAACGTTCTTCAACATAAACAATGTCATTAAAAAAAAATTTGTTAACATATCATGATCAAGCAATGCAAAAAATTGAGTACTTGTTGTGAAAAATAAAGCATCAAGGTGAGGGCATTCCAAAAAATAGTGGGCTTAGGATGTGATGGTAGTCAAATCCCTACCCACATTTTTGGGGGGTGTGGCGGGCAAGGTTTAGGGTTTAGGGGGGGGGAGAATGGATTTTTTTTCATTTTTCCCTTGTTCCCACTAAGTTCCTTTCAAGTTTTCAATGGGTTTTCATTAGTTTATCACTATGTTCCCCAAGTTCCTAATGTGTTCTTCTACATGTTCTCCTTAGCACCTCATTTTTATCCCACATGTTTTTTGGCAAATGTTGTCCTCCTTTCACCTATATAGGCGGGCCAAAGTGGAGGAACTCTATACTTCAAAATAAAACCTTCTATTTTGGGGAGCTTTGATATTTCATTTTTTTTGAGTGATGGGCTAATCAAATTGGCTTATTGCAAAGAAAAAAAAATTGAACTTGGGAGGCACCTCGTTTATCTATGAGGGAAGGTAGTTTGTTGGTTTTAACCATAGGGAAGAGACTATGCATCTATGTGGGATTTAGACTTTAGGATACAATTTTGGCTCATTCATTGGCTAATGTGGAGATGACAAGTGTTCATAGAATGAAAATTTTCAGATGGGTGTAATTTTTCATGTTTAGGTGGATGTAACCCTAAATACATTAAAATTGTGTAAATGGATTTTTTTAGGGTTCCGCTATGGATTTTATTATGTTTGTAAGGTAGAGCTTTCTTGAAGCAAGCGAAAGCCTGGTGGTGGCTTGTGAATTAGACAATGACGTTAAAACATAAGCCTTGGATGCACATGAGGGAGGAAGAAAAGGACATGGAGAGAGAAAAACACAGTGTCAAAGCAAAGCTTGCACGCCCCAACAATGGCGAACAAGGCGTTGTTCTGGTTTGCAAAGGCAGCATGTGCAACAAGAGTAGGGTTGGGAACAACATCAAGGTAGAGTGGAAGTTGGAGGAGAAGAGGTGGAAAATTAAAACCTACAAATTAAACAACATCAATAGTGGAGTGGGGAGGCATGGGGAGGATGGCACAACGTGTAATAATTGGTTTGGGAGGAGCAGTAATAGCTCAAGCAACTACTCCTGGTTGGGCATGGAATGGGATGCAAAGTATTAACAACAATAACAACATGCAAATGCAACAAGGTGGGTTGAATTTCAAGTTTTGTGGTTGGAGGTTCACTAGGTTGGTTTCCAAGTTCCATCATGGATGCTAAAAGTTTTATCTTAGAAATCATAGTCCTGAGGCAAACATGGCCATGCAAGAGATTTTGTAGGCACCGTCCATAAGGGACACCATGTTATTGCTTGACAAATAGTCACACTAGTTAATGGGAATGGATGATTTCTCTTACCTTTTGCGGGAGCTATGGAACAAAGGGGAATGGGAACGCATGTTGCAAAGCTTTGATTAGATGGTGCAACAAGAGCAAATTTGGAGTAGGTGGAGTAAGTTGGCAAATATCATGATCAACATTTTGGGGAGATTAAGCAAAGTGGAGATTGTGTAGGAAATTTTCTTCAGGTTGCACAAGGCAAGGTTTGGAAACAACATGTATGCTTTCCATTTTGGTTAGTGCTTATGGTCGCAGTTGCAAATGCAGTGAGGCACTAAAGGTTTTCCAGTCCATGAAAAAGGTTGTGTGCAAAGCTTAACCTCATAACCTACAACGATCATTGTTGCTCGTGGTAAGGGGGGTGTTGACTTGAAGAAAATGCTAGACATATTTGACGAAATGCAGAGGGAAGGTGTGGAATTGGACCAAATCACTTTAAATTCGTTCATTATTGTATGCAACCAAGGTAGTCTTTAAGAGGAATCACAAAAGATTTTCTCTGAAATGTGGTGCCGAATAATTGAACATGACATTTTTAATTACAATACTTTCATTGATGTAGTTTGCAAGGGGGGATGGATGGAGCTTGCTACAACCATCATGATGTTAATGCATCAAAAGTCAATTACTCCCAATGTGGTCATTTACAACACCATGATTAATGGATATGCAAACTTGGCTCTCTTTTGAAGAAATACAATTGCTTTGATGACTTTGTGTCATGTTCAAAGTACTTGATAAAGGAGGGCTACACACATTCCAACAAATTTTGCATTGAAGGCGGCAAGAATGAAGGTTTACTTGTAGCTGCTTACATTGACCGGGTGTTTTTTGTATTTTTGGTCTATCTAGTCCTTTTTACTTCACATATTCTTGTACTAAACAATGTGATAAGATTTGTGCCTCCCTGTTTTTAATGAACTTATTTAAAATGAGTCATTTATTGTGCAGAGACTAGAACTTTTCAGTTGTGCTTTGGCCCATGTAGGTGTGATGGACATGTTGTGATTCCACAATTTCACAATTGGTAAGCTAGTAGCCAACATTTTCTTCATTATTTTTTCCACACCCATTGCAATGAAACACAGATGGGTGGATTTAATGTCGTAACCCCACTTTGGGCAAAGTGGGAGAATGCAACTCCCACTCCCAAAAGTGGAGACTTGGAGTCCTCCGGGACTCCCGAAAATTCAGAAGACGATTTGAGGGGTCAAATCTCCTTGCCTCAATGCGTTCTTTATATCAATGAAAAGCTCTTGAAGCGTAGATGTCCAAAATGGCCTCGCATCGCCCATTTGGACATATGCAGCCCAAGTTATGGGCAAAAGAAGGGCCGGGAGTCAAACTGCCAATTTGACTCCCGACCACTAAAAGTCGGGAATCGACCTCTTCCCGACGTCGCCTCAAAGAGTGCAACACAGCGTTGGAAAGCTCTTGATGAGAGCTACAACTTTGGTTTAAAGCTCGTCCCGATCCAAGTTTGGAGCGAGGAGCTATGACCATCCAAAGTCCCGGGACTCCAACTCGGGACAGTTTCGGGACTCCAACTTGGGAGTCCCGGGAAAAAAAACCATTCAGATGTAGCCTCCGCGGTGAGACATAGAGAATACTATATGGGGGAAGGTGGTGGCTTCCCCCAAGTCCGAGCCGTGGTGAGTCAAGTAGTCCAAGTTGCCTGTGGCTTGTCCCAACACCCAAGGGTGTTCCCGAATGTGAACTAACCCCTTTGTGGTTGGTTTTGGATGCATATTCGTGCTTGATCTTCTAATCCATCTTCCTAGTCTAATACCGGGACTTCTAGCACGCCCCTCTACCCCTCTTTAGTGCTGGAAGTCGGGAGCGCCCCTCAAGTCCCACTTTTCCGCAACTACACATAGTTGGACCCTCAAGTGGGTTCAACCCGGGACTTGGGATTGCGTCATTTAAGGTTTAAAGATTTAAGGTTTTTGGGTTTGGGGAAAACAATCATCACTTGAAACAATTTTTAATGTTTTGGTTAATTTTGAGATTTAAACATTTCATTGATACTTATTCCCCACAGTTCACCTCTTGGGTTGTGCTACTCTTCTTCCAGATGGAATGTTAATCCTGCAATTTCAAGGCGAGGCACTTGATGATGGGGACATGGGAAAATATAACTATAGGGCATGCATGGATTATAGGTTATAGTTGTTTTGATAAAGAGGAGGAATTTGAATGGCTCATCAAGTGAGTGCATGTGTCATCTTAATCTTTCTTTCTAATCATGTACAACAAGACTAGTTCAACATACAAATCTTTTGGAAATTTGGGTGGTCATTCAAAACGATGTGGGTATACTTTGGGTTCAAACCTTGGTGAAGGTGTTCGGTAGTTGCATTATTATCATTATGGCAATAGGAAAGTGACCACCACTTGTTTGGAAATTTGGAAGTTCTATTAGGGTGAAAAGTCACCATCGAATCGTGTGCTTTTAATTGGCAAACTAAGAATCTCTTCACGATTTTTGTTAATGCAAGTATTTAACACTACACAATGTGAAGAGGCCATGGGACATAATGAATGGTGTGTAATAGTAGACATGATGTCTACTAGCATGCACATCACTGTGTTACTAGGGTTAGTACCTAGAAAGTTTTTTCTTGAATGCACATCCTTCGTTGCAATATATAGTTCACTATGTATCTTTCGCTTCCTCTTACTATGAATAGGGTTGAAGGTTGTGTTTCTCTCTCTCCCTCTCTCTCTTCCTTGTTTTTTTTAATATGGAAGGTAAAAAATCAATCAACTTTAGTGCACAAGGTTTGAATGGCATGCACATTCCCTTATTGCGCATTTTGAACTAGGGCGAAATTGCACACTATGTGCAATTGTATATCAAAAGAAACAAGTCACAGGAACATTAGATCTTGCATTCTACCACAAAGATGTCCATAATGATGTAAATGTATTGACTTTTTTTGTGGGTTCTCATCCAAACATAGGTATTATGTCCCTATTGCCTAAGGGACAATCTCAATGGTCATGTGTGGTGATCCATACAAACTTGAAATCCTCACTTACCATGATGTTAGACTAAACTATGAAAACCTAACCTACTCTTATTATTCTTCCATAATTTCTCCATCCTTGGAAACTAAACTTCTTTTATTCCTTCAAAGTTATGCAAGTATTTGGAGTCTTAATTGCCACTAGACACAAATATTTGATGAGATTCTAATGGCTTCCATAAACCTTCCTTTACCATGGCAGAGAATTCATGATGAATGAAGAGTTGCATTGTTGAAAAAAGAAATAAATACACCCACTATTTAAAATCTGCATTCACAACATTTGGAAGATAAATGGATTTTTTGGAAGTGTACACCCTTGATTAATGAACAAGAGGTGTGGACTCTAGCACTTTGATATTTACCTTGGGTTTTGTGTTTTGTTGTTTGTAAATATCTCATGCTTTGAAGGGTTTTTTTAATGCCTTAAGGCATCATTGGTGTTGTACCATAATTTTTGCATTTACCATGTTGATGCACTAGGTCATGAGGTGATCACCTCACATGATAGGTAGTAGGCAACATGCATCTAGAGTAGGACAAAATGATAGTTGTAACCAAAGCTAGTTTTTTCTCATATTCAAATGTCTAATTTTGCATATTTATTATATTTTGGATCCAAGGTGTAGGATGCCACTAGAATTTCCTAACCTATGATTCTCTTAAAATGTTGTCAAACTAGGGCCGTTGAAATCTTGTTAGATCAAACTATGTTGAGTGTGGATGATTTGGTAGACAAAATGGCTAAAGTCTTAAATTATTTTGGGTGAGCGTTAACATTTGAACCTTGTCTTCAACGTATGTGAATTACGTTGTTGTCTTTTTAGCCCTTGAGGTGGAGCTAAAAATGTCTTATTGTAAGCATAATCTTCATTTCAACACCTTTGTATTAATAGTGCCAAAACATAACTATACTACCATTGGTTGAAAAATAGTAGTATTGCTTGCTTGAATTTGATGGATTCCTTGAGAATTCTTGAGTTTTTGCAAGTTTTCAATATTTAGACATTTTTGTTTTCAATATTTAGACATTTTTGTTTTCAATGTTTAGACATTTCAATTTTTAATATTGAGACATTTCAATTTTCAATATTCAAACATTTCAATTTATAATATTCAGACATTTCAGTTTTTAAATTTTAGTATTCAAACATTTCAGTATTGACATTTTAATATTCAAACATTTTAGTTGACAAAATTTCAAATTTAATCTAAACATTTCACAAAGATATTTCAATTTTCAACTTTCAATATTCACACATCTAAATTCAGACATTTTAGTTTCCAAATTTTCACATTTCAAATGCTTCACATAGAGATTTCAAATTCTAATTTTCAGTTTTCAGCTTTAAGTATTCACACATCCCAATTTAGACATTTTAGTTTTCAAAATTTTAAATTCCAAACATTTCACATACAAATTTCAATTTTCAGCTTTCAATATTCACACATCAGAATTCAAATATTTTAGTTTTCAAAATTTTAAATTCCAAACATTTCACATACAAATTTCAATTTTCAATTTTCAGCTTTCAATATTCACACATCAGAATTCAAACATTTTAGTTTTCAAAATTTTAGATTCCAAACATTCCATATACTGTAGTACCTTGGCAAGTTTGGCACATGCCTCCCGAACAATTAATTAATTTTGAATATTCAATTTCCAAAAAAAATATTCTTAAAGATTCTTTATTTTCCTTGTGAAAGAATTGGTCTTTGAAATAAAATATTGATCATGGTCATATAACATTAGGCAGAGCCATTATGCGACGATGAGATGCTTGTTTGTTTTGTTTGTACTTATGAGATCCACCAAACTGGGATGTCTCAAATCATGTTCTTGGTCTCTTTGGAAAGCTCTTGAGGAGGTAAGTATTCACTTACCATCTTCTATTTATCAAGGGGCGAAGTTAATTGGGTTAATTAGTCCAAATAAAAACTGAATAATGGACGAATGATTTTTTATAACTAGGATTTGTGAAGGAGATTAATATAAGGTGAGGAAATTTAGAAGGATAAGAAAACCCATGTGTGTAATGAATCATTTTTGGTGCATCGGCTTGGTTGCATGATGTTTGGACTTACGGTGCAAAAGTTCTTGAATATTGAATGATTTCTTCACTGAAAATTAAATTAAATCATAGCTGAAAATTTCGGAGGAATTGGAATGGGCATTTGGTGTTTTTGAAAATATCTTGATGAAAAGAATTAATGGAATTTTATTTGGTAAGATTTGGATTCAGAATCTGGGAGATATTGATTTTTAAGTGATTTTTGCTGCTGAAAATTCAAATAAATTCCAAGAAACCAGGTTTTTTGGAAGGAAAATTCAGTCGAGGACATGGTGACACTTGAAGGCTTACCATTCAGTTCAAGCATGATTTCCTTTCATACTTGGCTGTTCAAAAAACCGATACATACATTACAAAACAATGTTCACATGTTGAGTTTCCCTATTTTGTAATGGGTTCACACTTGGGCTACTGGCACAGGCCACACTAGTCTAATCAATAGGAGAGGTGTAGGTGTCTGTTGTTTTGTAAGGGCCAATGACTGAGGGCTTTAATGAGCAAAAAGACTTGCTAAGGTTTTTTTTTACTTTTTTTCCAGTAACATGCCCTCCAATTATATCACTAAAAAAATTCTGCGCATGTCTTTACGTGATTCCAACACAAAAATTTCAAACCAATATTTTTTGGTGTGAAATAAAAAGGGAATATTCTGTAATAATATTCCCAATTTTTGGTACCACTATTGGCAAAATTTGGAAAAAATAAAATTGAAATCGTTTTGCTACATTTCTACTCTGATTTTAGTTTGGCAGTAGTTTTTTAAACTATTGAGACAAGTGCTAAAAACCTGTCGTAGCTATTCAATGGTGAATCCTTCTTCCAATGCGAGCCGAGGAAGTAACATTAAAAATTGAAAAAAACTATCACTAATTCCAAAAGAAGAGAAACCATGTGTATAAAAAAAGGCAGGGATGGAACCACATTCACAAGAAGCACAATGCAAATAAAAGCACAAGAACACATGTCATGAAAGAACATAACAATCAGGATATCACTTATACACTAGGTAATAAAATAGAAGATCGTAAACTAATAAGAAGGTAATGATGTGTCTGCAACAAATTGGCTAAGGATGAAGGTGAACTGGCTTGCAATGTGTGAAAGAAAGACATGAGGATTCCAAAAGGTAAGTAGGCTAGCCTATCAAGAAGAGGAAAAAACCTGCAAAAGAACAAGGCGCCACAAACACAAACACACTGGCCTTGCCAATAAATAAGATGTTGTACATCTACCTACTGTGTCCACACTCTGAACACCCAAAAACATCTGTTCCAATTTAAACAGTCTAAACACTTTCACCAAAGAAACCGGTTCACCTAATGTGAAACCGGTTTTAATAAGGCAAAACTTCCAAAAGTTGGATCGAATGTGATAGTCCCTGTCCCTGTTGGGGGCAGGGCCCAAAAATCACACCATTAGGTACCAATAATGTATACCTACCGAACTTGTAGGAATACGGTATACGTATATGGCACAATATGTATATACGATTCTGATGAACCGAACGCGCGGGTGGACGGGCGGACGGGCGGGCAGGCGGGCCCTCGCGCGGTGAGTGAGAGAGAGTTCGGCGGAGGAGGGAGCTTGTTGTTTCCCTTGGTCGTTGGGTTTTTGGTGGTTTGGTGGAGGTGTGCGCAGACCTACCTACCTCGCAGCGCGTAATCCAAATCCATCGGATTACAGATCCTGTATGCGCAAATTACTTTCTTTCTTCTTTCGCAATCGCTATGCTT
>Ga0209611_10011624_pt1 | contig 12623 bp, 7 predicted proteins | sample S1TSphgellanicum_3_FD_187693 | JGI IMG/M metagenome (GOLD analysis project Ga0209611, IMG submission 187693) | Host-associated microbial communities from peat moss isolated from Minnesota, USA - S1T2_Fc - Sphagnum magellanicum MG (SPAdes) (version 2) | ecosystem: Host-associated > Plants > Peat...
TAGAAGCATGTAATTTTGTAATCAATTTCAAAATATATAACTTCTTATATTACCACCAAGTATCCAAGGTGTTGGTAACCTAGATTTCAAAGTGAATGTTGTGATGATGTCCACTAGCCTTCATATTCTCGAATTCTTGAAAATCCAAATCCTTGAAACGACAATTGATCTCCTTATCATCATCACCATCAACATCAAGATTCACTTCCTCATCACCATTGTTTCCATAAGCACAAGGATCGAAATAATCCTCTTAAACAAGTGAGTTGAACAAACTTCTAACTACATCACAAATGCCATTAAAATAAAAAAATCATTTCCATAATGACTATTTAATTCTTCACAATCAACATCATCGACAACAACTTCACCTGCATCAATAATAAACAAACTATCTACAAAATCCATCACACCCAATTATAATAATACCAAATAAATACCATGGGATTGCCACTTGCAAAACACAAGAAATGTAAACCAAGGACAAGCAAGAGGAAGCAACAAAAAACCAAATGTTAATTGAAAAGCACATCGAATTCATAAAAAATACAACCAAACAAATGTAAATTTTCACAACTGTCTTAAAAAAAAACCCGATGCCTACAACGCAATGAACAAAAAAACTATTAATGAAATAAAAAGACAAAACAAAACAAAATAAAATGAAGAAAAAGAACAAATGCACAAGTGATAACAAACAGGGAAAATGGTCGTGAATTTAATAGAGCCTCTCAATTCATTCAATTAGACAAAAGAAATCAACATAACTTTGCAAGAAAAACACCTTCAACATGACAAAAACCATCAATAAAGTTTTGCAAGAGATAGCTCCTTTGAGACCACAAAAAAAATGACAAAGCTTTGCAAGAAACAATGTTTTTGACGTGACAAAAAAAATGACAAAACTTCACAAGAAATACTTTTGACATGGTGAAAAAAATCGAATGTTCCACTAACAAGAACACCCAATAATGTGATGCAAAAAAAACGATGATTATCACTAGACAATAGTTTTTTTAGAACACCACAAGAATATCCATTATCCAAAACATTATGCATTACATTAATCCATTAATTTTGTTCATCAATAAGAATGGTCATTACATTGTTTTTTTATAGGTCGCCTTAGGGTTTCCTATATTAGATTTCAACTGTAAATTGATCAATGATCAATGGGATTTCCATCATAGGATTGCTAATCGATGAGATCTCACAATCAAGACTATCAAAATTAGGTATGAACATTCAATCGTTGGATTATAGATCTAGCATATCCTAGTTATTCAATCTAAGGTATGAATAACTATTTTTAATTATTCTATCCATCCAATTGTGGATGAAAATTTGGCATCTTCATCCATCTGTTTTTCTTTAGGGAAAAGGCCATTCGTCACATTCTAATTTCAATCATTGATGTTAAAGGATCTAAGCCATCCATTTTAGGTCATTATAATTTATGGTTAGTGGGATTTCCATTGTAAAATGCTAGTTGTTGGGATCTCTATCATACATCATAGTTATGACATTCTTGGTGCGAGAATGTTATGGAAGCCCAAAGAAGCAAGAATTTAAAAAAAAAATTTAAAAAATTATAGATCAACCAGTGTAGTTTGGTAAACATTCGCGGGTAAAGAATGTTATGACAAGGTGCTAAATGAAGAATTTTAAAGAATTTTAATGTGCAAAATGAAGAATGTCATAACTATGTCATACATTGATGATTAATGGATCTCCACCATAGGATGATTTTCAATGGGATCTCCATTAAAAGTTGATGTTGGAAGGATCTCCACTGTAGGTTGATGGTTGATGACATATCCACTATACACATGTGCACTAAGAGGAAAAACAACCAAATCAAAATAAGTAAACTTGGAATTGTTTGATATAAATTCATCTAACATATGAGATCAATTGGTGTCCTTTTCTTGAAATATGTCAACCATTGAATATTCTAATTAATATGATTGTTAAATTTTGTAATTAAATCCTAGCCATTACTTTATATATTATATCGGATGGTCTAGATCTAAAAACACTTTTTTTTCCTATAGTATCATGACCTTTGAAAGTAGGTCTAAAATTTCAACCATTGGGTTGTAGAGTTAGCTAATTTTAGTTGTTCAATTTAGGGTATGAGTGATAAGCCTAACTCTAGGGTAGGGTTGGATAGTTTATAAAATATTTTATTCATCCAATTTTTGGATGAAAACATAATGTATTCATTCAATTACTTTTCATTTGGTTTGAGTTCCATCCACTTAATTTTATTTGTAGCCATCAATCTTGAATGATCTACACCATCCATTTTAGGGTTTCTTTAGCTTGCAACCTAGTTTTATTTCCATCATTCATCTCTAAATGGAACAATGAAATTACAACCATGCATTTTCCCATGAAGCCTATTCTATTAGCCCACTTGGCCTTTTTGTTTGCTAAGTGTGGGAGTGTTATTGAAATGGTTTGCACAAACCCTTTTGAACATTGTGTTGACATAGATCAATTTGACTATGCTGTCACAAATTGAAACCTCTCCATCAAAAGAAACATTCTACTACCACATTGTAGATACAAAGGAAATGAATGAACAACATTCCAACATTTGTAAAGAGGTTTAGGTTTGAAACCTTGAGGTGATCAATTTTTTAAAAATATAAAATAATGGAAGTGTAAGTCATTTCAACAGTGCATGGTTATAGTTTATTTGAATTTTTTTTGTAAAACGTTTTTGCATTCCATTACTATAGTAGATTTTCAAATGTTTGATCTATGTTTTATTTGGTTGTACATGTATTAAGAGAACCTCTTTGAGCAAAGTGGAGGATCTATGTTTATTTGGTTATACATGTATTAAGAGAACCTCTTTGAACAAAGTGGAGGATCTATGTGGTGGTTGGACTGCAAAGATGTGAATACATAGGCATGATGTTAATGTTGTTCATTAGTTTTTAAAGATTTGTTATGTTGTCTATTTCCTATGAACAATTAGTTGGATGTTTGATTATGTGGGATACAAATAAGTAATTGTAGGTCTCTGAATGTCGCAACCCCACTTTGAGGGAAGTGTGAGGTCGCCATTTATACTCCCAAAAATGGGACTTGGGAGTCCTCCGGGACTCCTGAAAATTCAGAATGCAATTGTAGGGGTTAAAACACCTTGCATTAAGGTGTTCTTTATATCGTTGGAAAGTTATTGAAGCGTGAATGTCTAAAATGTCCTCGCATGAGCCATTTGGACATCTGCAGCACAAGTTATGGTCGAAAAAAGGGCTGGGAATCAAACTGGCATTTTGACTCCCGACCACTAAAAGTCGGGAATCGACTCGATTCCAGTGTGTACAGGTCGAGTGCGACACATTGTTGGAAAGCTCTCAAGGAAAGATACAAGTTTGCTTCAGACCTTGTCCCAATCGGAGGTCAGAGCGAGAAGTTATGAATGCCCAAAGCCTCGGGAGTCCAAATCAAGACAGTTTCGGGACTCCATTTTGGGAGTCCCGAGAAAAAGTGCCATTCAGATGCAAGTGCAACGAAGAGACACAAAGAATACTATATGGGGGAAAGTGGTGGCTTCCCCCGAGTCCGGGCCGTGGTGAGTCCAATGTTGCTTGTGGCTTGTCTTAGCACCAAAGGTGCTCCAAAATGCAAACTAACCAACTTATGGTTGGTTTTGGATGCATGATCGAGTAACTAAATAGCTTGTCCCTCTTCCTAGTTTAATCCCGTAGCTTTCAGCACACCCCTCTTACCCCCTTTAGTGTTGGAAGCTGGGAGCGTGCCTCGAGTCCCCTGCATTTCCGCAACTTGAGTGACTTAGCCCCAACTTGGGGCTAACTAGGGACTTGAGAGCACATCACTGAGTAATTAAACTTGATATAAAAATTCATTATGCTTTGACATTTTTCATTTTTCACACTAATGAAATATATATATTTTTGTTATTTACATTTTAGTAACAAAAGAAATTATTGCGAAAGTTTTCAATCAACAAAAAAAAAAGGTCATGTGTTACAACTTTGCTATTGTAATCAACTAAAAATACATCAAAACAAATTTAACAATGTTTCTTGCCTTAGAATCCTAATCAAACATTTTTTTGTTTTAACATCGTTTTCAATTTGGAATATGAAGATCTATTGTTGATTCTTGTTTTGTTTTGTTGTGTTGTGATTATAAATTTTGTGAAACATATTTTTGGTAGTTATTTTACGTTAGGTAACACCCTTGGATCACCACCTCGCACAACCCTTTTATTCTTGTAATGCCCTTCTTCAAGGGTGTTATTACTCCATCCATGGTGGATGGAGGCAAGTGGATGAAGCTCCTCACCCCTTTTGGAGTGATGGGAGGGAACCCTTCACTATTTATTTTTAGAAATCACTATTTGTTTTAGGTCTTCTTTTTATGGAACTTGTCCTAAATATTTGCCTCCTTCTTTAAATTTATTTTCTTATTTATTTTTCCTTTCTAATTGTTGCCAAGTTTTTAAAAATTTTAAAATTATTATCTTTGATATTTTTTTCATCTTTCATTTTTTCTTAGTTTGTTGTTTAGAGCTTGTTATTTGATGTTGCTATCTTCAAAACTTGATCACCATCTCTTGAATGCTTTCAATTTCAAAACACCTACCATCTCCAAAGCAAGTTGCTCCACAAGTTGTAATAAGTATATATTCACCCCATCTACCTTTTTTTTTGTTACAATTTTTTTGTTTTCTTTCTTTGATCTTCCTTTTTTTCCTTTTAACATGTTAATTAAGGGGAAGTTTGCCCCCCATTTTCATCACTTTCATTGCTAGTTGGAGTAAAGAAAGGGGCCATTTCCTTTTTTGTGTTATTTTTATAGCTTGTTGAAAGGGGGGAATATGAAGAGACTTACATCTTTGTTGCCTTCATCACAACTTGCAACCAAAAGGGGGGCCACCCCCTTTTTGTTTTTTTGTAAATAGAGGAGATGGCGTTGTTGTTGTCACCACCATTGTCATCGCCACTTCCTTGTAGGTTGTAGTAGAAAGGAAAAAAAAGGTCACCCCCTTTTTCTGTGTTTTTTGTTGCTCTTCGTTACCACCATCATTGTCATAGCCACCATTGTCATCAAGAACCACCCCTCATTTTATAAAATTTTTTGAATACTTGATCAAGGGAGAATGCAAAGCTCGCCCCCTAGTCATCATCACCATTGTAACCTAGAACAAGAGGGGCCATTGCCCCCTTTTCCTTTTTTAAACATTTAATTAAAAGGGGATTTGTTTTTTGAAATTTTGATTAATTAAATTTAGTTGATTTTGATTAAGGAAATTCCAAGGTTTTGTTGAATGAAATGTTTTATGGTAATGAATAGTGAAGCTTCAATTTTGTTGTTTGTGCATCATCATTAATTTGTATTTTTGCAAGTTTGGTTCAATGGTGTATGTAAAGGTTGATCAACAAAGACATCAACTTATTATTTGTTTGTATAGAACATCATATTCATTCCTTGGTTCGATAAATAAACATGACTATGACCACCATCTAAAATATAGTTAATGTTTTTTGGTATTTTTTCTTTGAAAATGTAACATTATATTAGATTTTGTCTAGGGTGAAAATGCAAGATTTTATTATATCTCTATGTTTGTATTCTTTTTCTTTATTTTTGGCAAGATTCACCCCATTGTTTATTAACATGACATTTTTTTTATTACAAATTGTTTTTGGAATGAAACATAATAGGTTGTTTTGGGTTCTAGCATGAGTATTGCAAATCCAATGGATAACATTACGATAAAACATTTTTTTGTCAATCATAGTGAAGTTATGGAAAGGTAAATGAAGCACAACAAACACAACCTTGGGCTCTTAAACTTGTAGAGATTATGGCCATTGCAAAATCTATAAGTGTTGTTGTAAACGGTTTTATTGTGAGCATGAAGTTGAACCCATATTAAACCTCACCATTGATTTGATGATTTATTTATTTATAATGCCCATGTTTGGCTTTATTTTTTGTATGTGAATACCAATGACTACCATTCATTCAAAAGATTTTATATCATGCATACAATGGAAACAAACATCTATGACAATATCAATGCCATGGTAACGGTTTGTAAATGAAATATTAATGTTTCAATAATTTTGCTACAATATTTATGTTCCCTCCATTTAAATTTTCTAAACATGTTGACCCAATCCTATAATACCTATGTTTAATGTTTGTGTAATAAGAACCAAAATGCAATACCCATGTTTGTCACATATTGGGGTTGTAAATGTATTCCTTATGTCATTGGTACATTTGTTTGGTAGTTTGTTTCCATGTTTCTTGCAATACCTACGTTGGGTTTAATTAGCTTGATATTTACTTTTTATGAATACCAACTACCGAGTAGCCAAAGAGGGCATTCATTGGAAGAAAGGGGAAGACGTTGGGAAGAGTGAGTGTGGATTGTGTGTATTGCATAACATGGTTCCATGGGAAAAGAAAATTATTTTGTAACACCATATGAAAGACTTTTGCCACATGTGGCATCCTAGGAGAAAGGGGCAAACCATTCACCAACCCAATTGGTCCATGTAAGCAAAAACATGCCAAGATGAATTAACATGTTCAAGGCCATGTTCATTTTTGAGCGAAAAAAAGAGTGAAAAGAATGGAAATTGAGTGCAAGTAGAAAACAACAAGGAATGGGCCTTCTTGTTGGAATGGGGTAATAAGAACTCCAACATGAGACCACCTCATTTGGCATTAGTATTGGAGGATGATTTAAAGGATTCTTAGACATATATGCATGGAATGGGGGGAGGTTTCATGGAAAAACATTCTCAAGTTAGAGGACAATGACATTGTCCCTGCCTCCAATCACTTTCGACCATACATGAAAGAGGCTTGGGCATATGAATCTAAGTGCCCTAGGTTTGTTAAGGAGAGGAAGATGATGCTCTTGGAATTAGAGAAGTATCAATCAAATGATAATTTTTTGTGAACACTTTTACTTTGACCTTAATCATTTGTTGTTGAAGTTCATTGTTTTTCAATTTTAATTTTAACACATGTTCATTATAGCACTACAAGGTGGGGTGTGAAGGAGGAATGAAGAAGAATTGCATTGATGCACTTGTTGGAATCAAGAAGGAATGAAATATGAATGCATGTAGGCAGAACTTTGATGCATTGGAGGCCACATGACATTATAGGGAGTTGTGACTAGATGTAATTTTTGATAATGAGAGCAAAGAAGGTGAGAGTGGCGAAGGTAATGTTGATGGTGAAAAAGAGATTGTGATGGAGGAATTGGTTGTATCACATAGCAAGAAAGGGAAACCGAGTTTTGTTTTTCACAATCCACACCAATAACTTCATTTAAAAAGGTGGACAAGACCAAGGAAAAGGCCAAAGAGAAGGTCGAGGAAAAAACAAAGGATATTGTAATAGGGAGAGGAAGGTAATGAAAGAAAGTTGCAAGGAGAGTGCAAAGAAAAACAAAAGTTCATGATAAAGAAATAGCTGGATTCAATGTGATGTACTTCCATGTTTTTAATGCTCAACAATGATATTACAATTCTACTAATTAGTTGATTTTTCATTATTATTTTATGTTTCAAATCATAAATGTTGCAATGAATGTTCATCCTCACATCAATGGTATGTAAATGAATTGCACACATGTTTTTGATATTGTTAAGTGGTAGGATTATATGTGGAATTTTCATAGTACTTAACATGTACCCAATGTTTAGATTCTTTTTTAGTTCAAAAAGTATGTTCAAACATTGAACCCATGTGTTGCATGGTTGAATACCCCCAACATAGATATTACAACGATGTGCAAAACAACTCCTCCTTTAATAAAAATGATGACACTAGAAGAGAAGTATAATTTTTCAATTGAACTTTGCGACTATAAATTAATCGTACCCCACATATACAATTAAGAAAATATTAGTTGCATAAGTGAAGTCACATCCAACATATAGACACAAATGATGAAGTCATTATTTTTGTCATCATAGTCCATGGATGAAATATATGGTCAACAAATATATCTTCGTCCACTGATTATACATATGCACTTGTGACTATTTGCTTAAAATTGCAACTAAAATGATCACCAACCCTTTATTGCCACATGACACAAGTAGTGCGTTTTGAAAATTGAAAATAAATTTTTAAAATCATTTTTCTATGAAATGTATATTATCTCAAGCATCCATATTTAATGGTCTTAAATTGATTCATGTGGCATAATTGATTTTTGCCATGTGGCATGACAATTGAATTTTGAAAAAAAAATTGATAAAAAAAATTCCACATCATCCATTTAGGATTGTCTTAGATTATGACACATGGCACAATACTAATTTGCCACATGTCATGATTATTGATGTTCTTAGATCATGACACGTGGCATAACAACAATTTTCCACATGGCATATTAATTAAACTTTTACCAATATATATTAAGCTGGTAGGGAAGTAGGTAAGTAGGGAGTTAGATAAATTTTCTTATTTTATTTAAAGTTTAGCCTTTCTTGATAGGCTCATCCCAACAAATGTGTATTTTCAATTTTCCAAATGCATCTTCTTATATAATTTACAAGATTGATACGGAGGATAAAAGATTGCAACTTAGTTGCATATTAATTTGTGACTAAAACATTTATCCCATATCTTTTATTCTTTTTTTCATGTTGTAAATTATATATGCTAATCCTCCCACCTCACATAACCTTTCCACATAACAATTATTTGAAGTATCAATTGTTGTTTTAATATGAAAAAATTGTTGGAAGATGGATTTGATATTTATGTTCTGAAAATTAATATATCAATTCTGAAAATAGATCTTTCAACTCTGAAAAGTGTTGTTTGAATAAGAAACTTGATATTTGATTTTTTGAAAATTCTTAATTGAATCTGGAAATTAATATTTCAATCCTAAAAATTGTTATTTGAATATAAGATTTGATATTTGAATTTTTGAAAATTATTATTTGCACCTAAAAAGTGATAATTCAGTCCAAAAATTTCCATTTCATTATGAAAATTGATATTTCAATTCTAAAAACAATTATTGAATCTGAAAATTGATATTTCAAATCTAAAGACAATTATTTAAATTCACAAATTCATATTTGAAATCTGCTTTTTTTTTGTGTGTGTGGGTATATTAATATTTCAATCTCAATTTTTTAATTTGAATATGTAATTTGATATTTTAATTCTGAAAATCGTTAGTTGCAACTGAAAAGTGATATTTCAATTCCAAAAATTGTTATTTGATTTTGAGGACTCATATTTAAATTCTGAAAATTATTACTCGAATTAAAAATTAATTTGAATATTGAAAATTATTATTTGAATTTTAAAAATTATTATTTGAATTTGAAAATTGATATATCAATTCGGAGAATTTTCAGTTGAATTCAAAGCTAGTTATTTGAATTCAAAAATTTGTATTTGAATTCTAAAAAAAATAAAAAGTTCTAAAAGTTTTATTTGAAATTGAAACTTGATATTCCATCCCAAAAATTGTTATTTTGATTTTTGAAAAATCGAAATATGGAGTAGTTTCCAGATGTGAATAATAATTTTCAGAATTCAAATATCAGTTTTTAAATTTAAATAATAAGATTTCTAAACTTGAAGTTTCAAATTTCAGATTCAATTAACAATTTTTGAATTCAAATTAAAAAATTCGTAATTGAAATTTCAATTTTTAGATTTGGAATATCAATTTTCAAGCCAAATATCATTTTAAAATTCAAATATTAATTCTCAGAATGAAAATAACCATTTGTAGATTCAAATAATTTTAAAATTTTTACATTATAGTTTTCAGAATTTAAATTAAAAAATTTAGACTATAAAATAAGAAAATTCGTATAATAATTAATATAATTGAAAATCAGTTTTTTAGATTGAAATAAATAATTTTCAAAATTGAGATATGAACTTTCAGATTTAATTTAAAATATTCAAAATTAAAGTATAAGTTTTTCACTTCAAAATAAAAATTTTCAAAATGGAAATATGAATTGATTTCAAGTTCATGTAACTTGTTTGAAATTCCAATTGCAATTTCAAAAAATTGGGTGTATGAATGGCATATTCCATTGTATCTCACATTGTGATCATTGTATTTGTTTCATTATGGAACAAGGGTGTCGCAATAAATTTGTTGTGTCAAAGACAAAGAAAGGTGAGAAGGTTGTTGGGAATATCAAAACCAAAACAAAGGTTTTTTTTTTGAAAATTAATATCGCCCAAATGGCAAAAATTCACCACAAAAACCACATACATTAAACCCTTAATATGTTCACAATATATGATTAATCTACCCATAATGAATGTATAATGTACTCTTAATAAACTTTTTGAATATACCTTTAATGCAACCATAATACACTTTATAATTGTATCCCAAATTTAGTTATAGTACACCCTAATGTACGTCAAAGGGCTATGTATATGGCATATGGTTGCGACTAATTTTGATCCCAAATGCAATTAATGGAACACCACTTAAACCCCCATTCATCAATTTTCAAATTAAAACATAATGTGCAATACTTATAGGCCATAATATACATATATCCCACAATGCTCTTGGTTTTTATAAATATTGCAATACTTATGTTGTCATCATGATATAGACAAGCAAATTTGCAAATATGGTCATGCGATACTTATGTGAACTTCTTTTTATTGGGTCTAGAAAATACATTTGAAAAAAATGAAAGAACGGGTTTTGATGTTACTTCAAAGGTTTGGTTTTTCACTTCAAATGTTCTACTTTAAAATGAGGATTCCACTCCCTTATAACCTCAAACCTTCAACCCTAACCATTCTTCCCTCTTTATTATTGTAGCTAAAAATAATAAACTACCTTATACACCTTAATGTAAGTGCTTTGTTAATGGAAAGTGGTCCACAATACCATGGGCATTGTGAACAATGATTATTGAAGGAAAAGGAAAAATATTTGGGATAGGTTTTGATAAGAAAAAGGTGCAAATTGTCGAAAGGATAAGGTTCCATAAAGAGAATACCCAAAATAAATATGGGGGTTCCCTCCCCCATTAATCCAAAGGGGTTGGGCAGCTTCATCCACCATGGATAGTAGTAAGTGATAGTAATTTTTTGACATGATTGTCAATTAAGGTAGAGGCACCTAAAACCACCAGAATAAACAAATTGGGAGAAACACCTTTTGTTTCCATATCACACTTTTTTTTTTTGCAAAAGGTAAGAACATTTAGAATTTATACAAAGTGAAATTGACTTTTATCGACTTTTGGATAATTAGTTATAATTTTTAAAAAGTTTGTTATAGAGTATCCAAAACATAACATTAGTGTCCTTTGTGAAACAATCTTCATGCATCCTAAGTGTATACTTTTAGTATCCTAAGTTCATGCTATCGAGATCATAACATATGCATGCAATGAACCTTCAAAAGTTATATCACATGTGACAAAATGTTAAAGTAAATGCATGTTAAATGCAAATAGCCGTTTAATAAATGCAGTTGATAGTATGGGCGACATCGAAAACAAACATGTCTCCATCATGATGTAATGGATGTTTCAAAATGCCCCAAATTGTGTTTAGAAACATGTGAACCCTAAACCTTGACCCAAGTGAAGGTTTCATGAACTCTCACCATTCACCCCTCATTTCATCCTTGTAGCAACCTCTAGTGTTCAATGAATTTTTACTCCCAAGTCTTCACTAACATCGACTCTATTCTAGCTTCAAGGATTGCAGTTACAACTTCCTTCTCATGGTGAATTTTTTGTGTTTGTTTTTGCCCTATGAATAGATATTAGAAGCATGAGGTCCATTGACCATGAACAATCATTAAAAGGGAGACCGTTCAAGATATGTAGGAGTAAGTTATGTTCTTTTGCAGATAATAGACAAGGTTATGATCTAAACAATATTTTGGTTGTAGGTTGTAAATGTTTTCGAAGGCATTGGAGGTGGGGTAAGGAAATGTGAATGTTTTAGGATTATTGTTCAACATTGGACTTCATAACTTTCAACTTGACTGTAAACTTATGTAATCACCTTTTTTGCATGTTTGCATCAAGTTTCTTTGTAACACTTGATGACAAAATCCTGACAAATTTTCCCATTTTTTTATTTTTACTCACTTCTTATTCAATTCTCATTTTTTTTCTTTTTTTTCTTTTTTTGTTTCTCTTCACTTAAGTTTTTCATTTTACTTCGTAAGTTTTTTTATTTTTATCCTTCCTCTTCTTCAATTTGATCTATTTTTCTTCTTCTTTTAATCATTATATGTGAAACTTTTCTATTGGAGTTACAAATTTGTACTTACAAAATCTCTTCAAACATTCTGATTGGTGCCATTGAAATTGCAACAAACAAAAATTTATTGCTTGGAATTTGTAAAGGAGTAGCATGTTGCATATGCAAAAAATATCATAGGTGTACTCATCCTCTCATGAAAATTTCGATTATTGGAAGTTGATGGCACTTTGTGTAATTAATGGAGGTGAGAAATAACATTTCATCTTTAGTGCATTATTGAATAGGAGTCAACTTGTTTAAGAAGGTGCCCATTAAAATTGTAAATTTTGCTCAAGCTTTTGTTTGACCATTTGTTTAAAAATTTTTAGAGC
>Ga0209611_10011628_pt1 | contig 12620 bp, 10 predicted proteins | sample S1TSphgellanicum_3_FD_187693 | JGI IMG/M metagenome (GOLD analysis project Ga0209611, IMG submission 187693) | Host-associated microbial communities from peat moss isolated from Minnesota, USA - S1T2_Fc - Sphagnum magellanicum MG (SPAdes) (version 2) | ecosystem: Host-associated > Plants > Peat...
TTTCTCCAGCGGTTTCTCCGGCTTGGGCGGCGGCGGTGGGGGCGGCGGCGGCGGCGGTTCCATCACCAATTGCACCACTCGCTCGGGCTCCGATTCGGTGTTCACCGCGGCTTCATGCCGGGGAAGAAACGGCATGACGACGGCGATGATCGCGAACACGATCGCGAGATTGCGCAAGATGGTCCGGAAGCGCCGCTCCATGTCCTCCGACGGCGACCACGGCAATTCATAGCGCCGGTAGTTCGGCGGCAGGTCGGTGGGAATGTGCTGCGCGGGATTGGCGGCGGTCATTTAAGTCGCCGCCCGTTCACGTTCGACGACGGCAAAGGAGACTTTGCCGTACTCGGCCGCGCTGCAAGTGACCATGATCTTCTTCAGCACGCTATACGGCGTGCCCTTGTCGCCCATGATGGTGACCTCGCGCTTGGCGATGTCGGCCTGGTCGGCGCTCGGCGCGCTCTTGTCGCTGTGCGCCAGCAATGCGTCCTTGAGCGGGGCAAACACCGGATTCTGATCGGCGACGACATCGTTCACCGCGCCGACCAATTGGCCGTCCACGAAAACCGAGTCCTTGGTGACCATGACGACCACGGCCGCACTCGGCGTGCGGTCGGAGAGGGATTGTGGAATCGGGATATTCTTGGTGTTCGGCAGCACGTCGACGTCCGCCGTGTGTGCGAGCAAGAACACCACCAGGATGGTCATCATGTCGATGAACGGAATGAGCGCAAAATGGTTCGCGCCGTGCTGGCGCTTGCGATGCCGCTTGATTCTGTAAGGCGTCATGTCGGAGCGTCCGCGATACTCAAGTCCGGAAATAGTTCCGCCTTGGAAAACGGCGCTACCGGCTGTTGATAGACGCGCACCGTGTCCATGACCTGCACCAAGGTATCGTAGGACACGTCCGGCCCCGACAGAATGGTCGCGTCGGTCATCTGCGGAAACTGCGACTTCACTTGGCGCATGAATTCCGACAGATGATCCAAATCGTAGCCGCTGTCCGTATTGGCGAAGGTCTTGAGCGGACCCGAATTGCGGTCGTTGACCACGAGATCGTTGGGGCGAATGATCACCTCGAGCTTCAGCCCCTTCGGCAGTTCGACCGTCGGCGAACCGCTCGCCGGCAGATTCAACTGCAGGATATTCGTCTTGGAGAACACCGCCGTAAAAATCAGGAAGAACACGAGGATCACCATCATGTCGATCATGGGAACGATGTTGAGATCATCGCGCCCCTGATGATAGCGGGCATGATTGCGTCGGACGAGTCGCTGAGACTTTGATCTCATGAGTAGAACACCCTCTCGAGATGTGGACCTGGGGCGAGATGTGAACCGGGGGCGAGATGTGGCCCAAGCGGCCTAGATGGTGCCCCGAGCCGCAGCCGGCGCCCGCGCCTGCCCCGGTCCCGGCGCCGGCGACGCGGCGGCCGAGGTCTGCTCCAGCGGCGATCGATCGCCCTGCCGCTCTGTGAGGGAATTCAAGAATTTCACCGACGCGATTTCGAGGCTGTCGATCAGCGCAGTGGTCTTCGCTTCGAGAAACATGTGCGCGAGCAACAGGGTGATCGCGACAAACAGGCCCGAGGCGGTGTTGTTCATCGCGACCGAGATGGCGGCGGCGAGCAGGCTCGCCTTCTCCGCCGGATTCGCCGTCGCCACCGCGCTGAAGGCGCCGATCAGGCCGGTAATCGTGCCGAGCAAACCGATCAACAGTCCGACATTCGCGAGCGACGACAAGTAGTGCGTGCGCTTCTCGATGCGCGGGATCACTTCGAGCAGACTCTCGTCCATGGCCTTTTCGATATCGTCGCGGCGGCGCGCGCTCGCCACCCGGGCCACACCGTAATTCAGTATGGTCGCAATCGATGCCTTGGAGTTTTGGGTGAGGCTCACCATCTGTTTGAAGTTACCGGCGCTCATCGCAGGCACCAGTTCGTCCCACAAACCGCGATTGCGAAGGGTTTCGCGGTTCAGATACACGAATCGCTCGATGGCGATCGATACGCCGACCACGAAGATCAAGGCCAGCGGGTAAAGGAACACCCCGCCGTCCTTGAAGAAATTGACGATAGAATTGAAGAAATTCATCTGCGCGCTCCTAAATGATGCCCTTTCGCTCTCAACTGGTGATTCAAACAGATTCGGTAAAATCGGCTATGACTCACTTCTCACCCTGCTGTGACGGCTTGGGCGACGCACCATTTTGTGGCGCGTCGGCTTGCACGACCTGGTAGTACACGACTTCTCTCTTGAACACGTCCCGATCGACCGGAGCCAGGATCTCATCGACCAGGCTATTCATGGGCTTACCGGCCAAGTCGCCGATGTCCGACCGCTTCCAGGGGACGATGTACATGACTTTGGGTTGTTCCTGGCTGCCAGTGACGGTGGCCGTTCCCAACGCGAGCTGATCGGCGGGATTGGTAGACTTTTGGCCGGCCCCATTGGCCAGGTGCCCCGCAGCGGTCTTACGAGCCGCAGCCTCCCCTGAGGCGGACGGTACCGCGCCGCGCCGCGCTCCCCGGCCCGTCGCCGGCGCTGCCTGGCCCGTCGCCGGCGCTGCCTGGCCCGTCGTCGGCGCTCCCTGGCCCGTCGCCGGCGCTGCCGTCGCCGGGGCCTCGCCCGACGTGTCGGCGCGCGGCTCACCGGCCTCCGATTGGGCGGTCCCGCCCATGGGTTTGTCCGCCGGTGCGGCTGCCGCGGGGGGCGGTGCCTGCTGCGCGGCCGCGATGCCGGGGATCAGGAAGCCCAAGGCGGCCATCAAAGCGACGTTCTCGAGCACGGTATTCATGCTGGCTCCTTTTTGGGCGCCGCCGCGGGTGCGGCAACGCGTTTGCGCAATTCCACCACCCAACCGGCGACCTGTTTGTTCTCCCCGACGATCTGCAGGTAGCGCTGATATTCATCGAGCGCCTTCTGCGGCTGCGCCAGGTACAAGTCGTAGAGCATGCCGAGATTCAGGTGCGCGGGCGCGTAGTCCGGTTGAGCGGCTATCGTACGCTGATAGGCAGCCTCGGCTTCCGCAAATTTTCCGAGCTTGCGCTCGACGATCCCCAGCTCATTGCCGGCAACGGAATTGGTCGGGCTGCGCTCCAGCGCCGCCTTGAGGGCCGTCTCCGCCTCCGGCAACCGCGATGTTTGCAGGTACAAGAGGCCGAGATTCACCTCCGGCCCCGCAAATTGCGGATACGCGATCGACAGCTGCTTGAACTCGAGTTCGGCGTCGGTGCCGCGGCCCGCCTTCATGAGTTGCAGCGCCTGCGCATATTGCTGCGCAGCACGCTCGGGCACGGGCGGCGGCTCGGCGGTGGCCATGGGGCTGGTGGCACCCGCGGTACCGGCCGCGTTCGGAGTCGTGGGGGCGCCCGGCGCGCCGGCGGTCGCGGGTGACCCGGCCGCTGCCGGTGAGCCAGCCTTTTGAGCTTGGGCCGGAGCAGCCGGAAGCGGCGCCCGCGGCGGCGGGCTCTGACATGCGGCCAGCCACACGACCGCGCCCACGCTAACGAATAGATTCGACTTGTTGCTCACCGATTTCCACCTTGGCGTAACGGCCCGGATTGAGTTGTGCCAGCGCCGCAAAGCTTTTCTGTACCCACTCATCGTAGGTACCGTCTTTGGTTCTCGCGGCGTTGACTTCGTGCAATTTGATCGCCTTCTCCTCGAACGGGAACGCCTGTTCCTCGAGCAGCACGTCGTATTGTTCCAGTTCGTCCTTGGACAGGTTCTTGGGCCGTTCGGAACTCATCAAATCCTTGCCCAGCTGTCGGTACAGCTCGGCACTCTCGAAAGTCGCCGCGGTGGTGACGTCGGCGACTTGATAATCGGCAGCCTGTTCATAGGCCTTGAGCGCAGCCTCCATCGCCTTGCGTTTCTCGGCCAGCGATTTCTTGAGCGGCGCCACGAGTTTGATGCGCAGGAATTCCTCGCGCACCGGACCCGCCAGTGCCAGAGTCGCCTTGGCAGCGAGTGCGCGGCTGCGGTCGGTGCGCGCCGCGCCCGCCGCGGCGTCGGCGGCGATGATATCGCGCAGCCAATAGTCGCGCGCGCCGGTGTCACCCAGCTTCGTGGCAATCAGGCTGAGCTTGTTGCGCGCCTCCATCGCCGGGTCGAGCGGCTGCGGGAAATGCTTCACGAACGATTCGAGCATGGAGCGCGATTTCGCCGTGTTCCCCGACTTGTCATACAGATCGGCGGCCTGCAGCGTGGCCTCGCGCTGCACATCGGCCGACTCGCCGGAAGACTGCGCAATCCGCTCGAATTCCACCGCGGCTTCGGCCGGATGATTCGATTCGGTGTAGGCCACCGCGAGCTTGCGCGTGACATCCGCCTGCAGGGGACTTTGCGGAAAGTTGCGGCGGAACCCCTCCAGCACCACGATGGCGCGGTCCCATTGCTTGTCCTTGATCAACAGCGCCGCCGCATCGAAGTCGGCATTGGCGCGAACCTTCGAGGTCGGCGCCAACGCCGCCACGCGCAGGAAATCGTCCACCGCCGCCGCGTTGTCGCCCGACTTGGCGCGCAGCTCGCCCTGCTTGTAGATCGACGCCGCGAGCCGGTCGACGATCACCGGGCGCTCCGGGTCGTCGGCGGCCATGAGCGCCTGCGCATGACCATAAGCGCCCTCGGCCTTGTCGAATATTCCCTGATCGAAGTTCGAGTTGCCGATCACGGTCCAGGCGATGCGTTGCTTGCCCGGATCCACCGCGGGCCGCCGCGCCAACAGCGCCTCGCCCGCGGCGATTGCGCGGGGGTAATCCTTCACGGCGTACAGGTCGGTGGCGGCGTGCGTCAGCACCTGCGCGCTCTCCGGATGGGATGGGAAAGTCGCGGCGAATTTCAGCGAGCTGTCGAGGCCTTGGCCGTGCACGGCGGCTTTCGGCTCGCCGCTCATCGTCTCCTCTTGCTTGCCGTAGGCGATGATCGCCGCATAGCCGGCCGCGGCGGCCTTCTCGTGATTGCCATAGCCATAGGCGGTTTTTTCGTATTCCTTGGCGGCATCGAGATATTGCTTGCTGTCGAACAAGGTATCGGCGAGCAGGAAATTGGTGACCGCCGCGTCCGGGTCCTTGGGGAAGGAGACCAAGTAGGCACGGTACCACTTCGCCGCCTCTTGATAGTCCGCCACGTCCTTGGTGCGCTGGGCCTGCGCATGATAGTACTGCGCCACGTCCTTGAGATTCGTCTTCAATTCCGCCAAAACCTTGGGTTCGTTCTTCGGCTCGCGGTGCTGCCAGTAGGGCGTGCCGATGGTGTAGTTCTCGACGAACTCCTTTTTGCCCTGCAGCACGAGTTGCGGGAACCCGCCCTTCGCATACGCCTCGATGGCCTGCATCTCGAGCAGCGGCGCCTTCTCGTTGTTGCGGTCCTGCGAGACGAAGGCTCGATAGCTGTCGGCCGCGTCCGTATAGCGCTCCTTGTCCATGTACAGGTCGCCCAACCGCGCGTAGAGCAGATACGAATACGGCCGCGGCTTACGGTGCTTGACGAACTCATCGATCGTCTTCGGTCCCTCCAAATAGGAAAAGGTGATGGACATCACCCGAAAGGTGTCCTCGACCAATTCGCGATTGGCCCGGCTCAAGGTTTCGATCTCGATCAACTCGGTCGGATCGCGCTTCGACACCAGCACCGAATCGAGCACGCCGGCGAAGGATTCCAAGCTGCGCTCGTTCTCACCCTGTTTGAACAGCGACCAACCGTGCTTGTAGAGGCTCTGGTTGTAGAACGCGGACGATGAACCCACCTTGATGACGGATTCATAGGCGGCTTGGGCCTTGGGGTAGGCCTTTGCCGCGAACAGCAATTCGCCGCGCCGAAACTGGGCTTCGTCGATGTAGTGGCTGTTCGGATAACTCGCCACCAGCTGGTCCATGGTGGCGAGCGCCTTGTCGGGTTGCGCATTCAAGTCATAGGCACGCGCCAGCTGATAGAGCACCGAGTCGTTGCGCTCATATTTCGGATAGGTCTTCAGCAGCGCCGAATACAGGTGAATCGCTTCGGTGGCCCGCAATCCCTCGTTGGTCACGAGCTCATGTTCGATGCGCTCGGATTCCGAACTCTCGAGATTCAAATCGCCGAGGCGCCGCAACGCTTCGGCGCGCAGCGCCGCGTCGCCGGCATTCAAGTCCAGGAAACGCTTGTAGCTGTCCATGGTCTTGTTCGCATCCACATTTTTCGGCGGCTCGGTGTCGACGTCGACCTGCTGCGAGTCCAAGTCCTTGATGGTCGCGGGCGGTTTGGTCGCGGCGTGGCCGGGCGCTGCCGGCAACACCGCGGCCAGAGCCAGCGCGGCGATTGCACTGCGTCGCCGCGCGACGGCTACGGGCGCAACCGCTATGGGCGAATCCGTTAGGGGCGAATTCGGGCGCGTCATGGCTTCGCCTTGGGCTTCTCGTTCGCTGCGCGGTCATAGATCGCCGCCAGCTCGTAACGAGCCTGTATTTGATAGGTCAAAATTCGTTGCTTTTGGCCTTCGAGTTCACGGATGGCGAGCGCCTGAAGGTAGCGATTCTGTTGGGCCGAGACGTCCGCCAGGCGTTGCTGCAGTTGCTCCATGCGCTCGCGCACGGCGGCGACCCTCCCGCCGTACACGCCCGTATTCACGGGTATGCCGGCGCGCGCCTGGGCAACCAGCACCGAGCGCTTCTGGGTCTCCTGGAGATCCGCTTCGAGTTCCTTGACCGCTCGCCGCTCGTTCCACAGCCGGGCCTTGAAGCTTGCCGACAGCCGCCAGTACATGACGCCCTTCATGAGGCGTAGTTTTTCCCTCATTTCGGCCAGATCCGGATCATCCGGATGCGCGGCGAGGTACTCCTCGATGCGCCTCAGGCGTTGCCAGGTCTTTTGTTCATCCGGTGTTCCGAGCGCCGCGACGTCGTTCGATTTCTCGATTTCGTTGATGCGCGATTCGAAATCGACTCGCCGCTGAGTCAGCGCGTCGAGATCGGTCGCGGCCATAACCGCATCGGCCTTCGGCACGCGTTGGTTGTAGGCTGCTTGCCGCGTGTCGAGCATATTGTCGAACGCCGCCACGTCCTCGCGCCAATCGTTCAAGTTTCGGCTCATGAAATTGAGTTCGCGATAATTCTTGAGGCCTTCCTGGAACTCGTTGCTGGCCAGCAATTGATACAGATAGCGGGACTCCGGCGCATCGGGCAGCGTCTTCAGCTGCCAGTACCAGGTGAGCGTGTCCTTCTTGTCGTCATCCAGCAGGCGATCGAGCAGGTTGCCGCTGCGAATCTGTTCGATCGAGTCGTCGATGCGCTTCGACTCGGCATCGAAGGACTCGATGGCGGAGTTGTAGTATTCGGCCGCCTTCCCCATCGCATTCAACTGACCGTAGGCGTAGGGCACGGTGAGAAAGGACTCTTGCACCGCGGAGTCGAGCATGTTGCGGCTGCGCAGCGTGAGCCACGGCACCAGCGCCCGCTTGAATTCGCCGAGCGCCGCATCGGCCCACCCGGCGCCGAGCAGCGCCTTGGTGGAGAACGGACCCTCGAGACGCACGCGCTGCAGAATGGGCCGGGCGTCCGCCGGCCGCTGCGCCTGCAGCAGGGCGAATCCCAAGGCGAGATTCGCCTTGTCCTTGAGGGCCAGCAACTCCGGATTCTGGGTCTCCATCCGCCCCACCCGATCGAGATAGGGCGTGGCCTCGGCGAGGCGCTGGGTGCGCACCAGCGCCACCCCCAGATTGAACTGCGCGTACGCGGTCCATTCCGGCGACCCGTGCCAGTTGCCCAAGGCGGCGATGGCATCGTCATAGCGCCCCTGGCGCATCATGAGCTGCGCGAGCAGCATGTAGCGCTCGGCGTTGATGCGCGGCTCAATCTTGTCCGACACCTCGTGCAGCGCGCGCTCGGATTCCTGCAGATAACCGCGCTGATACCAGACTTTCCCGAGATAGAACCAGGCGCGATTGCGCACCTCCACGGAGGTACTCTGGTTCAGCAGCGCCTCGAATATCCTGCCGGCCTCCACGTGTTCGCCGAGCGACAGATACAAGCCCCCGAGCAGCAGCTCCGCCTCGCCCTGGGTGTGTGGAATACGGTCGAGTTGCTTCGCGGCGAGCAAGCGCGTGATCGAATCGAAATAATCGTCCTGATAAAAATAGAACAGCACGTCGCCGTAGTGCAGATCCTTGACATCTTGCGGCGGCAAGCCGTTGGGGTCGGGCTTGATGTTCGTCGCGTGGACGATCGCCGGCGGCAGCGCCAGCAGCAACCCGCCGAGAAGCAGCGGCCGAAGGCTGTTAATCACGCGCTGCACGCATCATTCCCAGTCTTTGATCGTGAACTCTGGCTGGTGTTTGGCCACCCGGTCGGTGATCTTGAGCTCCAGGTATTTCGCGCCCACGCCCTTCTCGAAGGTGATCGTGGCGCCGCGCTTGTAGTCGCGATCGAGCGGACCTTTGCCCGCAAAGAACGCCACCAATTCGTGCTTACCCACCTTCAAATTACCGAGGTAGATTTGCTGCACGCCGCCCTTGAGCAAGGCGTCCGCTTCGCGCGCGGTGTACAGGTAATTCTTCACTTCCTTGTTGTCGATCTTGATGGTCACCGAATCGAGCGCAAAGAAGGTGCCGACATCCATCGACACGTACAGCGCCACCTGAGTGTTCGCGGGGAACAGCAATTCCTCTTCCAGGACGAACAGATCCTTGTTCAGATCGATGACGTCCTTCTTGAGGCCCTGCACCTCTTGATCCAGAGTCTTGAAATCCGACGGCGGTGCGTCGGGCGCCGCGGCCGCGGGCGGCGTGTCGTCGGTTGCCGGCGCGGCGACCCCGCACCAGCCAAGCAAAGCTCCGCACACGATGATCGATACGACTCGATACTTGTAATTCATGGCTAACCTATCGTTTACTCGCGCAGCAGTTCGCGGATGTGATCAAGATACGCGCGTTCATCGCCGCGCTTGAAGCCGACACTCGAATAACGCACGACGCCCGCGCGGTCCACCAGAACGGTCATCGGCATTTTCTCGAGCAAGTAGTCTCTGCCGATGTCGGACTCGGTGTCGAACAGGATGGGATACGATACGTGCATCGCGTCCGCAAATGCGCGCGCGCGTTTCAGATCCTCATCGACCGACACGCCGAGCACTACCAGCCCCGCGCGGCTATAAGTCGTGTTGATGCGATCGAGAGCCGGCATCTCCTCGCGCGAATCCCCCGCCCAGCGCGCCCAGAAGTTCACCAATACCACCTGGCCGCGAAATTCCGATATGCGCAGATTGCGGCCGTCCAAACTCTTCAGCACGAAATCGGGCGCGTCCTTGCCCACCAACGTGGGCGGGGCCGCCCAGGACGTAGCAACCAGGTACGAAGCCGCGAGTGCGCCGAGAAGCACGCTCATAAGCCGGACTCTAAGCATGCTGCGATGGCCTCACCTGCCCTGATCGGATCTTATGCAAAATCGCACAATGCGAGCCGCAGTGTCAACGCGCCAGCCCGCGCCTACCCCCTGTTTCTGTATGACGTGGCGCACATTACAGGGGATTCGATGCGGACTTCGAGTCGACGCCCGAGTCGCGGCACCGCGATTGTCTGTCAATTGAGACAGGTTGGGAGATCCGATCGCGAGGCCGGATCCCGACACGTCACGTGGGTACCACGCCGTTCACGATAGGGTTGAAGGCGATCAAAGGTTCTAGGGTCGTGCCGGTCCCCAGGCCGTTATTCAAGTTCGGCGGACCATACAGGTTCGCAAAGCTCGGCACCTGAGTGCCGTTCAGCATGAAGCCATTGATCGCATCGCCGTGCAGAGCCATGTAGTTGAGCACCACCATCTGCGCCAGATTGGGGACGTTGTTGCCCCCGGGACTGCCGGAAGTGTTGATCGAGCCGTCGGCGTTGAAATTGCCGAGCTGCAAGCTCATTTCCTTGTTGGCTTGCGCGGGCACCGGTTTGCCGTTCGGGTTGTAGACCAGGAAATAGGTCGCGGCGACGCTTTGGTTGTCCGCGGTCCACACGCACTTGCCGCGTCCTCCGACCGAGTCATCGATCATGCCGTTGCTGGCGAGCGAACCGTCGCTGAAGACATAGATCATCACGGGTTTGCCGACGCGCGCGGCATACTCCAAAACCGCGCCGATGCAGTTGCCCAAGTTCAGGTCGCGCGCCTCGCCCGTGGCCCGGTCCCCCGTGTGATAGTCGAATCCGTCCATCTCTATTGTCCCCGCCGCGGCATTGCCGTCGATGACGAGTTTCATGATGGACGCGGTCTTCTGATAGTCCGAATTGGCCGCGAACTCGGTGGCACTGAAGATACCGCCGGGTCCCACCACGTTCGGATCCTGGGATGGATCGACCGAGCCCGCGCTGCTGTATTTCCACACCGTGTACGCCGCTTTCGTGTAGCCGCAACCCATGATCCCCGGGGCGGAGGCGCCGGTTCCGAGCGCCAGAGTATTCAATGACACGCCCGCGGAATTGACCACGCCACCGGCGTAGGCCGGCACCTGGGCATACTTCGCGTCGCTGATGCGTTTCATCGATTCCAACACGTTGGTGACATCCGAGGAATTGGGCAACAGCGTGCTGAGCTGACCGGTGCTCACCAAACCTCGAGTATCCGCGGGACTGGAGACGACGGTGGGCTGGGCCGCCGGGATGATCATCGTCGGTGGATTCATGGAATTGCCGCCCGACACCGAGCTTTCCGAGCCGATCAAATTGAGCAAGCCGCCGCGTGCGCCGTACTGATAGATCGCGTACATCGGGTTGTGGGGATTCGTATTGGTATCGTTCTGCGACAATGCCGGAATGACGGTGCCCGACGTATTGGTCATGGCGGATGCGGTCTTGACCCGTGCCTTGATCCCGCGCAAGTGCGCACTGTCCGAGTGAAACCGCAGTCCAAACGTGCTGTCGACGAAGCTGCCCGCGGCGCTCGAATTCGGCACCATGGTGCCGGGGAGCCCGAGCTTGTTGTAGCCGGCAACCGAGAGAAAATCCAGTTGGCCGTGGGGGCCGCCGACCAGCACGTTCGAGCCCGCGATATTGCCGCCGCCGGCGAGATCGAAGCAGATGAAAGGGATCTTGCCCGCACCGGTGGTGATGCTGCAGGTCGGCAGCAAGCCCTGGATGTCGTCCGCCAATTGCGCCCGGGCCTTGCGCGGCACGAGACCGAGCAGCGAAGTCCCGATCACCGTCGCCGAGCCCGTCATGAAACTCTGCGCCAAGAATTCACGGCGCGTGCGCGGCCGCGGATGGTCCTGGTGGCGGAGCGGCTCATGCAATGCCGGGACCTTTGACTTGTTGCGCATATTCAACCCTCGTCGATTCGTCTTGGCTACTTGATCAACATGTCGGCGCTGCCGAAGGCGGTGGCGCAGGCGGCGGCGGTGACGGCTTGCACGCGGGCCGTGTTATTGCAGGGCGACGTGGTGCATAGGGCGGTTATCAGATTGCCGAGCTCGGCCGTCACGGTCGAGGCCGCCGGCTGGCTGCTGAGGCCGCTGCCGAGCACCCGGGCCGCGAGCGCGCTGGTCACCGTCACGGCGCCCGGCGAGGTGCCCGGTGAAGTGCCTCCCGAGTACAGCGTAGCGTTGAGCGTCACGCCCGGCAGCACCGCCGATGCATAACCCGTGTTATTGACCATCTCGTTGCAGTACTGAATCGCGAGCTGCGCGATACCGACCTGGTTCGAGGAGGAAAAGCCCTCGAGCGTCGGGTCCGCCGGCAGTTGCTGTTGTACCGAGAGATAGGTCTTAATCACCGCCGGGTCATTGGTCGGTACGCCGGTGAGCTGCGACAGCGTGGCATTGACCTCGGCGAAAGTACGCAACCCGATGTCGGCCACCACCGGCCCCGGTGCGAACGGCGGCGGAGTCGGGGGCGTGTACGGATAAAGGTACGAATGGCTGCCGAGTTGGTCGAAGGCCAAGAAGAACTGGTCCGTCAACGGTCCGCTCTGCAAGCCGATCACCGTGCCGACGGTGGACAGCACCTCACCCTGCGAGGTGTAACCGGACGATGTGATCGTGGTGTTGAGCGGTATGTAGGCCTGCCCCACCTGCGGGATGGTGCCGTTGATGCCGATGCGTAGGCCGCTGATCGGGATGTTGTTGGGCTTGACGGTGGAGTCGAGCGAAATGAACGTCGGCTGGGAGAAGAGGTAGCTGTAGCTGTCGTACTGGCTGACCGTGAACATCACGTACGCCTGGTTCACTCCGGTGACGTCCGCCACATTGAACAACATGTAGTAGCGCTCACCGACGCCGGCATTGTAGTTCTGCTGCACTTGCGCCGCCGACATGGCGCGGCTGTGGATGGCGACGAACTTGATCAGTCCCTGCCAGGAACGATCCCCGGACACGTCGTTGCCGAGCACCAGCGCGAAGGTGTTGTCCCAGTTGGAGATCGTCCCCCCCTTTTGCGGGTCCGGCACATTGGCATTCACGCCGTTGACGTAAATCTGCCGGCCCTTGATCGGATCGTAGGTCAGCACGACGTGCTGCAAGGACGCCTGCAGCAGCGTCGCCGCGTCCGGCGTCTGCAGCTGCGGGGTGCCATTCAGCACGGAATTCGAACTGCGCAACATGAAGTCATAGTCTTGGTTGGTCTGACCGAGCGTGAAGTTGCGCACCGTGTCGCCGCCCGAGTAGCTGACCATGTAG
>Ga0209611_10011630_pt1 | contig 12619 bp, 11 predicted proteins | sample S1TSphgellanicum_3_FD_187693 | JGI IMG/M metagenome (GOLD analysis project Ga0209611, IMG submission 187693) | Host-associated microbial communities from peat moss isolated from Minnesota, USA - S1T2_Fc - Sphagnum magellanicum MG (SPAdes) (version 2) | ecosystem: Host-associated > Plants > Peat...
GGGGGGGGGGGGGGGGTGAAAGGAGGCCCAAAGATAGGGTGAAGACAGGGTGACTTTAGGGAGAACTCTATTAGAGCCAAAAATCAGTCTAGTATCTAGCCTTGGGGATCTCAAATCTGGGAAGGCCCTTATAGTGGGACCTTCTCCTATACATATCATCCCTCTCACACTCAAGGAGTAGGTGTAAGACCCCTTCTCTTTTGATGAGGTTATTGACATATGATGTAAAGTGCCCTTCCCTATACACACTAGGAAATTTTTCTCCAATTGCTTTTATATTTATAGTTTGAATGTTTGCTTATTTTCCTCCATAAAGTTCTTTTGGCCTTTTAGAAAACTTTGTAAACAATGAAATGTTTTAACATCATAAATCACACGCTTGCATGACGAGCACTCTATAGGAAATTGCCAATGTTGGTCGATTATTGGTTTTTGGCAATAATTGGCCGGCTAGTTTATCAAAAAAAAGTTTTAAATTTATACCAACAAGTTATCAATATCAATGACAAAGTAATACCCTTGGTTGTCAATTTCACCCAATTATTTTTGAGAACATAATCGTCAATTATGCATAAGGTTCAATTCTCAAATACCCAATTGAGAACCATCAATTATATTGGCAACTATATTGTGTGATTATAGGATTTTTTGAAAAATAAATATTTATAATTTTTACTAAAAAATATTTTTTCTATATTCTATTATAGATTATAAATTAAATAGGATTGATAACCTACTTAAATGATGATTGGGTCACCTGGGTAGGTTATTAAAATTCGAAAATCAATTTCAGGCAAATAGGTTAGCTACTAGTTTTCAAAAAAAATCAATACCTGACTGGTAGGTTATTGATACCCAGCCCCAAACCCGGTTGGTTACCTGGGTCAAAATGCAATAACTAACCAACACTAAAAATTACCCTTCACAAAGGGGCATTCATGTCCCATGGTTTAGGGTTCATGTTCATGGCTATGTGCTTTACTCTATTTGTTCAGTGTAAAATAATTCTGAAGAGAACAAATTGAAAAAAAAAAAAAAAAAAAAACCCTAATTTATTCTTGTTGGATTTTCCAAGAATTGAATCCTCCACTTATCAAGCAAATGGAGCAATCCGCTCCACTGGGTTACAATATATAAGCTCGACACATTACAGAAGCATATCAACAAATCCAGCAATAAGTTAAGAGATCATATTGCTTGGCTTATTTTCTTGTACAAGTGTTGCTCTCTTGGATACTCTTCTTGCTGTACACACAAGCTGAAATCCAAACCGTCATCAATTATGCATTGTTCAGGGAATAAGATGGCTTTAGGCCAAAAAACATTTCAAGTTTCAGACTACCCAATGTCTTCTTCAATGCAATCAACCACCTAAATTCTCGAAGGTTGAGAGTTGAGACATCAATAGCCAAGAAAATCAGCAATGTGCCAAGTCCGGGTCTCGACTGTATAAGCCTACTATACTTGCTTATAAAAGCAGGCAAAAATCAATACTGCGAATAATGAGAAACATAAGTGTAGTTGAATCACTGGAGTTCAAAATGTACTGCTACAAGTCATCAGCGCCCTACTTCTGTTTACTTCAACATCTCTGGATTTAGAAGCATCTGGATTTCTTCAAGTGAACGACCCTTTGTTTCAATTATAAAGCTATAAGCAAAAGCCACCGACAGTAATGAGACCACACCAAAGCTTGTGTAAACCGCTGGAAGACCAAACTGCTGTACCAGCTGCAGAAATAAAAGTCCAACTCCAAAGTTGCAAACCTGTAGTGAATACACTCAATGGGTAGTGAGGAAGGTGCCACTTAGAGATTCCAAGTATTGGTTGGTTGGGCACTAGACATGAACATGAACGACTTCAACAGCACAAATTTGGAAACCAATCATGCAGTGGAAGAGAGGAAAAGTGTAGACTTGCACTTCAAAGGAATCCTCCGCATTAAACAAACTTCTCAAGTCACTAAGTACTAGGTATCTGCAGGTAAGAAAGATGCATACCCAATGAGTACAAAGGCTAACAGCCATTGTTTTTGCCCTCAGCCTTGTAGTGCACAATTCAGGAATAATTAATGCTGTAGCTGGTCCTGCTCCTAATGCAAATGTGAAAACATAGCTGCAAAATCCAAGTCACATTCTCTTATAAGGACCAAAGGGACACGAAATCACTCGATATTGTCCCCCAGCCCACCTCCCCAACTACTGCTATCTCCTTTCTGTCACTTACTCCCTTTTCTCTCCTGTCTTTTCTTTCCTTACATACTCCTTTGCCTTGCACTACCAAAACCATGTGAGAAGGATAAAAGAGGAGCATACAATAGTGTGCCACCAACAGCAAGCAAGTGTGCCAATTGCTGGTCCCCTGGCATCTCCAAGGCAAGCACCAATACTCCCATTGAAAGTGCCTGCACCACAAACATGTGATAAGCTTGGCACTGAGAATATACCCACTCCTCAGAATTCAGTTGCTGGAAATGCACAACACTGAAAGACAGGCCCACTCTAATGATAGATATCCACCTCAGTTATCCTCAGGTTATATGCACAGACAAATACTTTGGGAACCCACTTGTTTGTTCAAAGGGTGGGTGACTGAGCCAACAAGAACACTTCTGTTTAAGTTGTTTGGGGTGGGTTCACAGATCATTACCATGCCTGTGTAGCTTCCCATCAGCAGTTTCCGTCGCCCTTGATTGTCCATGAGTGACAAGGCAACCAAGGCTCCTGCAGACAGTTTGCAGCAAATTAAGCTCTGGTGAAGTTGATCCTTCATTGCTACATCTACTTCTGCCTGCCTGTAGATGAGAATGCACCACATTGTGAAGACTGCACTTAGAGGTCACACACAATCATGTTGGAAATAAAGGGGACAAATCATATACATACCTGTGAGGTTGGCAACTCCTACAGCAGCACTTGCGGCCATCCCATTGGTTATCCCTGCATCTCGAAATGTGATTGATGAGAAATAAAGGACTCCATTGATGCCTGCAAACTGTTGGAGAGCAAACAGGGCACTTCCAGTTGCCGCCACTGCATACACCAATAAAACATAAGCTACAGCTGACTTGCCTTACTTTTTCTTCACATTGTGTCCAGCAAGCAACCACAGCTGGCTGGCCAGTGTAATGAAAGAAAATCAGGACCACCAAGGTACAGTCATGCTGACAATATGTAAGGCTGAGATAAAAATTTAGGAAGGACATAAAATTGACAGTTTGTCCAGCAGTGAAGGAGAATTGATCTTCACCTTTGAAGTAAGGTTTGGACAAAATTTCAGACCAAGAAACATCATCATCCACACCTCGGCTGCCACTAACACTTCTAAGCTCCTTCATTGCTACATCTACTTGTGCCTTTCCCCATAATTTCTCAATAGTGGTTTCAGCATCGTCCCACCGTCCAACCTGGATCAAAACAATCCATGTCATGTCAGGTTACAGGAATGTGAACTACTCTCCAACAGAAGATCAACCCAACATCTATCACCACAGAGGCTACTACAACTGCTTCTTCAGAACAGCAGTACTTTGCCTAGCCAGCGAGGACTTTCCGCTGCCACTTGCATGCCTGCCATAAGTGCCACACCTGGAATTGTTGCCAGCCAAAACATAGTTCTCCACCTGCAACCCAAATCTGCCACTGGATCATGTGCACCAAGAACCCCAAATGCTCTGTCTACAACAGTTAGATCTCAGGTTCAATGGGTGTATACCTAAGTGTTCTAGCCATTGGAAGGTTCCATCTATCACTTGCCATTGAAACATCAATTTTGGGATTCAGTAACAAATCCCACACCATCTCCTAGCAGAACTACCTTACCCTAGCAAGCATTTGTTAGTGCTTGTATAGTATAGAAATCTCATCATCCTCACTAGACCAGGAACTACTTGTGACAGACTCGACAGACCACCAGAAGGTCAATCCATATTGGGTTTCTGGCACACCCATGAAGTTGGAAAAGAACTAAAGCCTGGGGTAGATATAAGAGCAATAAGCCCTCACCAATGTGGATCTGTCTCAGCAGGTATTCCAATTAAAAGAGCTGAAATTATGCCTATACATGTTCCAATCTGGCAAAAACTCCCCAGTGCACCTCTGTATGCAGTAGGTGCCACCTGCAAAAGAGAAAAGACATATCAGTTGTACCACCAGAACCCTAAATAATGTTATCAACCGTTAACTGGAGCCTGGTCCATGCAATTGTGGTTTTCTCAATCTTGTAGTATCTCTCAATCAAAGATTTCACATCTCCGAACACCCACTCATCATGCCAATTTGCATGATTCACAAAAAAATGACAAATAGTGGGACCTGTAGAGAAAGAGAAGGGAGGGAGCTCACCTCTGAGATGTACAATGGCACCAGGGAAGTGTTAACTCCAATGCCTATTCCAACCATAAACCGTCCCAAAACCATCATCTCCACAGACTGTGCATTGGCACTACACAAAGATCAAAGCACATTCAAAGGTGCTGAAGTCAGTAGAATACAGTTCAACATAAGAGGTACTGATTGTGCATTCATGCTAAAATTGCTGCTGCAGTGTTGGATCTACTTTTCAACCAACTGGAATCAACCCTAACAAACTATCAGATGTGTTCACAAAATGTATCAGATCCAGCTGATGACCATAATAGGTAATTGCTGATACCTCAATGCAGCCCCAAGGATAAGAGGTATGGCATCAATCTGAAATGTCCTCCGCCGACCAACTTTGTCAGCAAGCACGCCGCCGCTTATGCTACCAATGAAAGCACCCACAATGAATATGCTAACCACAAACCCCTGCATGATGGTGTCGCCTTCAAACTTCAACTCCCTTGCAATCGATTCCAAGGGCCCATTCATCACCCTGCCAAAAAAAATGCGCACATAGGTAACAGATCAGCATGGATCTTCCTCCTCCACCCATCAAATTCAAAACAAACCACCTTCAAGATTGATAGCATATCCCATGCAATTATTGCAATCAAGATTTAGCAAGCACATTGAGCCATGCAAAATTTGCAAATTACTGTGCAGTAAGTAAGAATTGCAGACCCTATATGGTAGCCGAACATAAAATTGGCCATAGCTGCCGTCAAGACATGGGGGAGCACTGGTACCCATGAGATTTCTTCAGATTCTGGTGTCACAGAGATTGGGCCAGCATTATTATTATTGCTGCTGCCGAGAATTTCCTCGTGTACAGCAGCATCTGTCCCCACATCACACCTCAAACATGCCAGAAAACCCTCTCAGCAACAACCAAGCCTGTTCGCTCGCTCGGTTCTCTCTTCTCAACTAGTACAAACCCAGCAATTCCCGGACATGCAAAAAACCACAGAGTCTTTTTTTCTTACCAATAATGCTGGGGGCAGATGCGGAGTCCTTCTTCTCCACTTGCGCATGACGACGAGAAATCGAGGAGAGTCGCCGTGGAAGAAGAATTGTTGCCTGCTGCTGCTGCTGTCCCCTCCGTGAGGAGGAGAAGCTTGTTATCCCTTGTGTCACCACAGATAGGCTACGGATCTCGATTGCTGCAGCAGCAGCAGCAGCAGCAACCACCATGCGAGACGGCCGAATTGCCACACCAGGTACGGTTTGAGACGCCGCAGCAAGAAGCTTGCTTCTTGGGCCGCTGCTCACCACGGCCATGGCCATAGCCATAGCCGCCATGGCGATGCTGCTGCTGCTGCTCCTCAAATTTGGGTGTAAAATCTCAAGCTCTCTCTCTCTCTCTCCTTAACTACAACTAACTCAAATTGAATTGAATTTGGCCAATTTTCAATTCACCTCTGACAAAACAAAATTTTGGCCAAATTCCATTGAATTTGAACACACCTTCAATCAAGTCTCTCAAGCAAAGATGGGAAATTCCAAAGGAGTAGCACATTTTGTATTGGGGGCATAAACACTTTCCTTTCAAGCACACGCACAAGTGTGTCATCACGTAGCCATTTATGTATTTATTTATTTATTTTTCTGGCCATTGATAAAGCTATATTAAAAATGCTCAAATCACTTTCTTTTTTTTTTTGGTGGAGATTTTCAATAGCCATAATTCAACCATTTTTTAACATTAAAAAGATGCAAGATTTCTCTCTATATACATGGTTCAAGTAGGGTAGCCAAAAATAATAGAAAGATGTTTTAAGATTTTAACTTTCATATTTAGATTTTAGCCAGATTTGTAAGGATTTATTGGCAATTGGCGATAGGTGTGTCCTCCTTTTCTTCTTTTTTTAAATTTTTTTTTGGCGAGGTTGTGTTTTGTAGGAGATTCCTTTTTTGTGGACACGTGTTAAATGCTTCACTATCACCATCCCATATTCAATTGCCATGTGGACAAATCAAATTGCCATTTCTTCAATTGTAGAGTACTAGTCCTTCATTTTTCAAAGGGCCTCTTTTGATTGGCCCATAACAAATAATTTTGATACATTAGGGGCCTCTTTGATTGGCCCTTTTGATACTTTAGGGCCTCTTTGATTGGCCCTTTTGATACATTAGGGCCTCTTTTGATTGGCCCATCACAAAGAATTCCAAAACTCTTGGGACTCCTTGAGATAGAAATATGGACTCCACACAAAAAAACACACATAAATCCAAATATTCATGCACTTATATAGATAGGTTTTAAGAAGACAATATTGGGGCAAAGCTTATGGGACAATGTGATGAGTTTTTAAGAACATGTTGGGGAACACATTGAGAACTTGGGGAACATGTTGGGGGAACGCATTGAGAACTTGGGGAACATGTTGGGGGAACGCATTGAGAACTTGGGGAACATGTTGGGGGAACGCATTGAGAACTTGGGGAACATGTTGTGAGTACATTGAGAATAAAACAATTCAAAAATCCCCATTACAAGAGAATGTGGTTTTTGCTCACACAAAAAGTTGTGGCTCGTGGCAAATGTGTGAGAAAAACTTTGTGGTTTCATTCATTACAATGTACAATATGTGATGTTTATTATGGCATATCTATCCATTAAGGTAAATTTTATTTTATTTTTATTTTTAATTTAATTTAATTTAATTTAATTTATTTTTGTCGATTTTGTTTGTCACAATGAGATCTACCAAATAAAATAGGTAAGTTATAAGAATATTGAACACATTTTCTCAAAAAATTCATTTAAATAAAAATTAAAAATGATAAGAGAATTTGGGGCATGCTCTTGGTATTGTTGAAAAGTCTTAAGTGAGTAGGATTTAATGAAGGTGATTTGGAATTTTTAAAATCTAAAGTGTGGGAGATATGACATTTTAAGAAATTTAATTAAATTAAAGAAAATTATTTTGGAAGGAAAAATGAATTGGCTAACTAGTTCACACTTGGGCCAATGGCACAAGTTACACAATATTACATTAAAATGACAATTTGAAATTAGGTAATGACACATATTGTAAATATGTGGGATTACTTAATGTCAAATTATTATTATAAAAATATTTGAGCTTCTCGAATGCATGTTCACCTCATTGGCTACTAAGAATTTTTATACCTAATCTTTGGTTTTTATTGCTCTTGGCCGGGCTAATGGAAGGGGCATGAATTATGAGACATAATAGTTAGTAACCTTTTTTTTATGTGGCTAATTTTCATCAAATTTTGGTGAAATATTTTAAAATAATATTTTGTCAAGTAGTTTAATTTTATTTTTTTTTGGGTCAAAAGCAACAAAAGTTTCTAAAAATTTCCATATTTTTTACACATTGTTCAAGCAAGTAGTCAAGATATATAAAAGGATTTTAATAAATTTCTACTTTCATAGTTGATCAATAGCCAAACATTCTTAAATCTCCTTGTGGATGATTGGTAATTTGGCAATATCACAAAATTGTGGGAAAAAAAAAACCTGATAATTAGGTGGAATTACTTCTACATTGTCAAGTGGAATAAAAGGAAACAAAATTAAATTACTTCAAGGAGACTTTTAGTGAAAGATTTGGTTTAATATATGATAGGGTAAAAATGATACGATAGGGTATACAAAGACTAATGGTTCAAGGGGTGCAATATATTGGATACAAGATATTGATGTTCAAACCTAATATTGCTATCTATCGATGGATCTTCTCATGTGGCATTGCTTTCACCATGCCTAACCCTTTGATGTTTACTATTGATTATTCTTGGTGCTAGCAACTTACATAGGGATCAAAATTAGCTCAATCGATTCGTATATTGCTTAGCATACTTGTGAAACAAATGATAATACATGCATTAGAATTAGTTATTGATGTGTTGTTGTTTTTGTTAATTTTTGCACAAGTGTGAAGAGAGATAATGAGAAGTTGATAAATAAATATCTTGCTGAAAAGTTATGTATCATCAAATTTCTATGGGTATCGTTGGGCTTGTATCACTAGGACTTTATCAATAGGTTTGAATGAACCTCAAGATTTGAAAAAAATCAAAGGGATCAAGATGGAATTTGATAACATCAGTGTTTTGTGGGTACATAAGGCACCAAGGATAAGGCACATTGAAATAAAGGCCTATTGCTTGAGGTGAGAGTTAATGGCAAGTGTGAATATTCGAGGCGCCTTTTATTAAAAACCTTTTTTGGTGGAAAGCCTAATGGTTTGATTCTCCACCATGGATGGCAATAATTTATTGATAATACATTGGGTTTTTAGTCCTTATGTGCATATAGAAAGAGATTACATTTCACGAGGGGAAATTGTTTTTTCATATGGAGGGTAAAGAATCCCTAGATGAACCCATCTTTGGGTGGTACACCTAGAAACCACCTCAAGGAATGGTTAAGGAATAAAAAACAACCAAATCATTTTTTTAGCTTTAAAATTTTTTTTTTTTCATAATAATAATAATATTTTTTTCATGTTTATCCATTGCATACTTTAATAAATGGCTTTAATTTTATTTGGGAATGAAAAAATTGAAAAAAATTATATTCCTGATTGAAATAACCCCTTACAAAATCAATAGTTTCAACTTTGAAAATTCATAACTAAATTATATTTAATCAATTAATTGTCAAATAAAAACCAAAAAAAGGAATGACTTCCAAATTACCTTAGGAAAAAAATTCACAAGAAAATTCTCAAATCATGTTTCAAATTTATGTTCCCGATAAAAAAATTCAAGAAAAAAAAACTAGTGTTATGTTCTTGAAACTTTTTAAAAATGCAATGATTAAAAACATCAAAATATACAATATTATTGATATTATTGAGAATTAAAAATTTATGGAACCTAGTAAATGTATTCAATTTTTTTTAATGAAAATGAAAATTTAAATATTTTTTATGATTTTTTAAAATTTGAAGGGTTCAAGAAAATCAAGGTGTGATGTTCCTAATGGTACCACCCAAGAATGGGCTTGCCCCCCTTTGAGATTTTGTCATTTCATAAGCAAAAAAAGATGTGTATGTAAAGATCCTTGTTTAGAAACTTCTAGAAGTCTTTAAAAAAATCCTTGAAAAATTATATGTCATATTTTCTTTTTTTTGAATCCAAACATAACAAAGAAAGATTGAACGTTGAAGTAGGCACTATAAACTATGCACCTTTTACTTATATATTAACTAATGATCAATGGGAAGTTGGCAACATAGTGATAAGTTGTGATTGGTCTAAACTTTCAACTTCATCCAAGCACTAAAGCATGTCCATCATTTTGAAGTATAAACGAAAACCTTATTGGTGAATATTTTGGTAATGAGTAGTAACATAGGTGCAATTCTTATTATATCCAAAAAATTGCATTGGATGGATGTTTAAGCATCAAGAATGAAGAATGCTTTGAAAGGTAAAATGCCATGGGAGGATAATGTTTGTGATCCTTGGATCTCCAATTGGGAAACCATATTTGAGCAAAGTGACACATTAATGTGTTGCTCTTTGATTTGGATTTTCAAAATTAAACATATTCCTTAAAGATATTTGAAAAACATGCTTAGAATTTTTATTTTATTTTCAAGATCCTTGGGGAATATGCAATTTAAAAACCAAATAGGATTGTTGAATTTCCATTGGAGTCATAGAGTTGGAAATATTGAGTGAAGAAGAGGTTCTTATCGTTCCCAAATAGGATGATGGTCGATTAGAATTAAATAGGTGTCAATAATATTTTTCAATCCATAGTCAATGGGTTTTTGATGATTATCAACACCACAGTGAACAACATTCAAATGCCAATTTCTTGAGATATTAGGACAATACCTAAAACATGCATGCAAAAAGAAAAGAAAAGAAAACCAATAATTTAAAAATTGAATATAATTTTGAAACAAAAAAAATTTCAAAACAAGTTAGGTTGCCAAAACAACCTATCTTTTTATTCTTTTTATCAACACCTTGAAATTTAGTAGTTGTCCAAATGAAAAAGTTTCCCATGTAGAAATATGTGAAATGCATGTTAACATGTAAAGGTGAATTTTCCTAACACAAAGTTTGATTTAACATCAATTTCTCTTCATCAGAAGTGAATACATGTGATTTCTTGATGTCCTTCCCTAGCCCAACCTTTGAAGGCTTAATAATTGTTTCGTCTTTAACAAACTTCACCTTTTTATAATGAAGATTTGTTAAGATATTGAATGGAGTCACAAAAATTCTAGTTTTGTTGATGTGCTATTCTTGACAAACACAAATGAAGCAACCAAGTGCATGTAGAAGGCTTTGAATGCTACAAAACAAATAAACAAATTGTTTATATGATATCAACTTGACACCTCATTGGTGAATAAAGATTACCATCTTTCTTTGTCACTTGCAGTATGAAAAGTGCCAACAAACACATGAATATCATTTTCTTTTGAAAGATCTTCAATGGGTGTTGAAGTGCATATCCCACAAAAAGATTCACAAGTCACCAAATGTATTACAAGCCCACATTTATGTATGTGTTGTGGCATTTGTCACCAACATTCACATTGGAAAGCTCAACATTGTCCACATCATGGAACCGATTGTTCTCTGATTGTAATGGTGATGCACGTCTAAAAGCCAAAATCTATGGTGGATCAATTTCATGTTCAACAATGAAATGACCATAATCATAATCACAATTGCTTCCAATGTCCTTAGTGACATCATGAAATGGAATCATATCAGCCAAATCAACATTAATATTATAAACAATAACCAAGTGAGCATCTATGACAAGATCAAAAAGATTGGAACTCAAACAAGCATTTCTTGTAACACTATTGGATGCATTGTTAATGCTAGCAACTTGTTTTTTTTTTCAAACTTGTTGAACAATTGAGAAAGATGCAAATCATTGAGTGAATCTTCTACTAAGCGGATTCACTTTGCATAATCACCACCATCTTCATTGGAATTTTTTTGCGCTTAAACATGCAAACACAGAAACAACAAGAACAACATTGTCATGCATGCAATGCTATTTGAGAGCAAAGTTTTGAAAATGGAAAAAGATGATCTTGAAATAGTGGCAAGAAAAAAATGAGCACCCATGACAACACAAAATGAAATTGGAAAGAAGAATTGCTTTATGTAAGAGAAGGGTAGCCATTTTGGCCCTTTCGTGCTTGTCACTCGAGCTATTGCCCTCTTGCTTAGGCACCTCAAAACATGGAAGGGCCGAGAGGGCTACCCTTCTCCTATACGGAATCAAAAGAACCTCTGGTTCTGGGAATCTTTTTGAAAGACTTGGTGGTTTTCATGACAGAACTGGCGGCTTGAAGTAAGTCCTTGGATTTCTTAAGAAACCTGGTTATGGGTGAAAACCCATTCAATGAATTTTAGAAGCTGTGATCAATGGGTTAGAAACAGTTCTGTGATTTTGGAAACTGTCAAAACCTTCAGCTGAAGGTGTACATATACCCTACCTTTACCTGTCAATTCCAGGTTGCCAAAATTGAGAACACACAGGTATGGAGTTAATATCACCAAATGTAAGTTCATGTGCAATTCTTTTTATGGAGTTAATATCACCGAATTTAAGTTCATGTGCAATTCTCTTAATAACAAGGGGTGTGTCACACAAGGGGTGGTTTGTAATTTACATTAAAAACTTAAAGCAGACACAAAAGATTAGTACTGTAAAACTATGGTCAGAAACATTCAAACATACAAAATTTATTTGATTCAGTGAGAAACACACATCAGGTGGAATAAAACCTAATTAGCTTTTAATCGCAAACTAATCTAATCAGATAGCACAACACCTAACCAGGTTTAATCAGACACTACCTAATTAGGTAGGGTAAATCTCCCAGCTAATCAAGTTGAATCACACCCTAATCAGCTACCAGAACCACAAATTTTCCCAATAAAATCATACTATATAATCTATAATCCCTTCAATCTTTTATTCCCCCAAAGGAAAAAAAATAGCACTCCCAAAATAGAAAAGCATAATTCAATCAACTTGCATGATACTATCAGAGCTGAATATGGCACTAGAGGAAACTGAGAAATATGTGAAGAATTTGGGAAGAATTTGGGAATGGTTTGTGAAGAATCTGGGAAGAATTTGTGAAGAATTTGCTGAAAGCAGCAATGGGTGATGATGCTCTAGGAGGCCTTGAGATTCAGATCCTTGAGATTCTTCAAATCCTCCTGGAGATTTTGCTGCTCAAGAAATGGGTAATCGGTGTACCCGATGACAGGATCTTGGGTGTAGAAGAACT
>Ga0209611_10011632_pt1 | contig 12618 bp, 8 predicted proteins | sample S1TSphgellanicum_3_FD_187693 | JGI IMG/M metagenome (GOLD analysis project Ga0209611, IMG submission 187693) | Host-associated microbial communities from peat moss isolated from Minnesota, USA - S1T2_Fc - Sphagnum magellanicum MG (SPAdes) (version 2) | ecosystem: Host-associated > Plants > Peat...
TTGTCTACGAAACATACAATAGAACATGGCAATAAGGGGAAAAGAAGGAAAGAAAACAACAAGAATGTGGGTTGTTTTTTAATAATGGGGATGTTAGAAAGTTAACATTTTTTTACAGTTTGCCATTGCCCCCACAAACAAGTTTAAACCAAATGAACCTTGTAGCCAATTTATCTTAGTAAACCATATTAACTTTACATTTTGAATTTCAACCTTTTTTTCTTTAGTTCATTAATTATGGGTTTTATAGGATCTTTAGAAAAGCATGCAACAATTTCCTCACAACCTTTTCATTTCCCTTTCAAAATGCACTACCCACAAAAATAGACATAGTAAAACCTAAAGCATTAGGTGATATAATAGTTTTAATTGCATTTGGACAATTGAAGTTTGCAATGCTACAAGAAAAATTGATGGCTATAGAAAATTAAAAAATAGATGGAACATAAAGTTTGTTAAAACTTAAACGAGAATCATAGCTAATAAACAAAACCCTAAAATGACTCAAGTATGCATGATAGACACAAATTGTCGCAACCCTAGCTTTGAGCTTGCAACCAAAACAAAGGGGTTACAAAGTTGCGGGCCAAGAGGAAGCCCGGGAGTTAAGCCAAAGAGGTCGCAAGGGTGCGGGCCAAGAAAAAACCCGAGAGTCACATCACATACTCCCGCAAATGTAAGAAAGTGTGAAAGAGTATGAGGGAGTGAACCCTCACACTCCCAAGGCAATTCTCACTTTGGGAAATGGATTCCCGAAACTTCAGAGAGCAATTTCAAAGGTCAAAATTCAATGGCTTGTGGTGTTCTTTATATCATTGGAAATATCTTGGAACATAGATGTCTAAAGTGGGTTCGTATTGCTCATTTGGACATCTGAAACACAAGTTATGGCCAAAAGAAGGGTCGGGAGTCGAACTACTAGTTTGACTCCCGACCAGAAAAAGTCAGAAATCGACCCGATTTACTTAGCTGCAGAGGGCGTGCAACATATTATTGGAAAGCTCTCGACAAGAGTTACAAATTTGCTTCAGACCACATCGCAATCCGAGTCTACTCGAAAAGTTATGAGGCTCCAAACTCGTGAGAGTCCCAATCGGCACGATTTCGGGATTCCCACTTGGGAGTCCCAGGAGAGAAAAGCCATTTGGATGTAAACTCTATGGCTAGCCACAGAGTATGCTATAAGGGGGAAGGTGGTGGCTTCCCCCAAGTCCAGGCCGTGGTGAGTTTAGTGTGTCCGTGTTGTCCGTGGCTCGTCTTAACACTAAAGGTGCTCAAACTATGCACTAACCACTTTGTGTGGGTTGTGTGCAGGCCCTTGTGAGTGAGTGAAGCTTGTCAACTCTTCCTAGTCCCATCCTGGAGCTCCAACATGCCCCTCTACCCCTCAAAGTGTTGTGAGCTAGGGAGCGTGCCCGATTCCTCCTTTTTCTGTTGTTTTCTACTTGGACTCACATTTGAGTCCTTCTAGGAGTTGGGAGTGTGTTAAAAATGCTTAGGTTTCAACATAATGCATTTACACTTTAAATAGGACTAAAGTTACACAACACACAAGATTTGCAAAAAACTCAAAAAATTTAGGTTTTAAAAAACACATAAAACATTCATAGAACTTAAGATTTGCAAACAAGTGGGATCAAACTAAAAAAGGAAACTAGGATATGTAAGTAAGAAAAATTAGTGAGCATTGAGAATGATGAACCTAAACAATGAATGTGATGTCAAGTTCCACTTGAGCATTTCATACGGGTGTGATCATGATCAAATGAACCAAAATTCATGTCAAACGACCAAAACATTATCAATTTTGTCAAACATATTTATGTAATGCCACTTTATTGTTATGTTGATCAAAGAAATTCATGTTAAATAATTTATGAGTGTTGAAGATGTTTTTTAAATGATTTGATTTAATAAATTTAATTTTGGGTTTAATAAAGGACTTTTGAATTTTAACATCATTTGCTTTTTAATAAAGCATTAGGCTAAGGACTATTTTAGTATAAAAAATTTGATGAGAAGAAAATTGAAATGACAATGACCTACCATCCACATATGGAAAACATTAACAATTTAAAAATTATGGAACTTGAATTTTTTTTTAATTCAAAATATAATTTCAAAATTTTCAAATTTATAATATCATTTGCTAGATGTAAATCGGTCATAATATATATGAAATATGAAAAACATTGTGACTTAATACAAAAAACTAAAGTTGAAAACAATTATCATATTTTGACATGATTTGAAATTATGATCATTTTTCAAGATGAAATGTAGAATCTAGCATACACTTTTAAACAATTCATATTTATTCAAAAAGAGTTAACACAAATCATGTAAGTTCCTAGAAAAATTATAAATATTTTAAAGAACATGTTACAAAAAAGTCTTTCAAAAGTTCCTTTCTATGAAAAGTCAAAATGTTCACAAAGTGCCCATTTGTGATTGAATCCATTGTCATTATTGACTCATTTGATTGTGATTACACCCATATCATTGCAAAATTGTAACATTCTAATTTTTGATGTGTTGACATTAAAAAACCCATAAACATATTTTGTAATTGTTGATTGCAATAAAAAAGAAATCCAAATTCATGCATACCTTTAAATAAATAAATATATTGATACCTTGTTGGTCCACTCCAAACATTGAAGAAACAACAAAGGTTTGAATGTGGATCAAAAAATGATGTGATCAAAATAAAAGCAAGAAAATTTGCAAAAAATGTTCATGAGCTTTGGAGTTGTAGCTTCATAAACAAGAAAGGTTCTCACTTGCAACATTCCTTCATTGCACCTCTTGCCATTGGAGCTCCTCTATTGCATCTATGGCCATTGCAAGTTGCCTAATCCCAACATCCAAAACTAAATCTATCAAAGCACAAAAACAAAATTTCATCTTACTACAACACTAAACCATTAAAGTTCCAACTCAATACTAACATCGAACCTTTCTCCTAAGCTTTCGTCATTGTTGGTGATGGGAGCCACACTTGGAGGAACGGAGTGGCAATGGAAACTTGTTGTAAAACATATTTCCGACAACCAACGAAAAGGGTTGGTTAGTGTAGGTGGTGTGTGATCAAAATTGTTTGTTGATATGATGGTTATTCCACCCATTTGCATCATCACATTATGGTGATTTTAAAAAATTCTACAACTCAAAATCCTTAAGGCCATTCTTTAGGGTTTTTTTAAAATCACAATGTGGGGAAAATTTATCATAAAAAAAAAACCATTGATGGGGTCACAGTATATTACAATATTGAAAGGATGACATAGTTTCAAAAAATTAACCATGTTCTATAATTTATGTTTGAAGATATAAACAAAGTTTTAAATAACATTGACTATATATGACATCTAATAAACATCATGAATGCAGTGGTTTATGTTTGGAGCTTGTTTTCAAAAAAATGATTTACAAATTGGAGTTGCATTACAAATCATATTTTAATGTTTAAAATTTAAATTCTTCAATTAATATTGTGGATTTCAAGTTGCAATAGTATCACAAAATTATTTTTTTGAAATTTTGTCATGTAGAAAAAATTATAACCATAAAAAAAAATTGACAATATTTAGCTATTATAAGATTGTAAACCCAATAGCCAAGGTATTAACACAAGGAAGGTTGGCATGTACATAATGTAATACCTTTTCAAGTTTGGTAGTAATTAAATTATTTTTTGAATTAAAAAAATCTATTTCAAAAGTTGAAATTTTTTTAAATTATGAAAAAAAATTAAAAATAAAATTGGTGGAAGCCTAAGGTCCTCTTATTTTAAGCAAGTCCATTTTTAGAGCAAGTATTTAATAATTGACAACATTTTTTAATTTTATAATTTGGTAGAATATTAAAATTATTTGCACTGATTTTGGTGCTTCCCTGAATTTCACCCTATGTTTTTATATTTCCCTCTTGTGAACCTTGACAATAGGGTCTTTGTCTCTCATGCACCTTGACAGAGTAGTAGCTTTGTTCATTTGTGAGAAATGTTTCAAGCTACAAATGTGAAGGTTCAAGTTGCAAATGTGAGGTGTAGAGTTTTTGAGTGAACAATGATTACTACAAGTGAGAAATGCTTAAAGTTGCAAATGTGAGGGTTCAAGTTGTGAGTGTGAGATGTAGAATTTTTGAATGAGTGAGTGTGAACATTCTAAGTGAGTGGGTTAGGTGTAGAATCTTTGAGTTAGTTAGAGGTCGGAGCAACAAAGATAGCCGAAAGCCCCCAAAGGCCTATTCACACCCCATTCACCATTGTCATCGTGCAAGAGGACTATCAATGGAAGGTTGTCGTGTAAGAGGAGTGTCGATGGAAGGAAGCTTTGTAGTGTTGTCGGTACTCATACAAGTTTCATTGCAACTCATGTGCCAAGTTAGGGTTAGCTTTCCAAAACCATGGTCACAATACACAAGGATGAGGTTTTCTATGATTGTTTAGAAAGCTTCACAATTTGGGAAACATTTTGGTTCTGTGTATGGTCTTTTTCCATGTTTGTTTCATCTCTTTGCACTCTTTGTTGCAAAGTTTGTAACTTTGTGTAAACCTTAACTAAAAAATAGTTAGTTTAATCCTACAAGAAAGCAACTGCTTCATATTGTCTTGCAAACCCTAATCTGACCCAAAAACCCAATGAACTTGTGTGTACCCAAAACCCATTCCTGGAAACATGTTTGGAAACAAAGTGTACATTCTTGCCTCCTCTCCCAAATTCCATAATACTTGCACACATTTTCACTTTGTTGCCATTGACCCCGTTAATGTTTTGGCGACTTCGTCGAATAAACAAACCTTGGTTTTTAATTATGAGTGAGAATGTTCCTTGGAATGCATTGGAGGTAGTTAGAATAAATCATAAATCTTACCTCCAACATGTAGCCACTAGTCATACCCTAAGGCAATCCCTTAAAATGTAGTTTGAAGGTGAGTTTTGAACCTTGCAAAACATTCACGGAACCCTAAGACCTAGTTGAACCCACTCCCCTGTCATCCAGTTATGATTATGAAGATAACATGTATAGTAGCACACATATCCACCAACCCCACAATAAACCCATGATGTATTCCGTCTGTAATTTTTGTAACTTGGGATCAAATGCCAAAATTTTCTTTCAATTCAAGTTGTAATATTTATCATTTTGCTTGAAATATTTATCTTTAAGTAAATTATCTTCCTATCTCCCTAACCAACAAGAATCTTTCTTTCTTTCTTTCTTTCTTTCTCCAATTTGTCAAAATCCCAAATTCTTTTGCTCTCTCAACTGTGTCAAAATCTTGTCCTTTTTCTAGTTTAATAGAATTTCTCTCTTTTTAGTTTGTTAGAATCCCTTTCTCTCTCTCTTTAGTCTGTTAGAATCCCTTTCTCTCTCCCTTTAGTTTGTCATAACTTATCCTTTTTCTCACTCTCTCTCTTTGAACCTGCATACAACAAATTTTGTCAAAACTTCAACCTCATAATCTCATCCTCATCCTTTGTAGACTCTACTAGAATCTCATTCAACAAACTCTAGTAAAATCTCATCTTCTTTGTGTATTTTTTTCTAATCTATTAGAACCCCTTTCTCTCTCTTTCTTTAGTCTATCAGAGTCCCTATTTCTCACTCCCTCTTTGCTTGCATTCAATGTCAACATATCCGAGCCCATTCACACCACCTCAAGCTTCTCTCTCACTTTTTCATTATTTCAAGCTTGTCAAAATTTCATCCTCTCTCTGTCTTTCTCTGTAATCTATCAAAAGTTTTTTCTTTCTTTCTTTAGTCTGTCAAAATCCCTCTCTCACACTCCTCTCAATTACCTTAATATCTCATCCCCTCTCTCACTCTCTAATCTATCAGAACATAGCCTCTTTTTTTCATTCTTTGTGTGCTTGCATTCAATGTGAATGTATTTGAACCCACTCACACTGCCTTAAGCTTCTTTATTTCACTCTCTAAAACCTATCAAAATCCTAACTTTCTTTCACTCTCTCTCTCTAAACTTCTGATCACGTAACTTACACTATCTAATCCTTCTCTCTCAAACTCTCTCATACTTGTTAGAATCTCTTTCTCTTTCATTCTCTTTCTATAACATTGATTAATAAACAATTTTTTCCCTTTTAGCTAGGGTTTACATTTCTTTTTAATCTCCTGCCTTTGGATGTCTTGCCCAACTTTGTGGGTGATCAAAATCCAAGTTGTTTGCATTATCTCCCCTAGAACTTGTCAAACTTTTTTGCCATATCATAAACATTTATAATTTGGGTATCTATGTATAAGTCATAAATCCATACATCTATATCCATTGATTGCCCAATACATGATAGGATGCATAATCACAAAAATGGAAGCAATAGCTATGAGGTTGAAAAGCCACCCAATCTTCACATGAATTTTTCTTGGAAGAATATCTCTTCCAAATGGACTAATGAGAGGAAACCAACCCTAATAATGCTTTGTGAAATTTGAAGCTAGTCATGCACCACTACTACATTTTATTTGCTTTTATAATCCTTTTACAATGTGCACTCCAATCAACAAGTTGAACCTTGCACAAAACTTTGGTACTATGAGATCATCTCATACAATTTTCATTCTTTGTTTTCCTAGCTCCAAAAAGCTTTGCACTCCTTCCAAAGATGTGAGCTTTGCTTTCATAATTAAGAACTAACCTTCCTCCATCTACTTGCAGTATTTCTACAAGTAAGGAACCTTCATCACTCCCATTCTCACCCCATCCATATATTCGTTTATGAGCCTCATCTTCCTCTGATGTCCCTTGATCAGTTGTAGATAGTTGTATATTTGAGGCAGTGATAACTTCAAACTTCTTATCTGCAACTCCATGGGAAAAGACTCCAATCCCTACCAACTTTAAACATATTATGAATTGAACATCCCTTGTAGCTAAAAAGGAAGCTTTCTAGTTTGATAGTTGGTAGATAGGGTTTTGATGAGAGTGTAGTATGAAAGTTGGATTGAATGTGGATGGATGCAAACATCACTTCTATAAGGTTTATAATCATGACCTTAGAGCCTTTTTTTTTTGGGTTTATATTGATGTTTTGGATTTCATGAGTGCATCAGTTGTGAAAGGTCAAACACCTCCAAAGCTTTGAAGCTTTTTGTTGTTAGAACCTTGGCTCTTTATCTTTATTTCAATCTTCAATTTCATTTTTTTGTACCTTAGGTTCACACACTTTCTGTGTGTAGGTTTAATCATCAAACTCTCTAACTTTATTGAAACCCTACCTTTCATACCTTTCAATGAAATTCTTTCTCACTATCATAAATTTGCCAAAACTTCCGGTCCTAGTTCCAAACCAGTGTTATCTACATCCAATTTTTGAAGAGAATTGGATCCAAATTAGGAGTTCCAAAATTTTAGTTCTTTAAAAAAACCTTTGGTACTTATTGTAAGTATGGAAGGTCTTTATTTTGACACAGAAAAAAGTGAACTTGAATTGTTAGGATGCACAAGGCCCACAAAAGCACCTCAGATAGACAAAAACCTAAGGTGCATTATGGATTCAGTGAACCTAAGTTCTATGGCTACTTCATACAACCACTATTTCATGCTCTATAGTCGAAATAAGAGTAATGTGACATAGCTTATACCTAGTCAAATTCGGAAAGTTGTGTACAAAGATTATTAGAAACAATTCCCAAATTCTGAATTTTATCCTGAAAGTTTGAAAAATAGGCTATGAGAATGCTTGAAGGAATTGAAGACCAACACATCAAATGAATTAGGCACAAAGAGGGCTACCCTACAATCTAATCATGCTCTAGCACAACTCAAAACAACTAATGGGCATGCATCAATGAATGTATTGAAAAGGTGTCAATTAATGATTGAAGATACATCAAGCCCTTATTTTCAATCCTCTCCAAATTCTACGGATAACCCTAGCTGTATGTCTAATGAAACACTTGGGCTATCATTAAGACTTGTTACACCCCCACTTGTTCCAACTTTTGTATGCCCCATGACCAAATTTGAAATGCTACAATCCCAATCAAGAACCTTGGCCACTATTGCTAATAACTTTAAGGCCATTGTGGGGAATCAAGAGGCCTTGTCAAGACTAAAGGTGGATGTTAGCATAGAAAAAAAATGTTTTTAAGATAAGGAACTTAAGGGCAGCTTGAAAATGTGGTGTCATTATGGATGAAGAGTTTAAGGTGAAGGTCAAAGAGTTGTTAGACATGTGATTAGTAGTTACCATCCCACTCATGTTCTGCAGGATTGTCTTGGTGGTCACCAATGATTTCAATCGTGAAGTTTTGGTGATGCCTATGTAGGAAGTTTGTTAAGAGTGTTATTGCCCTTAAAAGGTGATTGTACTTTTGTTTTGTTGAATCAAATTGTTTCATCAACCTTTTCCATTTGGACTTTAAACCTCCAATACCCCACTCAACCTTGACCTTGAAACTTGCATTGTTTTTGTTATGGTTAAGTCCAAGATATGAAAACCTTAATTTAAAAAAACATTTTGAAAATCTACATTGGTTTTTGGTTTTTGAAACCCAAACACAAAAGTTTTGAAACCTTAATATGGAACACAAAAGTGGTGAAACTTAATATGAAACCCAATCTTTGAAACCCTAATTTATTAAATCCCTAAACATGAAACAATAAATCCTAAACCCAAAGCCAAGAACTTAACCTTAAGACCTAAACCCAAACTCCAAACCCTAAATCCTAACCCCTTATCTTAACCTTAGCCCGTGAACCCTAAAACGTAACCTTAAAGCCTAAACTTAAACTAAAACCCCAATCCTAACCTTAACCCCTGTAACTAAACCCTAAAACTTAAACTTAAAACTAGTTTTTAAAACTTAATCCTAAACCCAAAGCCAAGAACTTAACCTTAAGATCTAAACCCAAACTCCAAACCTTACATCCTAACCCTTTATCTTAACCTTAACCTATAAACCCTAAAACATAACCTTAAAGCCTAAACGTAAACAAAAACCCTAATCCTAACCCTAACCTAAACCTCTAGAACTTAACCTTAAAACTTAATCTTAAACCTTAAATCTTAACATCTAGAGCTAAAGCTTAAACATTAAAACCTAAACTCAAACGCAAAATTCTAAAACCAAACCCAAAATCCTAAAATGTAAACACTAACCTTAAAAGTCTTAAACCCTATTAAATATAAATGAAATGAGATGGTGGTTTTAAAAAAAAAACATGCATGCATGTTGTTATAAGTTGCAATTACAGCAAGGTTAGCTCTAGGTGCCAACTTGTGCCTCCCAATGCGTTACATCATGAACATATCCTCGCCCATGTACATCATGTCGCCCAACAAATATTCAAAGTACTCATCTATGTGAACAAAGTGTTAATGGTAGTTTGTGTGGATATCTAATTGTTGTAAGATATTGACATCATGGAATGACCCGATGTACCCTAGGTCCAAATATATGAACAACCCATGGTGGTCCACCACCATTATGTTATTCATGCAATATATATTCTTCCACCCATTAAACCAACTCCGATGGGCTAGATTGTTCTAGGGCTTACGAATTTTGATGAGAGTACCATCAATAAATCTAATGCAACCTTGAAACTATGGAAGTTGCGTAGCCAAGACCCAACGCTCCTCAATAATGGGCCACTGGATTTCATCAACAATGGCAAAATTGATGCAAGATGCAATAAAGATGCCATCATCATTTATTGCACTCTTGCTCCAATTCCATAGGAATGCATCATATTTGATGACATTTTGTGCTTCATATACAATATGAAGTTGAGCAAGTTGAGTTGTTTCGGGGTCAACTTGGATGATCACCCAGAAATGTGGTGTGGTTCCTTTGTGGACCTTGCATGACCAATGATGGTGGGGACCACAAGCTGTGCCAACTCCTCAAACTTAGTCAAATTGAAATTGGTCAAAGATTTGAACAAACTTGGCATCGCTTGCATGGTTGTCAAGATGTTTCATACACCTATATTAAGGTCCACAAATTGCCCACCACCTTTCTCCAACTCCATTGATGTGAAGAACTCCCAAGTGTTGACACATGTGATTATGGCTTGTACTGCAATTTGATGTTTGGCATCAATCTCATCAAGGAGCTCCTTGTCGCTACTTGAGGAGCTTGAGTCAAGACTAGGCACAACAAACTCCATAAATAACAAATTTGGAGTGGGAATTAATGAAATAGGGTCTTCCTAGAAAAAAAAGTGAACTTGAAACCCTAAACCCAAATAATACCCTCTTATGGTTCAAGAGAGTCTCTTTGGAACGTGGCACTTGCAAAAAAGAGAAAGAAAATTGAGAATTGTTTCGGTTTATATATTCCTAACCTAAATAGGCGCCTAGATAGATAGGTATCCAAAGTGCCCTAGGTGATGATCCCCAAACCAACCATTAAAAAAATCATCCCCCAACCTCTCCAAACATCACCTATTTTTTTGGCCAAAGTTATTGAAATTTTCATAAAGAAACCTTTCGAGAGGGTAAGGGGTTAATCTTCGGGTCACCATTGGAGGAAAACTTTGTAGTAAAAAATGTTGCTTCCAATCAAAATTCCCCAAATAGCCCCAATGTTAAGTTTGAAAAAAATTCATGCTCCCTCCCCACCTTGCCTTATGAGTTCATGAATTGATCTTGCCAACCCCATGCCCCCACATCCCCCAATGCTCAATTAATGGATTGTCCAAAAGTTGGATAGTCAATGTAGTCAAACCCTAACTCACCTTGTGTTTTCCCAAAACCTTGTAACTCAAGGTGACTTTACATATGCATTGCTTCTCAGGGTGAGACTTGAAATATAGGGTGTAACACAAGGTGTAACTTAAGGCAACCAAATTTCTTTAATACATTTGGCTTAAACGAAGATTAAAATTCAAATTAACACCAAATTTGGATTTCATTTTGTTTTTTTTTCTTGATCACTTTCAACCAATCATTGATTTTGCTAGTAATGTAGTTATAAATATTTCTAAACCTTGTGCATTTAATCATGAATTCCATAAAATTTTCATTATTTGCTAATAACAATGTTTAGAGCTTGAAAGAGGGGTTGGGGGATGAATGAAGTGCTCAAAAGGGAGGGTCACTTTTTGGATAACTCTATTATGTATCCCTATTTTTGCAAAAATATGCAATATAAAATGTTGGGAAAAGTCTAATTATGGTAGACATTCAAAGTCCAGAAAAATGTCAAAAAAGTTGACTATATTTATTGCCAAAATTTCACTAATTCTTTTTTTATTGCCCAAATGAATTTTGAAAAATAAAATAATTATTTGGCACCCAAGTGTTGATTCTTGAACCTAAAAAGCTACTACAATAGCTAACAACTATGGGTAGGTATGGCACAAAAAATCAACCAAAAAAATGTTTCCTATCCATAAACAATTCATCTTACATGGGGGGATGGTGGGTGCAAGGAGGGGCCAGAGTGAACTAGGCCCCATGATTGCATCAGTTGGCCACTCTGTCCATAGGATGGGCTAGATGATTTGCCTTTTTTTCATTCACCTCTTTACCTTACGTTAACCAACATTCTACCATAGTCAATTTTTTTTGGCTATTGACTTTTGACCATTTTTTTTTTCATTGACATTTTTTTCCCAACCTTAACCTCCATACTACCCACCCACCTAGCTACCCAATTGACCTAAATCTTAGCCCTGCCTACAAATTAACAATTAATCCCTTACTTATATTGGCAAAAATTTTATCTCCTCTTGGTTAAACTTTTATTTCCTGGTTAAACCTATATTTTTTCTTAATTAAACTTATAGCTCTTGACTAAACCTATATTTCTTTTTGGTTAAATTTATATTTATTGGCTAAACTTCTATCTCTTGGCAAAACCTATATATATATTACTGGGTAAACTTCTATCCTTTAATTAAACCTATATTTCTTCATGGCTAAACTTTTATTTTTTGGTTAAACATATTTCTTGGCTAAATTTAATTTCTTAGTTAAACCTATATATTTTATTGGTTGAACTTCTCTATTTGGGCAAAATCTATATTTCTTTTTGGCTAAACTTATATCTCTTGGTTAAACTTATATTTTTTCTTGGTTAAATTTATATTTCTTGGCTAAACTTATATTTCTTCTTGGTTAAACTTATATCCCTTGGCAAAACCTGTATATCTTCTTAACTAAACTTATTTCTTTTAGTTAAACTTATATTTTTTCTTGGTTAAACTTGTCTCTTTTAGCTAAACCTATATTTCTTCTTGGCTAAACTTATATTTCTTGGCAAAATCTATATATCTTACTGTTTAAACTTCTATGTAATTCCTACTACAAAAATTAACTAAAAGAATAGATACATTTTTTAGTAATGTCATTTTAATTATTAACAAAAATCTATTTATTAGCAAAACGTACTTACCCACATGTCATCATACCTACCTATGCACTTGCAAATTGTGGACTTCAATTGTAAAAATTATAATGTAAAATGTGGGTATTGCAATTATGGGAATTTTTTTGGCAATGGTCCTCTACCTCCACTTTGGACCATTTAACGCAAAATGTACTGAATTTAATTAAGGAATATCCTTAATAAATTTAAAGTTAAAAAACCATAAAACATTTATGAATATTTGCATTATTTTTAATACTAATCAAAATCAAT
>Ga0209611_10011633_pt1 | contig 12617 bp, 7 predicted proteins | sample S1TSphgellanicum_3_FD_187693 | JGI IMG/M metagenome (GOLD analysis project Ga0209611, IMG submission 187693) | Host-associated microbial communities from peat moss isolated from Minnesota, USA - S1T2_Fc - Sphagnum magellanicum MG (SPAdes) (version 2) | ecosystem: Host-associated > Plants > Peat...
CCCATGTATTCCGGCTCAGCACGTAAGCGCGAGTGGACTGAGACTCTGCCGGAGGAGGAGGATCCAAGTGGTGAGGAGACTAGTGATGATGAGGACAAGGAGGCTACGACCTCAGGAGAGGATCCAAGTAGTGAGGAGGACGAGGAGGCTACGACGTCAGGAGGAGTAAAACCCATATATTCCGGCACGGCATCTGAGTTCTATTGGACTCAGACTCTGCCGGCCAAGGAGGAGGATCCAAGTGGTGTGAAGACTGGTGTAAAGCGCTATTGGACTCAGATGCTGCCGGCGAAGGAGAAGGATCCAAGTGCTGTGGAGACTGGTGTACATGAGGAGGACGAGAAGGGTTGTTTCCGCTTAGTGCGACGAATATCTCCATCAGAGCTTAAAATGGGGAGGAAACTCGCAAAAGGGGGTCAGGCCAGAATTTTCGTGGCCAAGTACTTGAAAACTGGGCAAGATGTGGTTGTGAAAAGATATACATATTTAGTTCAAGCGGGCGAGGTGCAGAGGCAAATGGAAAGGCTGATGAAAGCTTGTGAAAAGAGATACGCTTCTGGCCTTTGCCGAGTGATTGGGGTGTCAGTGGATAAGAAGGGAAGAGTATCCACTGTGTTGCAACTTATGGAAGGTGATCTGCAGAATTTCATTAGTAGCAATCCGGTTCTTGACTATGGTGACAGACTCGGACTGATGAAAGCGATTGCAAGTGGGATAAAAGAACTGCACGGGTACGGATTGATACACAAAGACCTCAAGGCTTCCAACATACTTTTCTCACATATACCTGATGTAGATATACCACTTCCAGCATATACCCTTTCACCTCGGCAATTTCTACGTCACAACCCCCTTTACCGTCCTCGGCAATTTCTACGTCACAACCCCCATTACCGTAACTTGAGAGTAAATTGCAGCCTTGACACCATGGTAGCTGACATTAACACCAGAGTAATTCACGGGCAATTTCTACGTCACAACCCCCATTACCGTAACTTGAGAGTAAATTTCAGCCTTGACACCATGCTAGCTGACATTAACACCAGAGTAATTCACGTTAAAATTGGGGACTACGAGAGCTCGGATGACGTGGTTGGGACAGGGTTTTTTAGGGCACCGGAAGTGCTGCGAGCATTACGGGATGGAACAGATGTCCAATATTCAGCTGCTGTGGATGTTTATGGTTTTGGCATGGTCTGTTACCAGCTCCTCACTGGGAAATATCCTTTTCACGGCCATCATATGGCAGACTACAATCTTGTTCTGTCGGGCAAAAGACCTGACGTTTCTGATCAGCCGCCATGCATGAGAGAATTACTGCACCGCTGTTGGGATGAGGATCCTCACCAACGGCCTGGATGGGATGAGATCCTTCAAATATTAGGGAAGGAGTTACTCCTTCGGATGGAGAGCGACTTGAATACCCCTCTAGTGTCATGTGAGTAAAACCCCCAAAAGTGGGATAAGCACTTTTCTTTTTCTGTCTTTGAAACACTATGCAAGTGGTGCTTTAGCTTTATCTTCCTCTATTTATTTCCACAAGGAGAATTTGCACACATTGAAGTTATCCACAAATTCATACCTTATTTCACCCCTTGCCCTCTGTTTCATGCCTAAGTGATTGTGGTTGTCCCTAAAGTCACTCAAACTATGGGTGAAACTGGAAACTAGGGACCAAAATTTAAAAGTGGGTGGGGGGTTCAATTTCATTTTTTCTATTTTGAATGAAAGTGTCCCCAAAGGAGTATCCTAGGGCGGGGTTATATAAGTGAGAGTTGTTCATCACTTTTATTCCAATAGCACTAATTCAAGGGATACAACTTCATCTTCAAGCCATGATTATGCTTTCTCATGTGGTAATCTAGCTCCTTCTCAAGTAATGACGACCAGCTCTTCGATGAGATGGAGAAGGAACACTAGATGGTAGTATCCACAATAATTATTGTCAATAAATGAGAGGTTTTTACTTGTAAAGACCTAGAGGAGAGTGTTTGGATAGTTAGCGGACCCAAATGTTGTTGTGCAAGATGTGTTGGCCACCATGCAAACTACATGAGGTTTGTTTAAGACTTTGACCAACTTCATTTTGAGAAAGCTTAAAAAGTTAGTTCAAGCAATGGTCAATACTATCATTGGGCACATACGATCCACAATTGAGCCCAATCGCATTTTTGGGTGACCATCTAAGTTGATCCCAAATTTGGATTAACACAATTTCATTATGTACATGAAGCATGATAATGTAATGATGTATAATGCATTCATGTGAAATTGGAGTAAGAGTGTCTTATGTGATAACGTCATTTTCATTGTGTCCTACATTAATGTCGTATGTTCGTAATGAGATTCAATGACCCACTATTGAGGCTGAACTATTCTATGTAGGCAAATATCTCAATTTTAGGGATATCTTGAACTCATTGATTGGAACTCTTAATAAAATCAACAAGCCTTAAAATGATGACACCAATAGGAATTGATATGATGGCCATAAGAAGATGTATTGCATGAACAACATGATGATGGTGGATCATTATAGGTTGGGGTGGGTGCAAGAATGAGTGGACCAATGGCCTACAAGAAATTACCATTTTTTTAGTCCCAAAAAAGGTATTTTTTGTGAGTTAAAATATATTACAAAGGTTTATCATTGGTTCCTTGAAATTTATTTCCATTAATCTATAGCCCGTTTAGAGGTCCCTTTTTTTTAATACATGTGCACAAAAATAATCCAAAAACATTTGTTTCTAATATTTGATGGACTTTTGAAAAAACCCTATTTGTTAGCTTGTTTAAAAGTCCATAGGTCAAATCTTACAAATGTCATTATGTAAAACATTTCAAACTTAGTTTTTAAATATATTATCTAACAAAAATCAAGTCCCTAATCAACACATCATAAATGATTGGACCATTTCAAAGTCCATATAAAAAATTGTTGTCAAGATTACAGTCCATAATGTTCAACTTTGAAAGTCCGTATCTCTTGTGTTTTTCTTGATTATGGAAATTAAATAAATGGAATAAATACCTATTCAAGTTGGTATCCTTAAACTAAATCCCTATGGAAAAAAATTTACCTATCAAATATATATGGTGATTAGAATGACAAGCACTTTACAAAAAATTTCAAAAAGTCCAAATATTGGTCCATTTAGTCTTGCACCCACTCGTTGTTCATTTATTTGAACCTTAAGTACCTAAGGTCATCATTCCACGATGTGACCATCCTATGCCAATTTGACATCTATAAAAACTAGCCCCAATTTTTGTACACATGGACGAATACTTGAAATACATGTTGTGGGACCCCAATTATATGGGCAAGGACATGTATGCGATGCACCACATTGGGAAGCATGAACTCACCTTTGGTGCAAATGTTGATATGCTTTTAAAGGCTACATTATAATTCATGTAAACTATGAGGTAAAAGTGAAATGGGCAATGAAGGTTTGAAACACAAGTGGTGAATCAAAAACTCTCACATTTATAAACAATTCCCTACAATTGATAAGAAATGCAATCCAATAGAACAAAAAATAAATACAAATTAGTAATAATCCTTTTCATATCATCACACGAATTCAATTTCCCATCCAATTAGCTATAGCACGCACTATTCATTGAGCACAAGGTTTAACTCTTGATCATCTTGCATTTGATCCAAGTGGCATAACAAAACATGGTTTAACATATATTACATTATTTCAAGTCTATTCTAAAGAACATTACTTACTTTTTCCATTGTCAAACAAGAATTTCCAAGTAGATAAATGCATTTTTTAAAAACAACTAATATGAAATAACAATTGCTTCTTTAAAATCCTATTGTAAAGAATTTATTATCATACAATCTTTAAATACTCATCCCTCAAAATTACACTCAAAACATTCTTAATGATCCAAATCTATTTGCATCACATGTTCTTTGTTGTTTAAATGAAACAAAAATACAAAATGTTCAAACACATGAAGAAATTTATATCATAATTTGAATAAATTCAAAAAAATTTCATGTTATGACTAACATGGCACAATGATACTATATGATACAAATACATTCTTATCATATACATTTTCAAAAAAAATTCTACTGCTAAATTTCTGATTGCTTTGTTCAATGAAAACACATGACAAGCTTTATTCATAGGTGCAATTTACAAACCATCACAAATGAACTCAAATTTTTTCATTTCCATTTTAAAAAACATAATTACAAAAATTCTTACGAACTATCCAATCATAATAATCAAAGATTTTAAAATAAACATGTTGACAAATACAATTGAATAAAGAAATTACAAAATTACATGAATACCCATGGTTTACATATTACAATTACAGAAAACACGACACCTAATAATTCACAAATCAACCATATATATGGACTAATGCCCCAACTCAATAATTTCATATTGGATCAACACAAGCTTATTAGACAAATCATAACCCTATATACTTTGCATTCAAATTACCTAGCCATATTTCTCAATTATTATACGATCCATTAATGAACTAACTTTGAACAAAAAATAGATTCTAATATGAATTAAATTACAAAAACTTCTAACTCTTTAAACAAGTTTTTGATGACTTCTAGTACTTCAATGATATGAAAATATATATGAATGTATTGTCAAAATATATTAACACATGAAATAAAATTAAAAACCAATAAACTAATTCAACATAAATATGACTTACTAAATGACTATTCATCACCATTTAACATCCTACAATCGCATCTAAAACATTTAAATCATCTTATTTGAATAATATTTTCTCTTCATTATAACACCAAATCCTTAAAAAAATTTACATATTACACCTTCTTTATTATATTTCATTTATTCTTCATAGAGATTAAAAAAACCATAATTTTTTTTCGTTTTTCATTAAAAAATTTCATAAATCACTAATTCATTTTAAAGTTCAACATCTTCCATTCAATGATGTCATATAAAAAAAATGTAAAATACTTGTATATAATCCTAATATTTCAAATAATGCTAACGATCAATTGCATAATTTAATTCCCAATTACAAAATGTTAACATTAGAAAAATTTCTTATGTTGGTTAAACACCATGGATGTTTGGAGACGATAGTATTGTCAATACAATGAACTATTTTCATGGGACAAAATAATCAAAAATTAATTCTAGGAGAACTATTAATATAAGTAATATTAGTTACTTGAAATAATATTATAGTCTGGTTCATTTAAAAGGGCATCATGATTACCTTAAAATATCTTATTTACCATATTTTATTTATTAAGGGGTGAAGCTATGTAGGTTAATTAGTCCAAGTGGGTAAATGATGGATGGATTTCCTAGAATTAGGGTGTGTGAAAAGGATTAAGGTAAGGAGATATAAGACGATAAAGACATCTAGGAAGATAAGGATTCAACCTTGTGTAATGAGCATCCTTCTTAGGTTCCTTATTTATTTCTTGGGAGGAAAGAAGGATTTCATTAAAAGATTAGATCATTAGCATTAGAAAGATGCTTGTGTGTGACATTCTTGTGTGAGAAAGAAGGAAAAGAACATGGGAGAAAGTTGTATTTGTCCTTATGTAATGGAGAATGGTGAAGTTATATGGATTTTAACATTTCCCCTTAGTTTGTGTTCTATTTAAAATGTGATAAAGGAAGGGAGAGTAATTCATATCAAATTTATATAGAGCTTTGTTATTATTATGTATTAGTTTTTCTTTTCTTCTATAAAGTTAAAAATATATTTACCTTCTATTTTAGTTTTGGAATAGAAAATGCATTTTGCCACATGACAATAGTGACCATTAGAAAGCAACAACAAAGGGGTAAACATGAGATTTGAGGTCTGTAAGGAAGGCAACCTTGCTATAGATGATACACAATAATTACAAAGGGTTTGCATGCATTGTAAACAATAGGCAATAGCTACAAAAGGTTTGCATGTGTTATATATATGATAGGTAGTAACTATTAGAAATCTACAAGTGGTTGTGAGTCCTCTTTCAACTTTACAGATAATGGTAGGTGTAGGACAATAGGCATATAATAAACAAGTCTTATTTTCATGTGTTTTCATCTTTTTTCTTATTCCTTTCTTTATTTGATAACTTTTTTCCTTGATGGTAATTAGGTTGCCAAATTCCACAGTTTAACACAAGACTAAACCAAAAAACATTTAATGAATGGATGCAAAAATGTAATTATTCTTCAAATACATTAAGAAATTACTCAATTTATTTTCCCATTCATTGTTGAGTTGATTATCATCAAAAGGTTTCCAAAAACATCATTTCCTTTTCCATTATTTTGAATATTTATATTGGTAGGGCCTGTGTGTCACATGACACTTTGTTTTTTCTAAGTTGTTTATTTTTTCCCTTCCTCTTTTGCTTTGCCTTCTTTCTTTTCCTTTCTCTTTACTTTTGCCTTCTTTTCATTACCACATTTTCCTCTTTGCCATCTATCTCTCAAATATGCCTTTTTTTCCCTCTTTGTTTTCCATTCCGATTTCATTAGCTTGTTTTTTTCATCATTTTTTTTCATCCATCTTTTTCTTTCTTTCATTCTACCACTATTATGCTATTTTGTTGAACTTTTTTATTTGCATCTTTGTCATTTTTTCTATGTATGAGATATGGGAATTAGTTTGTTCATAGGTATGGTAAGGTTTGATTATGACACATTGTTCTTAACATAAGAAAATGAGTATTGTAAAAATCATGCAAAAATGTTTAAGTGTAGTTTAAATAAAAATTAGGAAGAAAATGTTTTAATTAAATGGATTCCAAGGTCATGAAAAAGAAAATTTAGAATTATATTATAAAAGAAAAAATAATCAAGTGAGGTCTTTGGAATCCCAAAATTTCAAACAAAATTTTTGTAGCCTAAGTTTAATTGACATTTTATCAAATCTACTTCAATGGGTTGTGAGAAATTATCATGAACTTAAAAAGACAACACCCTTTAATTTCATTCTATCTTTGTGTTTTGTGTTTTATCAAAATTCAAATGGTAAATCATAATTGATTCATGAAAACAACAAGAAAATCAAATAATTCAATCCAAAAAAATATTTGTATCCAAACAACTTCATAGTATTGCCAAATTTTGGTAAGGTGTAATTATTTTTTCCCCTTCAAAGTATAAAAAGAGAAAGTTATTTATTCCTCAAAACAACTCATGCTATTCATGAAAAATTCAAGGATTTAATCCTTGAAGAAAGCCAATGTTGTTCACCTTGTAATGCCATTAGGAGAGACTCAACAAGACCAATGTCAACCAATAAACTATTCAATACCCTCTACCAAACTCACAATGATATTACAAATTAGGGTCATTAGGTTAAATCTACCACTATTGACCACAAAATTTATTTGAAATTAGGTCAAGAGTATTTGTAAAAGGATTGAACTTGTGCAAGTTTTAATTGCTTGAGCTAAGGTCATCTCATTGTAGCATGATGGTGAAGGAAAAGAAAGAACCTAGGAAAGAAATGTGGCTTGAATTTCCACCATGGGAGCATGTAGATTATAAAGATCAAACGTAGAGTATTTCAAGAATGTCAAAAGGTTGAACAATCAACAAAAATCCCTAGTTGTCTTGTCATAGAAGCTAACATTGGTGAGATTTTTGGCCTTGGTTGTGAAAGTTTGAAAACCACCATTCTACGTCTTCATCTTGACACCAAGAAAGAGCTTGTGAAGCTCTACTAACATGTGTATGGAACAATTATTGTTACTAGTAATGAGTTTTATTTGTGGTTTATTAAGGGTTACATCGCAAAGTAGAAAGGTGAACTTATGAACTAGGCAAAAATAACCACTTCTATAGTAAGTAAAAAGGCTTGACAAGAAGAGGTGAAGGTTTTAAAAAGTGGTGGTTCCAAGGATATGATTGAGTATAGTGGAGGAAAGATGTGTGGTGGAATGAAAGGCAATGTATGGAAATTGCAATTCATCACTTTGAAATTAGAAAAAGGTTCTAAAACCTTGTAAGAGCTTTGTTTTTTTGTTGTTTCGAGTTTTAAAATCACCCAAGTGGATGAAGTCCATAAGCTTTTGGGTGAGTTCCTTAAGAGTGCCATGTTGAAAGTGTCACATTTCGAGGTCGAAATAGCAAAGCTTTCAAAAAAACTGATTGGAATGAGATTCAATGTGGGATACCTAAAATCAACAACATTAAAAGCACATGATTATGTAATGCATGGCGAATGCAAGCTTCAAGTTTTGGATCATGAAATAGATTTTTTGGAAAAGAAGATTTGTCAATTTTGTGTTGGGTGTGCTTGTATTAACTCTTGTTTTTCAATTTTTGGCATTTGGAGTTTTGGAATTCGGACATTCCATCTTGATTGATGTTGATTGGTACCATTTTTTGCTTAGGCCACATGCATTTGTTGCAAGCTAATTAACATTGGTTTTGGCCACTTATAATGGTGGTGTTTGTTTTGTGTTGTGTGTAGGCAAAAACTTTACAATTGTAAATTCTTATTTTTGCAACTCCAGATTCTTGTTTTTGCAACTATAGAAAACCGAATGGGTTTGGAATATCAACTTACAATTGCCAATGTAGAACTTGTTTCTTTTCAAGAGAAGCATGTTGCGTTGCAAAGACAACTTGAAATGTGAAATTTTTTTGTCAAAGAGAAACAAAAAAATGTTGTCCAAGGTGAGGTGACATTTGTGAATATAGAGGTGGATTGTTTAAAAATGGAGGATGCTATTATAGATGTTAAACGTGAGGTAATTGTGCTTCAAGTTGAAGAGAAAGTAGCGTGTAAGCAATAAGAGGACATGAAAAACAAAAGTGTTACATCTTTATGGCCCAAACCCATTGTTCATCCCATGTTGAATAACAAAATTGAAACCTACATCTTGGTAAAGCCTTGTGGATTTTGTAAGAGAGGGTATCATTGCCATGACATAGATGATAACATTGGCTTTTTACAAACACACATTCCACCCATTTTGTTTAAGAAAATTTCTTAGGGTTAACAACAAGTTATTTATTTGTGCACAACTATTCCATCCTGATTGGTGGCATAGTTGGGGCTTTTGGGAGGAGGATGAAGATGTCAAAATGTTGGATGTGGATATGCATATGGATGAGTTGTGAATTGAGATAAAGCAAACACTTGTAATGGCAACCTTGTGCCCATGATCGTTAGGTGTTGGACTAAATAATTATTTCATTTCCGTTTGTTGATTTCCAAAATTGCAAATTAGAATAATAATGTTGAATTCTTTTGATATTCATTTGAATCAAAGTTTCATCAAGCTACATTCTACATGTGATGAGTCCAAGTAGTTGGCACATATTGGAGTACTTAGTGGTTTAAATTGTGACAATCCTTGGTAATGCAATATTAAACATATTTCCATTACAAAAATGCTTGGTGTATTGCTTGGTTGATAGTACATTAAAAAATTAGACAATGTTGGTGATTATCAAAGTACTCATTGTTTTGCAATGCTAGGCAATGTGCTGATGGTTGAAAAAACACTACCTTCATTCAATATAGGACTACATATTGATTGTTAAGGGAATTTGACCTTTGGAAATAGTACAAAGGATCAAATGGCCTTACTAGTGATGATTTAAGTGTTTTGTGCTTTGTCGATCTCCTTATGTTTGAAAAAGTGTTACCTTCATTAACATAGGACACATAATGCTTGTTAAGTACAAAGTTCCTTTGAAGGAAAAACGAAGGACTAGTTTGTAACATTGTGTTTATTTAAATATTTATCTATTTTGTTCAAGGTCTAACTAGGCTTGTGCTTGAGGAATTGTTGTGAACATTCATAAAAGGACTAAACATAATTTTTTTAAGCGCATGTCCTTTGGAGGTCAATAAAAAAGGAGTGACTATTCATTACCCTTGTTTTCTTAGATGCATCACTGGTCCTTTCAATTGATGTAGTAATGACCTTTGTTTAGATAAATGCATGTTAAGGTTTTTAGCAAAATTCCAGCCTCAAGTTTTCAATTATTGTTTTTATAACATTAATTAATTAGGAGCTTGAATGATTGGCATAAAGTGATTGAATGCCACTTGTTCATGTTATAATGTTAATGTAAAGTTCATATGTGTGTGTTGTTTTGTAGTTGAATTATTTGGGGTTAAACCAATAGAGTTGGGTTCCACATGTTCTGCAAATCTTGACCAAATCCATAGGTGGAGTTGGGAACCCACAAGCAGTTGGAGCCCATTTGGGTTAATGTCTTGCACTAGAGACAAGAGATCACCAAACCTGATGAGCTTGTTGGGTTTGACAAGCCCCCCACAATCACCAACAATTCAAAATGAAGAGGTTCAATCCCCTTTTAAAACAACATACTAGGTTAACAACAATCAAGTTATTGATGATGTGTTAAATGTATGCTAGGGGTTACCTCATGTTAAAATACAAGATTTTGGGGTGAATCAAGTCCAAGTTCTCCGTACACCTGATATGGAAAAAGAAGAATGCCACCATGTTGCAGTTGCTATTGAGACTCCAAATGTTAATATGGTACATGTGTTTTTCCCTTCAAGTGTTACCTTTGTTTTTTACATGTCTCAATAGTTGTATATGATATTTTTCATTTTGATTACATGCCATTTTGTTACATATTGAATGTGGTTCATGTAGTGGTGCCTATTCTTATGGGGGACTTTCAACTTGTCGATGATGAAAATATGTCCCATGGACAATCTTTTGCAAAGGTGACACCCTTGGAGCATGTAGCATCCACTACATTAGGACCTAAAATAACAACAAAACTTAGGTATTTTTTCATGAATTACAAAACTATGGCCATTGGCTCAGATGATTTGCCACTTGCAAAGAAGGGTTCTACATCTAGCCATCAACAAATGAAGGTGAATTTCTAAATCCTTTTCTTTGAAATTTGAAACATGTTCCACCTTCTATATAAATTTCAATCTTAGCATTTTACTATCATGTTTTAGTATTCTTCTTGATGAATGTTGCTTACACATATGGATTGCATGCTTTGTAGACCTTCTTGGAGAATCTGAAACAACATTGCAACCTACTACTAGTTCTTTAAAAAGCAATGTAATCATTGCAAAAGCTTCAAAATCAAAAACATCCCAAAAAGAGTCAACATACCACTATTTTGCCTAGAGTGCACACACGAAGCTGAATTGAGAAGGAAAAAAACAACGACATTGCTAATACTACTTGTAGCAAGTGTAAACTATAAATTTGTATTGCTTTAGTGTCCTTGTTTGTGGGCTACCAATTCCACAGACCGTTGCATTGTGATGTTGTGTAAGGGCATTGATGTTTTGAAAGTTGTGTTATTTTGACCAATCTAATGAGGATCTAATCAACATAGCAATTGATCCAGAATGTGTAAATATGGCATGTGAAAACACTTGCTTATTTTGAATGCCAATGTATAAGAACTTTCGGGGTGAGGACTAGTGTACTTTGGAGTTTACTGGTAGGAAGAATTGTCAAGGGACTCCAAGTTTAGGTGCGGAAATATGGGATGAACACCTGAGTGTCAAACTGCTATGTGTTACATCAAATTTGAAATGATATCTACAAGTATCACATGTTGGTTGGACCACTTGTTTGCAAACCAAAGTCTTCAAGATTCTGGATGCAAATCCAACGATCCACGGCTTTCGGGTAACAGTGGCTTCTAGATCTCTTATGAACGCAGTGGTCGCGCGTTTTGCGCTCCGCGTTGAGAATATTCCACCCAGTGTGTTCCATAGCTGTTTCCGCTGTCGGTAGTGTTCTCCGCCGTGTCTCCATCCGTCTTAAGAAGCTTCCTCCCAATGTGTTTCCGGGTCGGAAGCGTTCTCCGTCTCTTACTCTCTGTCTCGCGTTCACTGGTATGAGCTGCCTATGCGAGTCTCCTTCCTTCCTTCAAAAGACTTCTTCGCAACTCAGGTTTTGGTTGAAGCTTTCCTAACGAGTCACGGTGATCTTGATCTATCTCAAGCTCTATAAAATAGGTATGTTTTTGTTTGAAATAGTCTTCTCTTTCCGCCTGAACTTGTCTCGTTTTTGCTTTCTTCCCCTGTCTAAAACTCGCTTTTCTTTCTTGATTGCACTTGTCCCGTTCTTACTTTCTTCCCCTATCCAAGACTCTCTTTCCTTTTTCGTTTCTTCATTGCGCTTGTCTGGTTCTTGCTTTCTTCCCCCGTGCAAAACTCTCTTTCCTTTCTTCATTGCGCTTGTCTCGTTCTAGCTTTCTTCCCGTCCAAAACTCTTTTCCTCTCTTCATTGCGCTTGTCTCGCTCTTGCATTCTTCCCTATCCAAAACCCTCTTTACTTTCTTCGTTGCACAGTGTATTCACATCCAGCGTTCTTACTGAATTTGGGCAAGTACTATCTTTCAGTGCTTGCTCTCTCCTTAGGTTTCTCGGGTTGATCAACCCTAAAACAAGTTTCCAGCAGCCATCTCCCATAGCCTTCTTGATCCCAAACATGGACAGGAAAGATTTGGAGGACGTCGGTAGTAATGTGGAAAGCGCAGAAGGCGTGTCGGCCTCTCATTTTGCTGCAGCTATGCAAATACATACATCTGCAAGTGTGCACTCCTCGCGGGGCCAAAACCAAGAGCTAAAGATACACACTTGTGACCTCAGCAGCA
>Ga0209611_10011635_pt1 | contig 12617 bp, 3 predicted proteins | sample S1TSphgellanicum_3_FD_187693 | JGI IMG/M metagenome (GOLD analysis project Ga0209611, IMG submission 187693) | Host-associated microbial communities from peat moss isolated from Minnesota, USA - S1T2_Fc - Sphagnum magellanicum MG (SPAdes) (version 2) | ecosystem: Host-associated > Plants > Peat...
AAGAAATACACAAACTTGTGTAATGAAGAAAAGAGAGGCAAACCATCAACACCAAGGTATTTAACTACAAGACCAAACCACAAATAACCAAACTAAAATAAGTAACGAAAGTAATTCAACCTTGTGAAAGTAACCTAGTTACTTTCCTACTCTAGTAACTAATGAAACCTAACTAGTTGAGCTTGAATTCTCAACAACTTGGGGCTAACTTGGGACTTGGGAGCGCGTCATTACCTTTAGCAATTGTCGTAGATGTAGCTTCTACATTTAAATATTTCCACCTGCAAAATAAATGTAAATGGTAAGTTTGAAATGAGCAAGTTTGAAACTCCTACATGTTCATATGGCATCAAAGCAAAGAAGACCAAATCAAAACAAATAAAACGAAATCATTTGCATACCTTTTGTTTAAGCGTATGGATTTCATGCATCAATTTTTTATGTTAACATTCACTTTGGGAAATGGCATTTTGCGCATCTAATGCAATTGCCCTTTAATCCTCCATATTAAATTTCACCCCTAGGAGATTCTCATAAAACTAACTTTTTTTCCCTCTTGATTTGCAATCTTGGTTTTACATTGCTTCAAGAGGTCTTGCATGAGGACATCTACCTCTGTCACTATTATAAGTTCTATGGGTGAAACACCATACAGATAGATTGATGCTTCTCTATCAAAACTATCAACCACATTGGGCTATTTAGACTTGTAGACTTTTAGGATCAATTTTTTGCCGAATCCTTCCCCTCCCTCTAGCCACTTTTCCCACACAAATGCAAATCCACTTTTCATTACTTTTACTTTTTCTCTACAAGCTTTTTCTTGAATTATTGAAGCAACAATTATAACCTAGTTAATTTTTTCACCGTTCTCTTATGCAATGTAAGCTTCCACAAACCAAATCATGAACTTGTTGTTTGTCACTTGGTTTGTACCATACACTTTCCAATAAAGTCTAAATAGATCCTTCTTCATTTTTGGGTGAAGATTCAAGTTGGTAGTTTTGAAACCCTCAAATGGTGGCCCAAATATTTTTGTTATGTATGCATCAAACACAATATTTGGAGGAGAGTTGGCCTTGGGGTTGAATCATTCACTAGAAAAAAAATGGGTTTTTTTTACTTGTCCAATGTGACTTTTTTTGTCCATGGCGACTAATTTTTGTCGCATGCAACTAAAACAATAGTTGCCTTGGACAAAATAGTTACAAAAGTTGGTTATAAAACCCCATTTTTGCTTCCTAACAGTCCTAAAGTAATCTTTAGTTTGATCCTTGTAGGGAACATAATCCCATGGTGGAAACTTAGAGTTTGCCTCCCTTTTCACTTTCCTATCCACCTTCTACATTGTAACTTGTCATGTATGTTCTTTCTAAACGAATCAATAAGCTTCTTGAAATCTAAAAGTTTCAACTATGCTATCACACTTCCAGAAAGAACTTGTGACTAAACTAGACCTAAACAAACTCAATGGATAATAAGATGGAAGTCTTCCTTCCAAGGTTTGAAGTCCACAAGTAACCACTTCAAACTTGCAATGGACCTGTCTTAAAACATGTGATTTGAAGTTCCCGTGTCATCCACATGCACACTAAATTCCATCCATTTTGCACTAGATTTTAGAAGACTTGATGGGGTCTTGACCTAAATTCAAAATTCTTGCTTATGCATTTTAACTAATTAGCTTTATCCTAGGTCTACCACATCATCAATATTTCCTTATGACTACTTTCTAAACAAAGGACAAGCAGTTGTGATTGGGTCCTAATACCATGCCTAGACCCATGAATGTTAGTTATGAGCTATAAATGTTGTTTACATCAACCGTAGTTCTTCAAAATCTAAAATAACATGGGTTATTAAATGTGTACAAAATTTTGGAATGAAAACACATATTTTGTGCTATTTGTGGGACCCAAACTTGTGTTATAAATGGCATCTATTGGTTAGTTAACTCAAAGAAGACATTCTTTTGCATGTGTTCATGTTCAATTATTCATTGTCTAAATATTTTACTTAAACAATGAATGTTGATGTACATGTTCAAATGACAAGCAACCAACAATAGAGGAAGCACAATGTAAATCACTCCACTCGGGTAGCTTGCGTTGATTCTTACATTAGTTAGTTCGACCCTAGCTTGTGGGAACACTAACCATAATGAGAACTTCGGTGCACATTCCACCCAAGTAAATAACTAGTGGGAGATGCCCACTAAGAATCCATTGCACACACAAGTTTGATGGAAATGGTCCACCAAACTTTGATTTTCAACAAGTTCCTTTCCATTTGGATGGGTTTGGGTGGAATTGCATAGTGATTGAGAGACATGTTTTGTAGTTGTGTTGTGACTATTTAGTGTAATTTGAGACATAAATATTGCATAATTCACATAATCAATTTTCATGATGAACTAATATTGTTTTGATGTATAGTCATCAAACATATTAGTATTATATTTGTTCAAACTTAAATAGCGGGCAATCTACATGATAATTGTGTGAATATTAATTGTGTAGAAATCAATATATTAACATACAAACCCATGAAAATCCAGAATTCACACAACAATTAGTAATAATCCATTTCTTAGGAAGTTTGATACATCAATGATGTATTTTTTTAGGTAACAAGGTAGTACCATGTTTAGATTATAATCCTTAAAAAAATGTAGTTAATCAAGAACTTGTATAAACAAAAAAGAACTTTTCCTCGAAGTTCCATATCCATTCTTTAAAATAATAAAATTAACAAGACATACAAAACTTGAATTCTATTGTTAAATTCATCCTAGGGATGATCGCCAAATAGTAAGTATTCATTTATAACTTGAAATTTGTTATAGACTATACTAGCATGTTAAAACTACTTTAGAAATGCATCATACAAATATATGAAAACAAACTATAAAAATATAATACTTGGGAGGGGGGCACTTTGGGCATTTTCATGACACGTATGTAATGTATATTTTTGCAAAACATGTTGCATTAATCTTGGGTCTCACTTTTGGTGTTTGGGCATGATATTTTGATTTTCATAAAGTTAATCATGATATCTAATATTATTTGGAAAAATATTTTTTTAAACAATTAAATTCAAGGAATAATGGGCATATTATGGTATATGCAATATAATAGAACTTAAATTTTTTTTTGGATTGCACTAGGTTTCGGTTTGAATTAATCAACCAAAAAATGTTTGAAATGAATTTTTTTTAAATTACTCACCTCACATATCTTATCATCTTCCATTTGAAAATGATAGTTTGTTAAAATGTTAATTTACCACATACTTATGGTCATTACCCTGAAAGACACCCATTTGTGATATGATAATTATCGAACTTTTCACATGACTCACAAACTTATTTCAATCATATGGAATTACAATGTTTAATAGATACTACAAATTTCATAAAAACTAAATATACTCTAACATCACATCATATTATATTAAAAAGTGTAATTTCTTTGGAATTTGATTTATTTGGGTTTTAACCTACCATAATATGCAAAAATATTGTGAAGACCCTTCATAATAATGACATGGTTGAAGTTCAAACATGGGACCCCTAAAACAAATACAATGTGACAATAATTTTGGCCCCCCCTAGTGTGCTTTCACCCTAATTACTTTCTATAACTTTAAATTCTCATACAATTACATAACAAAATTGCAAACTCCATGACAATTCTTAATCCATAAAGCAAGTGTTTCAAAACATAAAAAAAGTTACAACCAATTTATAATGGTCCAAAATCCACATAGGATAGGAAATAATTCAAAAACATAATTCAAAATCCATAGCCAATAAGTCCCCACTATTCATTGTTAACATTGCAATTGATGTGTCCTTAACATAACTATTATCCTATTTTGGCATTTTCATGCCTTTTTCATTTTAAAGTACTAAGGACTACAATGCTATCAAAATTGGTCTACCCTAGGGTACATGCACAACCAATGAAATATGAAACCTTCTTTTGTCCCATGAGTTAAATAAATGATACCCATGTCTTATGTGTGTGTGTGTGTGTGTGTGTGTATGCAGTACCATATTCATTGATGATGTATGATGCATCATGCAATGTTTTTTGTGACCACCACAAAACAATTGTAAGGGCAATAACATATAATGGAAAATTTCAACATCATTCAATATTGATAAATCTACATTTGATATATATGAAAATATAACAAATTAATTAGTCCACAAACAATATTTGTAAAAGATTAATGATACAAAGTTGGCCAACTTATCACTATTTGATTAAAGGCCTACTACCTCCTTTGAATAATGTATGATTCTATAAGCAAAGAGGGAGGGCTTGACATTCTTACCATTATCACTAAATGGAACATGGTGATTAAATTCCCTTTTAGATTTCATTTAATCAAGCACATTTTGCTGCTGAATCTTCTCCTTCAAATAAGATGGCATCTTGTGAAGATTTAAACACAGTATTATCTGATTCACTATCAAGCCCTTGGAGCTTTAGTGAAAGCCCATGGGTCTTGTCTATAGTGGCAAGTAATATTTGGTCATCAGAATGTTTGACTATTGAAATTTTTGGACTAGCAAAATTTGTAGTTGCTTCTTCTTGCTCATCAATAATGTGTCCCCCACCTGTTGCCAATTTCAAACTCCATTAACTTTTGTATGAAATGACCAATCATTTCATTAAAGATATGCTAGGTGATTAGGTGAATACACAATAATGCAATATTTTCAAAATCATTTGAAGTAAATGATATATAGTTAAGAATCAAACTCATCTTGTCATCCCATTTGCACAAACATGCAATTAAATTTAAACATAAAGGATTCACTCACCAGTAGGAATTGTACCAGTAGGAATTGTCTCCATTTTAGTTGGAGAGTTGTTTGTATGATCCACAAGTTCATCGGCCTTGGACTCCAACATGTTTGGTTCACATGTAAGCTCCCCCCTTGTTGTGCCAACAAATTCATCTACAACTTCACCAGGATTGAAATTGGTCTCCACAATAGATGCACTCACCTTTCTTTCATCTTCTACATTTTGAGTTGATGTAGAAAGACGTGCAGGAGGCCAAGGAAGGCCAACAACTTTTCGTGCTTTTTCCTTTGCCTCCCTAGCTGCTTGACGCACTTTATTGGTGATGTGAATATCAGGCCTGCCTTTGAAATTCTTCCAATTGCTCTTCAATTGCTCCCATGTTTGATCCACTACTTGAGGTGTGTCAAATTCACCTTGTACCTTGGTTGATTCATCCAAGTTTGTTCCTTGGTCCTTGCTTATTGCACTTGAGGTAGAGGGTGACTCACTTGTATTCTTTTGTGAATCTCTCAACTCAAGCTCCTTGGACTTTTCCAGTAGTAGTTCAACCTCTTTCTCCTCATGTGTGATGTGTATTTGAGGCTCCACTAGCTTTGGAATATCCTCAACCTCCTTGTTCTCTTCAATGGGGATTTTCTCACCAAGGACCTCATCTAGTCTTATAAACCCAAGTTTTTCCATTGAATGTTTTCCCTCAATGTCTTTCTCCTCTTCTACACTTGGTACTACAAGCTGTGATTCTTGGAAAATCCCTTCATCAACCTTTGAAATGAGGGTCTCATCAATTGTTATCAATTGTGATGTGCCCTCTTCCAAAATTGGCTCAACTTCCACCTTTTTCTCCTCTCTTGCAATGGATGCTTGAAGCTCCCTAGGCCCTAAAACAAGCTCCTCCTTTGGTTTTGTATAAAGGACTTTGATCTCCTCACTAAGAGCTTCATCGACAAACACAATTGAATGGTGCTCTTCCCATAAAGGCTTAACTTCTATCTTTTGTTTAACAAGAGAATCATGAGTAGGCCATTCCAAAGCAACCTCACCATTAGTATATCCTTGAATAAGGGCCTCATCAAGTGCATTTGATTGAGGTTCCTTCTCTAAATTTGGTTTGACAACAAGCTCTTTCTCCTCTTCAACAATGTGCACTTGAGGCTCTTCTAGTGTTGAAAGAACCTCCTTGGTCTTGGAAGTTGGGATTTCCATTGGCACAAAAGTATGCTTATGATGTTGCTCTTCGAAAGTTGCATTAGCCTCGGTTGATTCTCTTGCTTCAACATTGTCAGCAACCATAGTCCCTTTCGTTCTAGCATCCTCAATTATGTCCTTCTCAAGCATCGATTTTGAAGGGGTTTGCATGTCTGGATTTGCATGACACATCAATTTAGCATTTGTAGCAGATCCTCCTTCTTCAGGTACATCATCCGCTTTCAATGATACCCTAAACCATACGGTGAAACTTGCTTTAAACCATTCAATGTGAAGGTTTGTGCAAATTTGGAACAAAATTGTTTTAAAAATTTAACATTATTAAGAGGTTTTCAATTATATTCACAAATATGACATTCACAACAATGCAATGAACATAACCATGTGCACAAAGAATATTATGGTGTATTAATAATGATTGGATCAAGTGTAAATTGAATATATTTAAATCATTAAATCATGTTGCATATATATTTTTATTTGAATAAAAAACTTAGCTTTTGTAGTTGTGATATGCAATTGTTCTTTTATATTAGCTATGTTTTGGAATTATACTTTTCCCATGAAATGAATTCCAATAAACCCCACCACCTCACCTAGTTCAACCTTGTTTTCCATTGTTTCAGCTTCCTTGGCACCTATTCTTTCCTCTGGAAAACACACACACAAAAAAAACATAATTAGTAAGAAGCATTAACTTGCCATGTTACATTGATACACATCCACCTTCAATTCTAACAATACATAGTTATAAAAATAACAACCCAAACTTGCAAACCACAAGGACACATATTACATAAGGTGGACATTCCCAACCACATATATGTGGTATTTTTGACATGAAAGATAATTAAGTGCCTCACTTTCATCATTGTTATAAGGATCCTTTGTTGAAACTGTTGACTCTTGTAATGCACTCCCAACTCCTAGCCATGGGCCTTCCAAGATGTCACCATTTTTAGTTTCTTTAGTAGGAGCTAAATTTTCTTAAACAAACAACTTACCCATTGCATTAGCCTCCAATTCTCTTTTCCAAGTTCTCCAATTGTCACCTTCAACACTTGTAGCTCGTTGTATCAATATTGATCGAACACTCTCCAATGGAGATGCATCCTCAACCAACTGAAACCCTTTTGCTTCAACATCCTCTTGTGTTTCTTCAATGGGTGGGCTAATTGGAAGCTCCAAGGATCTTGGTACCTCTTCAAAACCTAGTTCCACCTCCTTGGCTTCCACCTCCTTCTCCATTTTGACCTCAAATGTTCCGTCAATAGAAGGGATACCTTGTTCTACAAATGTTGGAGCCTTTTTGTCTCGAGTTTCAAATTCCTGAAAAACTTTAGGCTCTGTAATTGGAGGCTCAATTTGGGGCTCCTCTACTTCCAAAACATCTTGACCTTCCACCGAAGCTTCAATTCCAACATCGTTTTGTGTTTCTTCAATAGGTTGGCTAATTGGAAGCTCCAACAATCTTGATACCTCGAAATTTGGATCCACCTCCTTGGGTTCCACCTCCTTTTTTGTTAGGGTCTCAAATGGTTCCTTTATGTCCACATGTTGTGGAAGTTTGTCAAGTGTTTGAATGGGAGCGCTCGTCTCTTCCTTGACAATTGGAGTCTTTTCTTCCTTCCTATCTTGAAGATTAGAGTCATGAACTTGGGGCTCCAAAATTTGAGCCTCAATCAAAGGCTCCTCTACCTCAAAGACATCTTGACCTTCTTGGAAGGCTTCGACTCCAACATCGCCTTGGGTTTCCTCAATGGGGTGGCTAATTGGAAGTTCCAAGGATCTAGGTACTTCTTCAAAACTTGGTTCCACTTCCTCGAGTTCCACTTCCTTTTTTGTTGGGACCTCAAATGGTGCCTCTACATCATCTTCTTGTGGAAGCTCATCAAGTGTTTGAATGGGAGCCTTCGTCTCTTCCTCCTCTTCAATATATGTAGGTTTGACATCTTCATCTTGTGGTTGTTTAATAGAAAGGACATATGGCTCCTCAAGTGTTGGACCCTCTTTGTCTTGAGCTTCAAACTTGTGAAGAATTTGGGGCTCCGTAATTGGAGCTTCAATTTGGGGCTCCTCTACCTCAAAGACATCTTGACCTTCAAGCAAGGCTTCAACTCCAACATTGCCTTGGGTTTCTTCAATGGGGTGGCTAATTGGAAGCTCCAAGGATCTTGGTACCTCTTCAAAACTTGGTTCCACTTCCTCAGGTTTGACCTCCTTTTCTGTTGGGACCACAAATGGTGCCTTTAAATCATCGTCTTGTGGAAGTTCGCCAAGTGCTTGAATGGGAGCGTTCGTTTCTTCTATGACAATTGGAATTTCTTCTTCCTCTTCAATAGATGTGGGTTTGACATCCTCATCTTGTGGTTGTTCAATAGAAGGGACATATGGCTCTTCAAATGTTGAAGCCCCTTTGTCTTGAGCTTCAAACTGTTGAAGAATTTGGGGCTCCATACTTGGAGCCCCAAGTGAGGGCTCCTCTACCTTGAACACATCTTGACCTTCGAGCAATGCTTCAACTCCAACGTTGCCTTGGGTTTCTTCAATGGGGTGGCTAATTGGAAGCTCCAAGGATTTAGGTACCCCGTCAAAACTTGGTTCCACCTCCTTGGGTTTGACCTCCTTTTCTATTGGGACCTCAAATGGTGCCTCTAGATCACCGTCTTGTGGAAGTTCATCAAGTGTTTGAATGGGAGCCTTCATCTCTTCCTTGACAATTGGAGTCTCTTCCTCCTCTTCAATAGATGTGGGTTTGACATCTTCATCTTGTGGTTGCTCAGGAGAAGGGACATATGGCTCCTCAAGTGATGGAGCCTCTTTCTCTTGAGCTTCAAACTTGTGAAGAATTTGGGGCTCCGTAATTAGAGCCTCAATCTGGGGCTCCTTTACCTTAGAGACATCTTGACCTTCAAGCAAGGCTTCAACCCCAACATGGCCTTGGGTTTCCTCAATGGAGTGGTTAATTGGAACCTCCAAGGATCTTGGTACTTCTTCAAAATTTGGTTCCGCTTCTTCAGGTTTGACCTTCTTTTCTATTGGGACATCAAACGGTGCCTCCACATCACTATCTTGTGGAAGTTCATAAAGTGTTTGAATGGGATCGCTCGTATCCTCCTTGGAGATTGGAATCTCTTCCTCCTCCTCAATAGAAGTGGGTTTGACATCTTGAACTTGCGATTGTTCAGTAGAAAGGACATATGGCTCTTGAAATGCTAGACCTTCTTTGTCTTGAACTTCAAAGTTGCGAGGAATTTGGGGCTTCGTAATTGGAGCCTCAATTTGGGGCTCCTCTACTTCGAAGACATGTTGACCTTCAAGCAAGGCTTCGACTCCAACATCGCCTTGGGTTTCTTCAACGAGGTGGCTAATAGGAAGTTCCAAGGATCTCGGTACCTCTTCAAAACTTGGTTCCACTTCCTCATGTTCGACCTCCTTTCTTGTTGGGACCTCAAATGGTGCCTCTACATCACTGTCTTTTGGAGGTTCATGAAGTCCTTGAATGGGAACACTCGTGTCTTCCTTGATTATTGGAGTCTCTTCCTGTTCCTGAATAGATGTGGGTTTGACATCTTGATCTTGCAGTTGTTCAGTAGAAAGGACATATGGCTCTTCAACTATTGGAGCCTCTTTCTTTTGAGCTTCAAACTTTTGAGGAATTTGAGGCTCCATAATGGGAGCCTCAATTTGGGGCTCCTTTACCTTGGAGACATCTTGACCTTTAGGGAAGGTTTCGACCCCAACATCACCTTGGGTTTCCTCAATGGGGTGACTAATTGGAAGCTCCAAGGATCTTGGTACCTCTTCAAAACTTGGTTCCGCTTCCTTGGGTTTGACCTTCTTTTCAGTTGGGACTTCAAATGGTGCCTCCACGTCACTGTCCTGTGGAAGTTGGTCAAGTGTTTGAATGCGATCACTTGTATCTTCCTTGGCAATTGGAGTTTTTTCCTCTTCCTCACTAGATGTGGGTTTGAGATCTTCATCTTGTGGTTGTCCAGTAGAAAGGACATATTGTTCCTGAAGTGTTGGACCCTTTTTGTCTTGAGCTTCAAACTTGGGAAGAATTTGGGGCTTTGTAATTGGAGCCTCAATTTGGGGCTCGTCTACCTCAAAAACATGTTGACCTTCTTGCAAGGTTTCGACTCCAACATTGCCTTCGGTTCCCTCAGTAGGTTCATTAATTGGAAATTCCCAAGATCTTGGTACCTCTTCAAAACTTGGTTCCACTTCCTGGGGTTCGATGTCCTTTCTTCTTTGGACCTCAAATGGCGCCTCTCCATCATTGTCTTGTGGAAGTTCATGAAGTCCGTGAATGGGAGCGCTCAAGTCTTTCTTGACGATTGGAGTTTGTTCGTCCTCTTCAATAGATGCGGGTTTGATACCTCGATCTTGTAGTTGTTCAGTAGAACGGAAATCTAGTTCTTCCAGTGTTAGAGCCTCTTTCTCTTGAGCTTCAAACTTGTCGAGAATTCGGGGCTCCATAATTGGAGCCTCAATTTGGGGCTCCTGTACCTCGAAGGCATCTTGACTTTCAAGCAAGGCTTCGACACCAACATCGCCTTCAGTTTCTTCAATGGAATGGCTAATTGGAAGGTCCAAGGATGTTGGTACCTCTTCCAAACTTGGTTTGGCCTCCTCAAGTTCCACCTTTTTTTCTGTTAGGACTTCAAATGGTGTCTCCGTATCAATGTCTTGTGGAAGTTCATGAAGTGTTTGAATGGAATCACTTGTATGTTCATTGGTGATTGGAGTTTCTTCATCCTCTTCAAAAGATGTGGGTTTCACATCCTCACCTTGTGGCGTTTCAGTAGAAGGGACATATGGCTCTTCTAGTGTTGGACGTTCTTTGTCTTGAACTTCAAAGCTGTGAAGAATTTGGGGTTCCGTAATTGGAGTCTCAATTTGGGGTTCCTTTACCTTGGAGAGATGTTGACCATCAAGTAAAGCTTCGATTCCAACATTGCCCTGCGTTTCCTCGACAAGGTGGGCAATTGGAAGGTCCAAGAATCTTGGTACCTCTTCAAAACTTGGTTCCACTTCCTCAGGTCCGACCTCCTTTCTTGCTTTGACCTCAAATGGTGCCTCCACATCACCGTCCTGGGGAAGTTCGTGAAGTCCTTGAATGGAAGCGCTTGTGTGTTCCGTGGGGATCGAGCTGTCTTCCCTTTCCTCAATAGATGTGGGTTTCACATCTTGATCCTGTGGTTGTTCAGTAGAAGGGACATCTCGCTCTTCAACTATGGGAGCCTCCTTCTCTTGAGCTTCAAACTTTTGAAGAATTTGGGGCTCCGTAAGTGAACCCCCAATTTCGGGTTCCTTTACCTCAAAGTCATCTTGACCTTCAACCAAGGTTTCGAGCCCAACATCGCCTTCGGATTCTTCAATGGAATGGCTAATTGGAAGCTCCACGGATGTTGGTACCTCTTCCAAGCTTGGTTTGGCTTCCTCAAGTTCCACGTTTTTTTCTCTTGGGACTTCAAATGATGACTCCATATCAATGTGCTGTGGGAGCTCATGAAGTGTTCGGATGGAGTCAATGGTATGTACCTTAGTGATTGGAGTCTCTTCCTTCTCTTCAAGAGATGTTGGTGTCACATCCTCACCTCGTGGTGTTTCAATTGATGGCACATATGGCTCCTCAAGTGTTGGAGGTTCCTTTTCTTGAGCTTCAAAGGTGTGAGGAATTTGGGGCTCCGTAATTGGAGTCTCAATTTGGGGTTCCTTTACCTCAGAGACATGTGGAGCTTCATGTAAAGCTTCGATTCCAACATCGCCATGCATTTCCTCGACGGGGTGGGCAATTCGAAGTTCCAAGGATCTTGGTACCTCTTCAAAACTTGGTTCCACTTCCTTGGGTTGGACCTCCTTTCTTGCTTCGACCTCAAATGGTGCCTCCACATCACCGTCCTCAGGAAGTTCATGAAGTCCTAGAATGGAAGCGCTTGTGTCTTCCGTGGGGATCGAGGTGTCTTCCTTTTCCTCAATAGATGTGCGTTTCACATCTTGATCCTGCGGTTCTTCAGTATATGGGACATATGGTTCTTCAACTATGGGAGCCCCCTTCTCTTGACCTTCAAACTTTTCAGGAATTTGGGGCTTCGTAATTGGTCCACCAATTTGGGGTTCCGTGAACTCAAAGTCATCTTCACCTTCAACCAAGGTTTCGAGCCCAACATCGCCTTCGGTTTCTTGAATGGAATCCCTAATTGGAAGCTCCACGGATGTTGGTACCTCTTCCAAGCTTGGTTTGGCTTCCTCAAGTTCCACCTTTTGTTCCGTTGGGACTTCACATGGTGACTCCGTATCAATGTCTTGTGGGAGCTCATGAAGTGTTGGGATGGAGTCAGTGGTATGTTCCTTGGCGATTGGAGTGTCTTCCTCCTCTTCAAGAGATTTCGGTGTCACATCCTCACCTCGTGGCATTTCAATTGAAGGCACATATGGCTCCTCAAGTGTTGGATGTTCCTTTTCTTGAGCTTCAAAGGTGGGAGGAATTTTGGGCTCGCTAATTGGAGTCTCAATTTGGGGTTCCTTTACCTCGGGGACATGTTGACCATCAAGTATAGCCTCGATTCCAACATCGCCCTG
>Ga0209611_10011636_pt1 | contig 12616 bp, 12 predicted proteins | sample S1TSphgellanicum_3_FD_187693 | JGI IMG/M metagenome (GOLD analysis project Ga0209611, IMG submission 187693) | Host-associated microbial communities from peat moss isolated from Minnesota, USA - S1T2_Fc - Sphagnum magellanicum MG (SPAdes) (version 2) | ecosystem: Host-associated > Plants > Peat...
GGCGCTAAAGGATCGACGTTCTTTTCCCATGACTCCTCATGGTCGGCTTCTTCGCCGACGCTACGTGAGTGTCCGGGAAACCGGGACCAGCTCATTGTTCAACTTGAGCGATCCCGGTGCGGAAGAGGCGCTCTATGAAAGTACGTCGATGCGTAAGTGTGCTGGGGTTGATCTCGGCAACGCGGCGGTCCTCGATGAGACGACGATCTGCAAGTTTCGTTATCTCTTGGAAAAGCATGATCTCGGAAAGAAACTCTTCGCGGAAGTCAACGCGCACCTTCGTGATTGCGGCGTGAAAGTTTCCGGCCGGAGGATTGTCGATGCGACGATCATCGCGGCGCCCGGTGCGACCAGAAATCAGAAGTAAGAACGTGATACCGAGATGCACCAGACCAAGAAGAGCAATCAGTGGTACTCCGGGATGAAGGCGCACATCGGCGTCGACAACAAGACGAAGATCGTACACACGCTCGTGACGATGCCCGCGAACGGTCACGATAGTAAAGTGCTGCCCGACCTCTTACATGGCGACGAGACCCAGGTATGGGGCGACTCAGCGCACCTTGGCCAAGTCGATGTGATTCGCAAGGTGATTCGCAAGAGATCGCCTCGCGCCAAAGCATTCATCAACAAACGTGCTTACCGGAACCGACCGCTGACCGAAGCCGACAAGCGGACGAATCGCCGCAAACCTGCGACGCGCTCGCGCGGCGAACACATCTTCGGTGTCGGGAAGGGCTTCTTCGGATTCCGAAAGTCCGATATCGACGGCTGAGGAAGAACACGAGCCGCCTCAATGTTCTCTGCGGACTTGCCAATCTCTTCATCCAGAAGAAAAGATTACTGCTACTGGCGGCAGCGTAGGTTCATCGAGCAGGCGAAGGTTCAAGAGGGCCATCACTACTCATAAATGCCGCGACGCCCGGAGCCGAAATTGGCCCTCGATAATCAGACTTGCCTTAGATCTAAATGACCGGCAAGTGATATTGGACATCCACGGGGCGACTCTCATGCACTGCGTCCACTTGGGTCGTTCTTGTTGAGGTGTGATTGGAAGTCGCCCCTCGCATGCAATCGATTAGCGCGAGCGGATTTTCGATTGCGTTGCCGCGCCAGGATACATGACCATCAGGGCGCACCATCACATACGTTGCTGCGTATGCTTTGTATACGATTGAATCGTCGATGGGCTCGATCTCGAGCGGCATGTGGCGTTTGCGTGCCGCGGTCAGCAAAGAATCGGCGACTCCATTGCCTTGATCGCCGAGTACGAGCAACGTGTAGTGGCGACCAAACAAATCCAACGTCGAGCGGCCGTCTCGTAAATAGAGATGCGGGGCGCGCGAGCCGGGGCGGGCGCGCGGGGTGTACGTGGCGTGCTCGATCGGTGGGGCCGGCGTTCCGTCGGGGATGACGATCGGGGAGGTATCGTAGCGATAGCCGAGATGGATGCCGAGCGTGTACCATTCGTGATTCATCGCGGCCGCGAACTCCGCGCCGACGCGCGCGCGTGTCGCCGCGCCCTCGGGTGTATCATCGCACAGCGTGGGATTCGCTCCGGGCGACAGCATCCGGCGCAGATTTGCACTCGCTTCGCTTACGTTACGTTCGGCGATCGGGCGCCGCTCGAGCGTATACGATTCGGCAAGCAGCGGGCCGCCCCAGCCCGCAAGCATCGCCTCGAGTTTCCACGAGAGATCGACGGCGTCGCCGATCCCGGTATTCATTCCGAAGCCGCCGGTCGGCGACATCACGTGCGCCGCGTCGCCCGCGATGAAGACGTTGCCGATGCCGTAGCGATCGGCGACGAGTTCGCGGCGTTTCCAATTCATCACGGAGAGGATCTCGAACGGAAAGTCGCGCCCGACCGCACGCCGGATGGCGGCGCCGATCTCGTCGTGCGTCATCCCGCCGGCCGGCGATTCCACGATGGACATCCGCCAGCGGTCGCCGCCGTTGATCGCGACGATCGTCGCCCACGTGCCTTCGGTGCCGATGCAGATGAAGCGATACGCGCGGCCTTTGTCGTGACGTGAGATGAGGTCGGGATCGCGGAAGATCACGTTGGTTGTGTTCGTGAGCACGTTGAGCCCGTTCATCGCGATGCCGAGCTGCTCGCGCACACGGCTCGCGGCCCCGTCGCACCCGACGAGGAAGCGCGCGTGAAGGTCTTCGTGTTTCCCGGTCGTGTGGTCGAGGATTTGCGCGACGACGCGATCCCCTTCGTCGCGAAAGCCGAGCAACTCGCAGCGGAAGCGCAGCTGCGTGCGCCCTTGCCGTTCGACCCAGCGGCGTAAGATCGGATCGAACATGTCTTGCGGGCAGCGCTCGCGTTTTTGCGGGCTCTGCGGCGGCGGCGTGTCGCCGCCCATCGATTTGAAGCGCTCGCGGCCGAGTTTGTAGCCCGTGAGGCTCGTGACGTAGACGTTGTCTTGCGGATAATCGCGCGGATAGGGGCTCTTCTCGACATCGTGCACGATGCCCCAGCGCCGCGCATGTTCCATCGTGCGGATCCCGACCATGTCCATCCGCGGCTGTTCGATCGTGCCGTCGGAGCGTTCGATGATGCACGACGGTACGCCGCGCCACGCAAGGTCGCCGGCGAGCGCGAGCCCGACCGGGCCGGCGCCGACGATGAGGACGGGAAGGAGATCGGCCATAATCTCGATATTTTCCGCGAACGTACAGAACGGTGCCTGCCAGGGAGACGCTCCATGCCGACCGCCACCAGCCTTGAAGCCGGAGACTATCTCGACGCCGGCGGGTACCAAACCCATTTTCACGAGGCCGGCAGCGGCGAGCCCGTCGTCTTCATCCACGGCTCCGGTCCGGGCGTCACCGCGTGGGCGAACTGGCGGAACGCGTTGCCGGTCTTCAGCGAACGCTTCCACGTGCTTGCGCCCGACTTGCTCGGCTTCGGTTTCAGCGCCCGGCCCGAGGGGATGCGCTATTCGAAGGACGTCTGGATCGATCACCTGCTCGCGTTTCTCGACGCGAAGGGCATCGAACGCGCGCACATCGTGGGCAACTCGCTCGGCGGTGCGCTCGCGCTCCGACTCGCCGTGCGCGCGCCGGAACGCGTCGACCGCATCGTCTTGATGGGCGCGGCGGGGGTGAGTTTTCCGATGACGCGCGGTCTCGCCGCGGTGTGGGGCTACGAGCCGAGCCTCGAGGCGATGCGCGAACTCATCGCGGAACACTTCGCGTACGACGCTTCGATCGCGACCGACGATCTCGTTCGCATGCGGTACGATGCGTCGCGTCAACCCGGCTTCCAAGAATCGTATGCGACGATGTTCCCGGCCCCGTTCCAGCCGCACCTCGACGCCCTCGCCACGCCCGACGAGCAGATCGCCGCGATCACCGCGCCGACGCTTCTGCTGCACGGTCGCGAAGACAAAGTGATTCCGCTGGCGTCGAGTTTGCGGATCTTCGATCTCTTACCGAACGCCGAACTCCACGTGTTCGGCCATTGCGGTCATTGGACGATGATCGAGCGCCGCGATGATTTCAACGCGCTGGTGATGCGCTTTCTCGGCGCAATAGCCTAAGCGCGTTGCCGCTGCGCAGCGCCTCCCGCTGCGCGGGAAAGCCTTCGGTGACCAGGCCCGGCGGGTTCTCGTGGATCGTGAACGGATAATCGCTGCCGACGACGAGGTGCGCTGGATCGAGGCGCTCGAGCATCAGCGCGAGATTGCGTACATCGAAGGTCAGCGTGTCGCAGTACAGTTTGCGCGCGAGCTCCGATGGGCGCGCGCCGGCGGCGTGCAGCTCGGCATTCACCTCCCACAAGCGATCGAGTCGCGGCAGAATCCACGGCAGCGTTCCGCCGCCGTGCGCGAGCACGATTCGCAGGGCGCGCCGTTCGAGCAGCCCGCTCGTGAGAAGCATCGCCCCCGCGAGGCCGGTTTCGGTGGGATAGCCGGCCGAGATCACGAGCATGCGTTTGCGCACGCGGTCGAAGCCCGGTGCGGACTCTGGATGGATGAAGACGATCGCATCGCGCGCTTCGCAGCGTTCCCAAAATGCTTCCAAGGCGGGATCGTCGAGCTCGCGCTCGCCCGCCGTCGTGCCGATCTCGATTCCGCTCAGGCCGAGCTCGCCCATCAGGCGGTCGAGCTCCGCGCACGCGAGATCCGGGTCTTGGAGCGGCACCGCGCCGAGCCCGGCGAAGCGATCCGGCCGCGCCCGCACGAGCGCCGCGAGCGCGTCGTTCTGCACGCGGCAGAACGCGGCGCCGTCCGGCGCGCTCGCCTCATAGGCATAACTGACCGGGATCGGCGAGAGCACTTGCAGCGCGACGCCGGTCGCATCCATGTCGGCGATCCGCCGCGCGACGCTCCAACTGCGCTCGTCGATCTTCCGGTAGGAGATGCCGTTGCGCAGCAGTTCGCCCGTCTTCCCGTCGCGCCGCAGCGCCACACAGCCCGGCAGCGCGACGCCTTCGACCGACGCATCGATGTAATGGGTGTGGAAGTCGACGGTCACCGGAATGTCGATATTTTCGCGTTTTGCATGGATTCGCAGGGCGACTTCTCGGGTCCGGCGTACGAACCCCCGTCATGAAAGCGCCCCAGGCGGAACCGGCAGAGGTTCGCGACGACGACGGGTCCGCCGGCAGTCTGGTCGAGACCGCCTACGCGCGTCTGCGCCGGGACGTGATCCTCGGCGCGCTCGCGCCGGGCGCGAAGCTGCGGATCGAAGATTTGCGCGCCCGCTACGGCCTCGGCGCGACGCCGCTGCGCGAAGCGCTCTCGCGCCTGACCTCCGCCGGCCTCGTCGACGCAACCACGCAGCGCGGCTTCCGCGTCTCGCGCGTGTCGATCGAAGATCTCGACGACGTGACCGAGTGCCGCATTCGCCTGGAAACCGGCGCCCTGCGCGAGAGCATCGCAAACGGCGATGATGCCTGGGAAGCGCGCGTCGCCGGCACGTTTCACATGCTGGCAAAGGTCGAAGCGAACGGGCTCGCCTCCGACGCGGCGACGTTCGGGCGCTGGGAAGAACGAAACCGCGCCTTTCATGAAGCGCTCGTCGACGCGGCGACCTCGCGTTGGACCGCGCGCTTTCGCGCGATGATCTACGATCATCACGAGCGCTACCGCCGCATCTCGCAGCTCGCCGGCGATCGCTCGATCGACGTCCGGCGCGAACACGCCGAGCTGTGCGAAGCCGCGCTCGCGCGCGACGCCGAGAGCGCCTGCAACGTCGCCGCGCTGCACATTCGCCGCACCGGCGACGCGATTCGCCGTCAACTCGGCCACCGCTTACGTTAAGAGCGAGGTCGTTCATGGCAGATCCCTCCACGATGTGGGAAGAATTCCTCGGCGGCGAGATCCGCTATCGCGTCGTCGACGGCATCCGCACGCGCTCGCTCGAGGCGGGCAGCGGCGAGCCGGTCCTGCTCTTGCACGGCAACGGCGGCCACGCGGAGATCTACATCCGCAACGTGCTGCCGATCGCCGCGGCCGGCTATCGCGTCTACGCGATCGATTCGCTCGGTCACGGGTTCACCGACAAGCCGGACGTGGCGTACACGATTCCGCAATATGCCGCCCACGTGCGCGCGTTCATCAACGAGATCGGCGGTCCGGTGCACCTCGTCGGCCACGGCCTCGCCGGTTGGGTCGCGACCTACCTCACCGTTCATCATCCCGATGCGGTGCGATCGCTGGTGAGCCTCAACGGCCTCACGCATCTTGCGGCTCCCGATGAGAAGATGGAGACTGGCTTTCAGCAGATCCAAGCGCTCTCGAAAACGGCGACGACCGCCGCCACGCCCGAGAGCGTGCGCAGCCGGCTCAATTGGGCGCTCGCCGATCCCGCCAGCGCCACCGACGAGATGGTCGCGGTGCGTTACGACATCTACCGTCGCCCCGAGACGGCCGCGGCGATGGCGAAGATCGTCCAAGTCGAATCGGCGGAACAGCGCAAATACGGCCTCAGCGCAGAACAACTCGCGACGATCCGCGTTCCCGTGCAGCTCATCTACTCGGAGAATCCGGTCGAGAACTGGGCCAACTTCGAGCGCATGCGCGATGCGATCCCCGGTGCGCGGCTCGAGCGCGGCGACGGCGGACTGATCGGGATGTGGGAAGCACCGCAGCGCTTCAACGAACTCGTCATCGCGCATCTCGGGCGCGTCGCGGCGCACGCCTAGCGTGAGCGGCCGGCTCGCGGGGCGCACGGCGCTCGTCACCGGCGGCGGAACGGGGATCGGACGCGCGATCGCGCAGCGCTTTGCGGCCGAAGGTGCCGACGTTGCGATTACCGGGCTCGACCTCGAGCTCTGCGAGATGGCCGCGCGCGAAATCACCACGTTGGCCGGCGTCGCGACGCTCGCGCTCGCCGGCGATCTGAGCAGCGAAGGCGAGGCCGAGCGCGTCGTCGACGCGGTCGTCACGCGCTTCGGCAAACTCGATATCCTCGTCAACAACGCCGGCGGCGGCGTGATCCTCCCGTCGCTCGAACACACGGAAGCGACGCTGCGACGCACGATCGAGAACAATCTCTGGACGACGCTGCGCTGCACGCTGGCTTCGATCCCGCCGATGCTGGCCCAGGGCTACGGCCGCGTCGTGAACGTCGGCGCGGAGTCGGTGCGCAACGGGCTCGACGCACACGCCGTCTACAACGCGGCAAAAGGCGGCGTCCACGCGATGGTCAGCGGCTTCGCGCGCGAGTTCGCGACCAAGGGACTGACGTTCAACGTCGTCGCGCCGTCGTACGTCGCGCTGTCGGCGCCGCGCGGCGGCGACGAAGGCAAAGGACCACCGGCGAGCGTCGCGCTCGCGCGTGAACGCGCCGTCGGGTATATCCCGATGGGCCGGGCCGCAACGCCCGCGGACGTCGCGGCCGCGGTGCTGTTCCTCGCCTCCGAGGAGGCCGGCTTCATCACGGGTCAGGTGCTCAGCGTCAACGGCGGGAGCAGCATGCAATGAAAGAGGCGCCCCATGGCTGACATTTTCGGGTTCGGGATCTCGCACTATCCGCCGTTCAGCGGCTACGATGAAAATATGTCCGGGATCCTCGGCTACACGCTCGCCGATCCCGACATCCCCGCCGCCGTCAAAGATCCGGTGTCGTGGCCGGAGCCGATGCAACGCGAATGGGGCGCCGACAGCGGCACAGCCGCGGCGATGCGGCACCGCGAAGAGATGCTCGTCGGTCTGCGCCGCGCACGCAAGGCGCTCGATGACTTCAATCCCGACGTGATGATCGTGTGGGGCGACGATCAATACGAGAACTTCCACGAGGACGTGATTCCCGCGTTCTGCGTGATGGCGTACCCGACGCAAGACCTCCATCCGTGGAAGAAGATGTCGACCTCGATCGTCGGCAAGCCCAACTATTGGGACGAGCCCAAAGAAGCGACGCGCACCGTTCACGGTGATCCCGAAACGGCGAAGTCGCTCGTCGCGGGCTTACTCGATGAAGATTTCGACGTCGCATACGCCTACCGGCCGCTGCATTTCGACGGCATCCCGCACGCGTTCTTGAATGCGATCCTGTATCTCGATTTCGATCGCACCGGGTTTCCGTACCCGATCATCCCGATTCAGGTGAACTGTTACGGACGGCGCGTGATCAGCTATCGCGGGTCGTTCAGCCGCTTCGCCGATGCGGGCCGCCCGGCCGATCCGCCGTCGCCCTCGCCGCGGCGCTGCTTCGATCTCGGCCGCGCGATCGCGCGCGTCTGCGCGCGTTCGAACAAGCGCGTCGCGCTGTGCGCGTCATCGAGTTGGTCGCACGCCTTCATGGTCGATAAGACGTGGCGGCTGCACCCGGATATCGCCGGCGATCGCGCGCTCTACGAGCTGCTGGTGAACGGCAATCTCGCCGCTTGGCGCGACGTGCCGCTCGCGCGCATCGAAGAATCGGGGCAGCAAGAGGTACTGAACTGGTTCTGCCTGATGGGCGCGATGCACGAACTCGGCTGCAAACTCGCGTGGTCGGATTTCGTCGAGACGCACATCTTCAATTCCGACAAGGTCACCGCGATCTTCGAACCGTGGACGGCAACGCCCGCAGCGGTGCGTTAGACGGAGCCGAGGAGGGCGAAGATCTCGGCTTTCGGCGCGAGCGAAAACGCCGGGGTGCGGCTGCGCTCGCAGCGCGCGCAACGGGCGTCGACGTCCGTGCTGTACGTTTGGGGTGCAAGTGCCGGCCGTAGCGGCGGGATGACCATGCGCGCGATGTCGGCGAGAACCTTCGCGTCGCTCAAATGTTTGGGATCGACCGGTCGCGCAGGCGTCGATGTTCGCAGCACGCGGACCTTGTGTTCGAGGATGCTGCGCACGCTCAGCACCAAGAGACCGGTGCGGCCGATCGCGATCCGCGTCGCATGGTCGAGCGCCCCGTCGGTATCCGGGAAGAGATCGATCCGGAGCCGCGTCCGGGGATCGACGAGTTGCAGCATCGGCTTCGTGTCGGGGCCGGTCGTGTGATAGTGAGAGATCAAAAAATCTGCGGTGACGGCGGGCGCGATCGCGTCGAGTCGGCCGACGACGAGATCCAAATCGGCGATGTGCTCGCGCGATGGCGTGCGTCTTGCGGCGACGAGATGAAAATCGATCGCGATCCCTCCCGTCAGCGCGAACGGCGTTGCGGCGAGATGCGGGGCGAGCCGTGCGATCGTCTCGTCGAGCCGGAGGATATCGTCGCCTTGCATTCAGGCTCCGTTTCGCGCGGCGGGCAGCCAGCCTTCGCTCGCGCGGATCTCGCGCGCGACCTCGAGCAGGTTCGCAAGTGCCGGAGCGTGCCGCGCGTGACGAGTCACCATCTGCAGCGTGATGCGGTGCGGCGTCGCGACCGGAATATGGACGATGTCCGGCCGCGAGAGCGAGCGCAGCGCGGCAGGGGTGAGCAAGATTCCGACGCCGGCCGAGACGAGCGCGAGCATCGTCGAGATCTGCGTCGCGTACTGGGCGACCACCGGGACAAACCCCGCATCGCGGAAGATGCGTTCCTTGAGTTCGTCGAGTCCGGGCGAGAGGCTGCGCGGCGTCGCGAGAAAGCGTTCGTCGCGAAAATCGGCGATGTTTGCCGGGCCGCTGCCGGTGTAGGGATGATGCGCTGGCAAGATCAGCACGAAGCCTTCCTCGTGCATCGGTTCGATCGCGAACTGCGGATCGGCTTCCGGGCCGATCGCGAACGCGATGTCGATCTCGCCGCTGCGCAGCGCGTCGAGTTGATCGGCGGTGTGATGTTCGTAGAGTTCGATTTCGACGCCCGGATAGCGTGCGTGGAACGCGCGCAAGATCGTCGGCACGACGTGATCGATCCCGTAGTTGCCGGCCCCGACGACGATGCGTCCGATCTCGCCGCGCGCGGCGCGCTGGGCGTTGCGCTGCGCGGCCTCGACGCGCGCGATCAGATCGAGCGCGTCGCGATACACCTCTACGCCCGCCTCGGTTAGCGAGACGTTACGCGTATCGCGATCGAAGAGCCGCACGCCGAGATCGCGTTCCAGCCGTGCGATCTGCTGGCTCAGCGGCTGCTGCGCGATCCCGAGCTGCTCGGCCGCGCGCGTGAAGTTCCGATGGTCGGCAACGGAGATGAACGCTCGCAAGCGGCGGACGTCCACTAACATTGGCGAGCCTGTTAAATCGAGGATATTGTCGTGTTGGACAATGTGGAAGTAATTTCCTACACTCCACGAAGTGTCTGCAGGGGAGGTCCACGATGATTGACGAGCGCCGGTTCGAGGGACTGATCGAGGAAGACGAAGCGCGCGGTTCGTTTCGCGTCCACCGCTCGACGATGACCTCAGCCGACATCCTCGCCGGCGAGCGCGCGCGCATCTTCGACACGTGCTGGATCTACGTCGGCCATGCAAGCGAGCTTCCCAAGGGCGGCGATTTCGTGCGGCGGGACGTCGCCGGCCGACCGCTCTTCATGGCCCGCGGTCAAGACGGCGCGATCCGTACTTTCTATAATACGTGCACGCATCGCGGCGCGACGATCTGCCGCCAAGCGGCCGGCAATGCGAAAGTGTTGCAGTGCTTCTATCATGCGTGGACGTTCGATCTGCAGGGCGCGCTGGTCGGCTGCCCCGATGAAGCGAGTTACGGCGGGTCGTTCGATCGCGGCGAACACGGGCTCAAGCAAGTCGCACGCTGCGAAGACTACCGCGGTTTCGTCTTCGCCGCGTTCCGCGCCGATATCGAACCGCTCGAACGCTACCTCGCCGGCGCGAAAGAGTATCTCGATCTCGTCATCGATGCCTCCGAGGCGGGCGTCGAGATCATTCGCGGTTCGAATCATTACACGATCCGTGCGAACTGGAAGTTGCTCGCCGAGAACAGTCTCGACGGCTACCACGCGCTGCCGACGCACGAGACCTACTTCAAGTACGTCGCCGATCTCGAGAAAGACTCGGGCAAGGCGATCGAAACCTCGCCGACCGGTGCGGCGACGTCGTACCTCACGGTCGGTGTCGCACGCGATCTCGGCAACGGTCACGCCGTCACCGAAAAGCTCGCGCCGTGGGGCCGGCCGCTCGCGCGCTGGTCGCCGCTCTTCGGCGAAGAGACGCGCGTGGATATGGAGCAGGCCCGTGCCGCCATCGTCGCGCGCTTCGGCGAAGCGCGCGCGCAGCGCATGTGCGACAACAGCCGCAATCTGCTGATTTTTCCGAACCTCGTCGTCAACGATGTCATGGGCGTCACCGTGCGCACGTTCTGGCCGGTCGCGCCCGATGAGATGCGCGTGACCGCCTGGGAGCTCGCACCGATCGGCGAATCGGCGCGTCTGCGCTCCAAGCGCCTCGATAGTTTTCTGACCTTTCTCGGCCCCGGCGGCTTTGCGACGCCGGACGACATGGAAGCGCTCGAATCGTGCCAGCAGGGCTTCCGCTGCGACGGCGTCGAGTGGAACAACATCTCGCGCGGGATGTTGCGCGAGCCGCGGCCGGTCGACGAACTGCAGATGCGCACGTTCTGGCGGCAGTGGAACCGCTTGATCGCGAGCCCGCTGGCCGCGCCCGTATGATCGCAACCGAGATCAGCGACGCGGAGGTCGCGCGCTTTCTCTACCGTGAGGCGGACATGCTCGATGGGTGGCGGCTCGATGAGTGGGCCGCGCTCTTCACCGAGGATGCCTCCTACGTGATCCCGAGCAACGATACGCCGGACGGCGATCCCGATCGCGATCTGATGATCGTCGACGACGACATCGAGCGCATCCGCGCGCGCGTCAAGCGGCTCAAGAGCCGGCACGCCCACCGCGAATATCCGGCCTCGCGCACGCGCCACCAAGTGAGCAACGTGCTGGTCGAGCGCGACGGCGAGGTGCTGCGCGTCTCCGCCGCGTTCACCGTTTGGCGCTTTCGCAACGATCGCGGCGATTGGTATGTCGGCCGCTACGATTACCTGCTCGTCCCCGGTGCGGACGGCCTGCGCATCCGCGCGAAGCGCGCGACGCTCGATATGACGTCGCTCGTCCCCGCCGGCAGCGTCAGCATCATCCTGTGAGAGGAACCCGATTGATTACACGCCATCCGTTCGCCACGCGTCTCGCCCTCATTGCCGGCGGTGCGCTCATCGCCGGTCTCTCCGTGACCGCCGTTCCGCGCGCGCAAGGCAACGCGCCGTATGTCATCGGCGCCGTCCTTACGATCTCCGGCTCCGGCGCGAACTTCGGCCAGCCCTCGGCCGAAGCGATCAAGCTGCTCGTGAAAAATGTGAACGATCACGGCGGGATCAAGGGGCATCAGATCGATCTGCGCTTGCAGGACGACGGCGGCGATACGCAGCGCGCACGGGCCGCGTTCGCCCAGCTCGCCGACGATAAGAGCGTGCTCGCGATCATCGGCAGCTCGGCCTCGCCCGCGTCGCTTGCGATCAAGCCGATCGCAAACGATAAACAGATCCCCGATCTGACGCTCGGCTCGTCGCCGCTGCTCTCGCATCCGCCGACGCCGTACGTCTTCCAGTTCCCGGTGCCGACCTCGCTGCGCGCCCGCGCGCTCTTCGATGAGATGAAGCGCCGCCACATCGCGAAAATCGCGGAGTTCGTCTCGAACGACGATTACGGCCAGGTGTCGGAGAAAATCCTCGATGCCGAAGCCAAGCGTGCGGGCGTCGCGCTCGTCGACATCGAGCGCTTCGATGCGATGGGCGCCAGCGTCGATAGCGAAGTGACGCGCGCGAAATCCAAAGACATTCAAGGGTTCATCGTGTTCTCAGCCGATCCGGGTTCGGCGCTGGTTGCGAAGTCGATGGTGAACCAAGGCGTGAACCTGCCGGCGTTCGCCGACTCACCGGCCGTAAACCCCGGCTTCTTGCAAGCTGCGGGCGAGTCGGCGTCGCACTGGACCGTCGTCACGACGAAGATCGATATCGCCGATCTCGTCCATCCGAGCGATCCGTCCTACAAAGCGATCCAGGCGCTGGTGAAACTCTATCCCGCCGATGCGAAGCCGAACCACTTCAGCGGCACCGGCGCCGATGCGTTCAACATCCTCATCGCGGCGATCGCGAAAGCCGGACCCGATCGTGCCAAGATCCGCCAGGCGATCGAGGATACGAAGGGGTACGACGGCGTGACCGGCGTCTATACGTTCTCGCCTGACGTGCACCAGGGCGTCGGTTCGGAGGGACTCGAGCTCGTCACC
>Ga0209611_10011638_pt1 | contig 12614 bp, 12 predicted proteins | sample S1TSphgellanicum_3_FD_187693 | JGI IMG/M metagenome (GOLD analysis project Ga0209611, IMG submission 187693) | Host-associated microbial communities from peat moss isolated from Minnesota, USA - S1T2_Fc - Sphagnum magellanicum MG (SPAdes) (version 2) | ecosystem: Host-associated > Plants > Peat...
CACACCTTGATTGTGTAGGTGATCCTTGCAGAGTGTCAATATGCCTACTTGAAAACCAAGTTGGAGATCAAACTTGTCAAGGCTACAAACATTCATTGGATGTAACTTGGGTGCAACACAAAATACAGGATTAACTAGGACAAGTTAAAGGCAATTGTTAAAGAAAGGTGGGTGTTTTTTAATCTTGATATTTTGTGATAAATATGCCATATGGGTAAAACTATATGCACATTTTGTAGTTAGCAGTAGACCTGTGATCTAACTCGAGCTGGTCTTGATAAGTAAGCCACCCACCACCTATACAAAACACTACAATCCTAAACAAAGGTAGTGAAAATTGGGCAGAAAAGTACAACGCATTAGAGGCCCGAATATGTGAGCTTGAGGAGAAGATGAATGCAATGACCTTAGAGCTGAAAGAAATATGCCAAACTATATTACCTAGTTCATCAGTTCCCTTGCCTACACAACCCAGCCGCCTTGGTGCAAATCCAAAGATAGTTGTAGAAGTTGCAAAGTGGTTTTTCCCATCATGGGAACTAGTTGAACCTACTTCTAAAAGGGCAATGGTTGATCCCACATGTGGAGACCTAGAAACCAAGTGTGAGTCACATGCATGCAAGGACCTTCCTCTACCATTATGAGAGATCAAGACAAACAAAATACCATTACAGGAGATAGCATCAAACAAGGTGGGTGTGACTACACCTTGCCAAAAGCCACACCAAAAGTTAATGGTAGCTTTGGATGGTGGCATTGTAAAACGACCAGCGAGATTTGTACATACATGCAAAACCAGTGACCAAAAAGGCAATAAAAAAGGTCATGGTCCACTATCCAATAGTTAGGTGCTGGACGTGCAAATCATGGACACATAACTGCTTGATGGTCAAAATCTAGCTGACACAATATATGGTTGACAAACTTGGCACTAAAGTTGACAGCCATGATTTTTTTAACTCCCATGCATGGTAATCTTATAAGTGATTTTATAGGTTCATAAATTTGTTGTTGTTACTTAAAAAATTCAATCTTTTTTGGGATTCTATAATATCTTACACAAAATATAAACCAAAACATAGTTCAAATGTTTATATCTCAATTATATAAAGATGACGGAGTATCATGATTTTTAGATTATTTACTTAAAACAAATTAACCATGTTATTTATGATTTTTTTCCTAAAAAATTTACCCTTATCATTGATGAATATTTTGGAATAAATAAAACAAATAAAAAAAATTTCATACAAAAATATGATTGTGACCTTAACGTCATCAATTTTAACATCTTTAAATTTTGTTCATATCGTAAGATATTTGATGAACACAATGATGTATTTCATGTTTTGAAATAATGTGAATAACTTAATTAATAAAGTTAATGTTTTATTTATCAAACATTAGTATAAAAGTGGGGTGTGGTTCATTAGCTTAAATCATTATGGGACTATAAAATGAAATAAATGCATTGCACTTTACTGATCTCATTTTGGTTAAAGTTATTTCATTATAATATCACTATGTAAACATTGTGTTTCATTATTAGTTAACACAATTCACTATTATAATTTATTATGATAAATAAGTTTATTTTTATGTTGTTATTTTAAATACCTTATGCTACCTTAATTATTTTAACTTATACCTTAAATTTTTATACATTATTTTACCTTATGGTATCCTAGCTAGATTATTATATGATTTTTATTTTAAGTTATTTAAAATTAAATTATTCAATTAACCTTATGTTATACCTTATGTTATTTTGTTTTAAATTAATACATGTTATTTCAAATTATACTTTAGGTTATTCAAAGTCATTATACTTTATGTCATTATAAGTTATTTTATCTTAAGTATAATAATTTAAAATAATTTAAAATAAAATATAATGACACAAAGTAAAATAACCTATAATAACTTATAATAATTTATGATAATATAATTAAAAATATCCAACAATAACTTATAATAAAATAGCCACCAATATCTATGGTAATTTAACCACCAATAAAATAATTGCTAATAACCACTAATATAATAGACATTAATAACCACCAGTAGTCATTAATAAAATAAACATCAATATCCACCAATAAAATAAGGACTAATAATCACCAAAAGAATAATAAAAAATATTCATCAAATTAATAATCGTCAATAAAATATATAGGCATCGATAAAATAAGGACCAATAATCACCAATAGAATAAAGCCACCAAACTAATAGTCATCGATAGAATATATAAGCACCAATATATTAAGGACCAATAATCACCAATAGAATAAAACCACCAAACTAATAGTTATTGATAGAATATATAGGCACCATAAAATAATGACCAATAATGACCAATAAAATAACTAACAATAGGTAGCAATAAGATAACCACAATTAACCTGTGATAATATAGCTTAGAATAACCAAATAAAATAAAGTGAAATATTTTTCAATAGCCAAAATTAACCAACAATAGTTTCACATAATATAAAATAACCTAAAATGAGATAGTTTTAAATAACAAAAAATAATAATAATCGCAAATAACTTAAAATGAAATAGCTTACAATAATAATAAAAAACATAAAATAGCCAAAATTAACCTACATTAATTGAAAATTTTTAAAATGAAAGAATTTAAAATAGCCAAAAGTAATTTAAAATAATCGAAAGTAACCCAAGATGAAATAGTTAAAAATAACTAAAAGATTAAAAATAACCATAAATAGCCATAAATAATGTAAGTTGAAATAATTTAAAACAATGAAAAATAGCCCTATAATAGTTAAAAGTAGTTTAACATAAGTAGTATTATTATATTAGCAAAAATCCTATTCATTTATTAAACTTTTTTTTTCTTCAAAATAATGGTCATTGAGATGTTATTGAATAATTATATTCAAAAAAACAATTATTCGAATGATTTTACATTTTCAAAAGGAAATAAATGTATATTATTTTAAAAATTAAATTAAAAATTAACCATTTCATTTGAACAAAATTTTAATAAAATATGAATTTTGAAAGTTTTTGTTTTTGTAATGTTTAAAATGAAATATTTGATAAATAAAATGTAATGTAACACATTATCACAACAAGTGTGATGGCTTGATGGTTGGGATGTTTGCCTCCGTCCTATAGGTCAAGGGATCAAAATTCACAAATGGTGTGTTTGTGATCAATAGTGGTAAATTGACCAAATATTTTTTAATGTAGTTTTTTAAAATAAGTGTTTATTTAGATTGATTACATGGCCTATATGTACCTAGGCTAGGTTTTCAAATTAGCATGAGTAGTGACACATGTCAAAATTCGTAGACTGAAAATCTTGAAATTATCAATAATATTAAATATTAAATAATTAAAATTTAATTGATTTCCATACTATATAGTTAATTAAATAACAAGTGAAATGGCTTGGTAAATTTATATTTCATTAGGTATTAGAAAACCAATTCATTATCTATAACCATTAATTCATTCATTATGGGGTTGATTAATTTCACCATGGCAAAAATGTCAAAATTCATTCAAAATATAATGAAACCCGAAATGAATTAGGATGTATTTTGGTGTAATGAAAGAACATTTAAAAAAAGGATTAAAATAATGATAATTCCATATGATCATTACGCACATAATGTGTATAAATATCATAATGTTCAACATAATTCATTATTGGCTAAGAAAATTCAAATGCATGATTTTTTTATGTTATTTAACATAAATAGTAATGATTGTCACAAATGTTATCATGATAAATCATTAAAATGACAAGAACTTCATAATAAATGACATAATTTTAAAATATTTTGTCAACATTCCTTTGATAAAGGCTTTTGAATATTAATGCAAATTTTATGATGTTCATTTTTGGATAACACAAATGGTATCTAATGAATGTTCAAAATTTTCATAATATGGTTATTCCATGTAGTAACAACCTTAATTATAAACAAGTTTGCACTAAGTAAGTCATCTTCAAAAATACAAAACCTAGGTGTTTTGAAAGTTTGGACAATTGGTTTGTTTATGCATGTGGTGTGATTTATATTATAACGGGTAATTAGGTTAAATGATAATTAATGAATAAAATTTAATTTTAAAAAATAAAAATAAAAATCTTTCATTGCATTTTGTTTTAATTTTAATTATGAACCCATATGTGAGCATGACATTTCAACAATGTGTCATTTAAAGGAAATAAAAGACCATAATTTTCACTATTTTCTTCTATCAACATCATTATTAATAATTGAACAATTATGTGCTTAAATGTGTTAATATCTTCATGCAACTTTTGCATAAACTTATTAATGGATAAATCGACCATAATATATTTGTTTTTTTAAAATTTAAATTTGAAACATTTGTAACAGACATATTAATTGCATTAGATTATGGTATATTAACTTTTTATATTACCTTGTAATTATTCTAGTTTTAATTAATTGTCATTGACATTTGTTTCGTTGTTTGGTCTACTTAGGGTGGGGTTATTGAAACAAATTATCTTTCACAACTGGTGTTACCTTAAATACTAATCCATTATGATATTTTCCCTATTTTTGACCTTTTGTCACAACATATTTTTTAAAAAAAATAACGCAAGATTAAATGATTTTGATGAGATCCTTCAATATTCATTATAATCTATGATGGAACAAATAATGACTATTTTATTATTGGGCTTTGTTTCATTTGAATATGCATCTAAACATTTGAAACATGTGACTCACCTTTGGGAATACAATGGTGTTATCAAAATAACCAATGCTTTAAAGCCTTATAAGTTATTAAAGAAAATTCATATTGTTTTTCATTATGCAAATCATTTTTGGTTTTATATTTAATTTGGGCTTCCTTTTTCATTTATTGCTTAATAAGAAGATCATCCCTCATGTGTTTTTGAATAAATTTGTTTTTACACCATTTGTTTGATGACTTCTTTTATCCCCTTGAATGATTTAGAAAGCAAATTTGTAACACATTTTATAAAGAAAATACATAGATTTTCCATTAATGCTAATGTCATTTCCCCTTGGATTTTTTTGGTGTAATTATCAATTTGCATTATGACATTTTCCGGTAACATAACCTTCAATTCATTTCATATTATTCAATCCATTTTTCCCCTCCTCACTTCATGGAATCACCTTTAACAAAATAATTTTTTTCATTTCCTAAATGGAACATTGTTAACGATTATAACTTAATAGATCTACTTAATGAATCAAATATTTAAACACAATAGGAAACTTTGCTTGACCTTAATAACATTGAATCTCTAGCACCAAAGGGCTATTAAAAGAAATAATAAATCCATCCACCATTAACATAAACCTCTTATATACCCTTCCAAGGTATTTTCATGTTCAAATTTTGAGTTCAAGCTTGTAACTTCTTAACTAGATTCCCGCTTTCTCCCTCACCACAATTTCTTCTATTTTCTCTTTTGGTGTCCTTTGCGTCAATCCTTCCACTTTCCACATCTATCACAATTCCCACTTATTATTTTTCTCCTTCTCTCTTTCTGCTCACCTCTTTCATCTCTATTTCTACTTCCCTCTTTCCTCCTAATTTTCCTTTCTGCCTTCCTTTTTGGTTACACATACTCATCAAAAACTTCATACATGATCATGTACCTTTGATAAAATGGGTGATTCTTTTAAAATAATTTTTTTTGGGTTATTTAAATCAATAATCCTAAACCTAGACCTACACTTAGAAAAATGGAAACTGCTATCGCCAAGAACTGTCATGTTTGTGGAAATAACCACAACCTTATTCAAAGGTTTCCACATATTTCAAAACTCGTTTAGGATCCTTACCTGGGATCATCAGTTCTCTTAAAAACAAAGAAGTGACCAACACTCGTCCAAACTCCAAACCTGATTAGGATGTTGCTGCAGTTGAAGTCTAAAATTCATTTTGCTTGTGAGCAATAGTTTCGAGTTTGTGTGCGAGCAGTCACCAACTGCGCATCCTCCCAACCTGAACACATCCACAATCCATGTTCCAAACTTAAGAATTGCTGGTGTTTATAGGATGATCCGAATCATGTGCAGTTCATTCAGGTACAAGGTGGAGCTTGATGGTGTGAAAGAGGACACCAGAAAGGCCTCTCAATGCCTGTTTTTTTTCCTGATAATTAGTTGAAGATATGGTCCTTCAAACATATAAACTTCTGCAAAAAGTCACAGACCATGACATCAGTAACCAAGCAATCTACAAACAGGACTACAAAACTCTGCAAAAGTGCAAATTGCTCTCAGATGGAAAATCACCAAAGAGCTGTATGTAGATGGACCACTGTTTTGTTAGAACAGAAAGTCTAATCTTGCTAATCAGGTTCGGAACTATGGCTTGCATACAGCAGTTAGTGTTATGCAGACAAGGTGTTTGTGTTGGAAACTACATAAATTTGGTTTAGTGTCAAGGTTTTTGCCAACTTCACATGGGCCTGTTGCATCTTTCCAACTGTCCAGATGCCATATCTGTGCTTGGTACGTGGCTTATATTGAAACAACAGGACACATTTGACTTGATCCAACAAAATTAAGATGAAGTACTTGATATCAACCTGCAGAATCCTTTATCTATGAAGTGTGGGATGACAAAACTCTTGCTGAAATCTAAACCTTTTCTGCATGCACAAGGAAATTGAAAGAATAGGTTGAGAGTTGTGACTTTGGCCATAGGGGAGAAAAGCAAAAAGAATGCAGTGCACACTGTCATGTTGCAGATTTATCATCACAATAATCTTACCTTCTGTGTGACAATTCTGCGGTGCAGTACTGTACAGTAGCAAACCAATAGGTCTCCTTCGGGTTTCACATCCTCAGTGGAAGCTCATAACCTGCAACGCCAACACTTCTGCTGTATTGTGAGGTACAGTAACAAACCAACAGATTCACTTGCTATTCTAAAGCAACAGTGAAAGTCCATAAGGTGCAACAGCAGGACTTTACACACAGGCTTTCGTTTTGTTATCTGGCAACAAATAGGTGCTAGCTTTGCAAAAGCAAACATAAGCTCCATTCCCACACAGAAAAAGACATAATATTTCTTGTATTCTAAGTGTAAACAGGTTCTCATTCTCAGAGGTGTGCAATGAACCTTCATGAAGGAAAAAGGGCAGCTCAATTGACCTTGAAGGAGTTGCAAATTGCCGAGCGGCCTTTTATACAAAGATGGGCAACAGCCACAAGTTACTGCAACACTTGATTGGACAGCCAAGAAAGGGGCAACTTAAGTAAAATGAAGAGCTCTGGATCATTATGGAACTCATCAAGAGACAAACATGAGAGAAAAAGAGCACTTCATAGACTATTGCAAATTAGCATTACATTCGGTAGTACACAAAAATGGAACTCTGTTTATTGGTGAAAACATAGCAGTTAACAAAAAGTTCCTTTGAAAAAACATACAGCATGCATAATGCTGTGTGATGTTTGTCATCTTGTATATATATCTATGTCTCTCCCTGTGCCATCGCACAAGCTATACATATTCCTATGTTGTGAAGGCAGTCTACAATAGAAGTCATATATACAACCATGAATCTAAGCTTACTTGAATTTCCTGCTAGGCTTTATCAAGAGCATCAACTGATTCCTACCACAGAAATATCAACTTTTCAGTGAAGGAATTTTACCAACAGCAACGCATCTTCCAATTTGTTCTGAGGGTGCTGCTGAAGCATGCTCCTCTGGACTCTACTACAATGCTCGAACATCCACTCAGTATCTTGTCTTTGAGTGGAAAGTGCTCTGAGTCGAGAGATACTGATGATACAAGACACCTAAGTCTCCCTTACAAGGATCCCCCACCTCTACTCTACAAACTTGCATCTGCATTGAAGAGCAGAATCAAGCAATTTGGTCATGGACAAAGCTCATGTCAAGCTTGTCCACACGCCTGGTCAGAGAATGATGCCTTTTTCATTGGCAACAGCAAATCACAGTTTCACATGATGTGTGCACTCATAGTCCTTCAATGTCTGGTTATTGATCCAGATTTCCACATTACAATCAAGAGTTGCAACAACATGATGCTTGAAAATCCCTGCCAAATTCACATGCCCAGGGATGGTAGAAGTGACGTTCAAGGGCACAATAGTAGATTCCAAATCACTGACCACGTCTGGACTCTCCTCCACAATCTTCAAAGCATCAACTGTGACCACAGCTGCCAAAGCCACAGTCTTCTCAGCTCGGATTTCACCAGCAGCAAGTGCAGCATCGCCAATCTGATCCACAGGAGATTCAACAAACCAGCATCAACATATTTACTCTGCTAGGACATGCGTATTGTACGTTGCATTTCATCACAGATGTTGATGGAGAATCAATTGTAACATTCAGGTAGCGCAGATCTCTTCCGCCGTCTTCTAATTACTTGGAAGAAAAAAATCATCCTTCTGATTTCCCAACCCACAAGAACAACGACAAAAGGGAAAGAAGAGAGAGGGAATAGCACCTGCAGGCCGTGATAGAAAACCACTGCCGTGCTGTTGCTATACTTGAAGTCGTAATGGTTAGGGTTGGTGACGCCCAAATCAGTCGCGACGGAGACGTTGAGCGTCGCGGAGAGCGTGAAGGGATCCACGGACACGCTAATGGACTCCAGCTTCAAGGAGATGATGCTCAGCCTCGGATCCCTGAACTTGAACAGCGTTTGACTCAGGACGACAATTACCACCGCAAGTGCAAGCAGCAGCAACACGGCTACTCCACAACAAATCTGACATTTCCGTTTCTTGTAAACTGGCAGCTTTTGCGCCTTTACTTGGGCTTCCTCTCCCCCCGGAATCATTTCTGAAAAGCTCTCTAAACCCTAGCTCCAAACCCTTGCAGCGCATTGGCTTGGACTGTGAGGTGTATCCGAGACACAGTTTGGAAAAAGATCGAGGGCGATTATGTAGGTGGAGATGAAACTGAGGTTGCCGGGGGCGGCAACATACGAGAAAGTCGCGCATTTGCGTGGGCTGTGACGTATATCCGAGAGACAGTTTGGAAAAAGATAGAGGGTGACTATGTAGGTGGAGGTGAACCTGAGGCTGCCGGGGGCGGCAACATACGAGAAACTCGGGCATTTGCGTGGTCTGTGAGGTGTATCCGAGAGACATTTTGGAAAAAAAAATCGAGGGCGACTATGGAGGTGGAGATAAAACTGAGGCTGCCGGACGGGGCAACTCACGAGAAAGTCGCGTCTCTGTTGGGGCCCAGGCATGAGGTCACGTACTTGCAGGAGAACGTCTTCTTTGACGGTCTTGCTCACGAGCTAAGCTCCAAGAGGACTGTACTTCGATTGCGTTTCTACAACGGCGATGAACGCTGCGTGGCTACGGTCAAGGGAAAGGCCGTCATCATTGATGGAATTAGCCGAGGAACTGAGGTAAGAGAATAGATGCTTCTGTGTGTGTGTGCGTGTGCGTGCGTGTGCGTGGCTGTCTGTCCGTGCTTTCCATGCAAGTAGAAGAAGAAGAAAGAGAAAATTCTATAACAACACCTACAAAGAAAAAAACTGCAACAACGGAACAGGGACCCATCATTGCAGGAAGTGATTGTTGCTTGCTGTGCATATCTGAGAGATGCATAGCTTCTTCTTATGGCAGGCAGATGCTCTAATGCTCACATTCTTCAACCTTAGGGGTTCTAACCCTAAAATTGCAATACCCACTATCAAAGATGATAATCTCAATGCTTTTGCAATTTTTTTGTTTTTTGGGCTGCAGGTAGAGGAGGATATTGATGTTGCCATAGGCAGGGCATGTGTATCAGATCCGTCACAGTTGGTGGACATTGATTGCAAGCTGATCCAAGCAGTGGTATCAGACTACAGCTGCCGACAGTTTGTGTGCCTTGGAGGTTTCAGGAATGTTCGAAATGTGTACAGCTGGGAAGCTCTGAAATTGGAGCTTGATGAAACACAGTATGCATTTGGCACTACTTATGAGATAGAGTGTGAAACCACTGAGCCTGAACGCTTCCGAGAGCAGCTGGGCAGTTTGTTGGATTCAAATAGGATTCCATATTCCTATTCAACTATGTCAAAGTTCGGTATTTTTCGTTCTGGAAAAGTACCACCCTTTGGAGACTTGACAAGTGCATGAACCCATCTCTTCTGCTTCTTGCAGTTTTGTGAAGTAATACAACAAGACCCATCTCTGTTTTAAACATATTGGAATTGGTTTTTGCATATATTGTCCCATCAGGTTATGATGCACTCATTGTCATGTTACCTTCATATTGTTGAGATTTCTCTGCAATTTCATATACATGTATATAGAGTCATATTGCTATTTTGGATCAGGCATGTGTAGGCTGCAGGAGGCTGCAACCACTAGCCTCAAAGGAGGAATTTTGATACCTCGGGGCTTAAGTACTTGCTTGTGCAGTGACAAGCTAGAATGAAATGAAACTTGCCCTCACAAGCTTGCTGCAGCTTGAATGAGGATACTATTGAGTTCTTGTATGTATCATTGATGTTTCTCATGAGTACTAGCCAAACATCATTACTGATTCTTCCCTGTTGATTCTGGAAATTCAACAGGGACTCAGGATGTTTGTATTATGGTTTTATATGGAAATGTTGGGTGGATTATTATATACATATCTATGCCCACTGTCAGCAGGAGCTGAAGGAAATCAGTGGGATGCAGGTGATGGTCTGACATTTTTGTGAGTGACACTCCACTGGTTTGAGCCAGACTAGTAGACAAGCAAATTTCTGCAAGACAGTCCAAAATTTGCTGAGATTATGTTGGTTTCATTTGGATCACAATGCTGAAACCAGGCCAAATTTCAGGATTGCGGATTTGAAGCACCTGAAAACTGATGTACAAACTCCATTGGGGATAATTGTTTGGCTGACCTCCAAAAATAAATAGTATCAAAGTCAATCATATTTGCCTTCACACGAAACTGCTTCAGCAATACTAGATAAACCTGGTCCATTCTGCATTCTAGTGAGCTTTTAGGGCAAGGCCGGCAGGCTGAGACCTCAAGGTGACCTAGCCTAGGTTCAGAATTCACTTTAGGTGGTGCCTTCCCTGGCATAAAGGAATTTCTAAAGACAGATTCTGCTATAAGTAGAGCTTTGATTTCCTCAAGACCAGCAATTCTTTCAAAATCAACACTTTTTCCAAGGTCATCTCCTGCAATTTAAGATGCTTGAAAAGTGTGCAGAATCTGCCATCCAAATCCTTTATGTATAGGGGAAGACCCTGTTGTCAGCCCATGATATGTACTCTAATTTGATGCCCAAAACAATCTTACATGGACTTGAGAACTACATCCTGTAGCCTTCAAAAAAAAAAAAGCACACAAAATGTGGCAATCAAGTCTCAAAAAGACCAACTTCCTCAAGCTCATCCTCATAGTCATTAAGTAGGTTCAATGATTCAAATGATGTTGGTTAGTCTTCACTGCCTACTTAAGGATTAGCAATTAAGCAGGCAATGAAGACTAACCAACATCAGGTGCTTTTGAGGGGGGTTTTCAATGTGGTTAAGGTTCAGCAACTCCTAAATTGTCACCAAGACAGACACTAAGACTTTTTGGTCATATTCTTTCACAACTGCCCTTGCTCTATCTCTACCTGCATATTCCATTATACACTAAACCCTTTTAATCGAAGGTCCAACTAGAGAGCACACATGTTGTGTGCATGGGAAGAATTGAATGTGTGTGAAAATGCAAAAAAAGGTTCCAAGACATTGATGGCTTCAAACCCCATTCTAGCATTCCAACTCACTTTCAAAATCCCCACATTAAAGAGGTGGATTTAATGATGCATGAACTTTTATAATCTACATGTAATTTGGTACTAATAGAAAAAACAACAAAAATGGCATATATGATAGTAACCGATAGTCACTATTATTTCACTATTAGACCCAAGGTTTTAGTCACTTTTCTTATAATTGTTCAAGTTGAATCTAGTAGTATACAAAATTATAATTTGAAAGTTTGTTGGTTGTAGCAAAACATTATGCTACAACATATTCTAATGTTTCCTAGAACAATGCAACCTTGGAAGTAAACCTTGTTTTGATTGACGTTTTCAATTTCCTTGGCTTCAAGCTAGTCTCCTTACAAATTAGCTCCCATTCTTGTTTTCTCTTCCCAAATTTGTTTGTCCATGTAACAATCTTTTATAAAGAACTTTGACCTTCCATCAAACTCAACTCCTTTGTCCCAACCCCATTTTAGTTTCATTTGTGACATAATGACATGCCTTTAAAACATAAGATGCCCAAAACAAGTGTAAATAAATGGTGAGGCGTTTAACAATGGTCCACAATAGATAACACATGTCAATGTAATAACAAAAGTATTTAAGTTTGTGCCTTCATCCTTGACATAATCAACAATTTTGTTTGTAACTGGTAATTAACCACAAGTGACTTCATTTATTCTATCAAGGCGACTTCAAATATGTCATGAGCTTAAAAAAACAAACTATGAAATGGTTAGACATCTACTCCTCATTAATGAATTTGATTACCAAAGCAAAGATATCAAAACTAAATGTGGACATTTAAAGATCAAGCGTTGTAATGGTTGTTGCACATTCCATAATAGAGGGGAGCACATATAGTTCC
>Ga0209611_10011639_pt1 | contig 12612 bp, 9 predicted proteins | sample S1TSphgellanicum_3_FD_187693 | JGI IMG/M metagenome (GOLD analysis project Ga0209611, IMG submission 187693) | Host-associated microbial communities from peat moss isolated from Minnesota, USA - S1T2_Fc - Sphagnum magellanicum MG (SPAdes) (version 2) | ecosystem: Host-associated > Plants > Peat...
ACCCGCGCGGGCGTTTCGGCCAGGAACCGGTAGGCGGCGCGAACGAGGAGATCGTACGCGTCCGCATCGGTCGACCGCGCGTCGATCTCGCGGTGCAACAGCGCGAAGCCCGCCTCGTCAAGCGCGCCGTGGTTGCGCAAGGTTTCGAGCAAGCGCGTGACCTCGATCCGTCGCGCGTGGAGCGCCGCCCCGGCGGCCTCCGCTGACGTCAAGCCGATCTGGCGGCGCGTCGTGATATCGCGGCCCAGCGCCCAGCCCGCCAGGGTCGGCAAGTCGTGGGTCGTCGCGGTCGCGAGCGCGAGTTCTGGGTAGGCGCCGGGCCGTTTGAAGCTCCCGTCGGGCTCGCGTTCGAACAGCAGCAAGCGGTACGAGAGGATCCCTTCGCCTTCCATACGGTCGCGAAACCCGTCCGGGACGTTACCCAGATCCTCGCCGACGATCGCGCAGCGCGCGACCGCGCTCTGGACGCGCGCGATCGCCAGCAAGGCGTCGAGCGGATAGGTGACGTAGGTGCCTTCCGCGGGCGTCTTCCCGAGCGGAATCCAGAAGAGGCGCAGCAGCGCCATCGCGTGATCGAGCCGTAGCGCCCCGGCATGGCGCATGTTGGCCGCCAGCAGTTCGGCGAAGGTCGCTCCGGCGTCGCGCAGCATCGCGTCGGGAGCGAGCGGCGGCAGGCCCCAATTCTGCCCGTAGGGACCCAGCGGATCGGGCGGCGCGCCGACCGTCGCGTCGAGGACGTACGCGCCGGGATCCGACCAGACGTCGGCGCTGTTGACGTCCACGCCGACCGCGACGTCGAGGTACAGGCCGATCGTGAGCGCGCGCGCTTCGCCGGCCACGGCGGCCAACTGCTCGTCGGCGAGCCACTGCAGGTATTTGAAGTAATCGACGCGTCGGCGGAACTTCGCCGCCCAGTCGCGGACCGTGGGCGAGTCGGCGTCGCGGTAGGGTGCGTCCCACGTCTTCCAGCCGCGGACCCGTCCCTCGTCGCGGGCGAAATGCTCGGTGAGGGCCTCGTGGATCGCGAAGCGCTCCAGGCGTTCGCCGCCGCGTTCGACGAACTCGCGGAAGCGCGCTCGCCGGTCGCCGCTGCCGTCTCGAAAGATCGCGTAGAGCTCCGCCAACGCGAACCACTTGGCTCGCGCCACGCCGGCATACGCCACGGCCGGCGCTTCGCGTAGGGCGTCCAGCTCCGCCGCGAAGGCGGGCGAGGCGATTCGCTCGCGCACGGCCGCCGCCTTGACGGTCGTCTCGGAGAATTCGGGAACCGCTTCGACGTCGATGTAGATCGGGTTGCGGAAGTATCGGCTGGTCGGCGAGTACGGGCTGGCCGCTTCGGGCTCGACGTAGTGAAGGGCGTGCAACGGGTTGACGCCCACGAGATCCGCGCCGGCTCGCGCTGCGAAGCGCACGAAGTCGCGGAGATCCGTGAAGTCGCCGACGCCCCAGTTCCGCTGCGAACGCAGCGTGTAGAGGTTGACGCCGAACCCCCAGGCGCGACCGCCCTCGAGCGCGGGCGGGATATAGGCGCGTTCGGGGGCGATCATCGCGCCGGCAGCGTCCGCGAACGGAAGAGCACGAGCGAGCGGGGCTTCAGCTGGTGCGTCTCACCGGCGGGCAGCGGGTTGAAGACGTTACCCGCGGGATCGCCCGCCGTGTCGATATAGAGGTCCCAACCCGCCGGGTGACTCGGCAGCATCAACTGCAGCTCGGCGTCGTGGGCGTTGAGGAACAAGAGGAACAGCGGATCGCCCGGCCCCGGTTCCTCGTCGCCGAAGCACAGGCCGATCTCGCGCCGGCTCGGGTCGAACCAGTCGCCGTCGAGCATTTCGACGCCTTGGTGACGTAGCCACGTGATGTCCTTACGCGATCCGTCGGCGAGCGGCGTCCCCGTGAAGAATCGCTCGCGCCGGAAGGCGCGGCACGTGCGGCGCAGATGGATCAGGCCCGTGACGAAATCGTGTAACGCCGGATCGCGGGGCGACGACCAGTCGAGCCACGTCAGCGGCGAATCCTGGCAGTAGGGGTTGTTGTTTCCGTCCTGGGATTTGCCGAGTTCGTCGCCGGCCAAGAGCATCGGGATCCCCTGCGAGAGCAGCAGCGTGGCCAGCAGATTGCGCTGCTGTCTGGCGCGCAAGGCCAGCACCTCGGCGTCGTCAGTCGGACCTTCGACGCCGCAGTTCCAGCTGTTGTTGTTATCGCTGCCGTCGCGATTCTCTTCGCCGTTGGCGTCGTTGTGTTTGTGGTTGTACGACACGAGGTCGGCTAAGGTGAAACCATCGTGCGCGGTCACGAAGTTGACCGACGAACGAACGTGCCGGCCGGCGTGATCGAAGAGCTCGCTCGAACCGGTCAAGCGCGAAGCGAGCTCGGGAACCAGACCGTCGACGCCCTGCCAGAACCGTCGCACGCCGTCACGGTACTTGTCGTTCCACTCCGACCAGCCGGCCGGAAACCGCCCGACTTGGTACCCGCCCAGGCCGACGTCCCACGGCTCCGCGATCAGCTTCACGCGGGCCAGCACCGGATCTTGCCGGACGGCTTTGAAGAAGGCCGCGTTGGAGTCGACACCGCTCGGCGTGCGAGCGAGCACGGGCGCCAGATCGAACCGAAATCCGTCGACGTGCATCTCCTCCACCCAGTAGCGCAGCGAATCCATGACCAGTTGCAGCACGCGCGGGTGATCGAGGTTGAGCGAGTTCCCGGTGCCGGTCGCGTCGTCGTAGTAGCGCCGATCACTCGCCAGCCGGTAGTAAGAAGCGTTGTCGATGCCGCGGAAGCAGAGCGTCGGGCCTTCCTGGTTGCCTTCGGCCGTATGATTGTAGACCACGTCGAGCAACACTTCGATTCCGGCTTCGTGAAACTGCTTGACCATCGTCTTGAACTCGTTGACCGATTCGCCGTTCAGATAGAGTGGGTGAGGCGCGAAGAAGCCGATGGAGTTGTATCCCCAATAATTGCGCAAGCGTTTCGAGACCAAGGTTCGGTCGTCTACGAACGCTTGAACCGGGAGCAACTCGACCGCCGTGATGCCCAAGCGCTGGAAGTAGGCGAGGACCGGTGGTGACGAGAGCGCGAGAAACGTGCCGCGGATCGGCGGCGGCACGCCGGGGAACTGCATTGTGAAGCCGCGGACGTGCAGTTCGTAGACGATCGTATCGCGCCAAGCAATGCGCGGAGCGCGGTCGTCGCCCCAAGTGAACGCCGTGTCGACCACGACCGATTTCGGCATCCCCGACGCGTCATCGCGCCGGTCGAACGAAAGGTCGCCGCGCGGCGTGCCGATGCGGTAACCGAAGTGCGCGTCGCTCCAGCGCAGCGCTCCCGAGAGGGCCTTGGCGTAGGGATCGATCAAGAGCTTGTGCGCGTTGAAACGGTGACCGTGTGCGGGGTCGTATGGTCCCGATACGCGGTAACCGTACTTCAGGCCGGGCCGCGCGTCGGGCAGGTAGCCGTGCCAGACGCCATCCGTCTGCGCCGGCAAACTAAGGCGATGCAGTTCGCGCCGGCCGCGCGCATCGAAGAGGCAGAGTTCGACCCGCTGCGCGTGCTCGCTGAAGAGTGCGAAGTTGACGCCCTTGCCGTCCCACGTCGCGCCGAGCGGATAGTTCGTGCCCGTTTCGACGACGGGTCCGGTCACGCCGGTCGAGCCGGTCACGCTGGGGCGTCCGCGTCAAAACTCGGGCTGGCCTCGAACGACCAGTCCAGCGGAGACTTTCCGCTGTTTTCGTACTCGCTGACCTGTTGGATCAGTTTGGCTACCAGCGCCGTCCAGCCGGTTTGATGGGCCGAGCCGAGCCCGGCGCCGTTGTCACCGTGGAAGTATTCGTAGAAGAGCAGCAGGTCGCGGAACTGCGCGTCGGTTTGAAGTTTCTCGACGCCGCCGTTGAAGGGGCGCCGGCCGCTCGGGTCCGGCAAGAAGAGACCGATCAAGCGGTGCGAGAGTTCGGTGGCTATTTCCCAGAGCGTCGCCAGCGTTCCGGAGCCGGTCGGGAATTCGATACGGTAGTCGTCACCGTAGAAAAAGTGGAAGTTCTGCAGCGCTTCGATCAAGAGGAAATTGAGCGGAAACCAAACCGGGCCGCGCCAATTCGAATTGCCGCCGAACGTTCCGCTCGTCGATTCGGCAGGCGCGTAGTCGACGCGGAACTCGGCGCCGGCGATATTGACGGACAACGGATGTGCTTGATGGTACTTCGAGAGCGAACGGATGCCGCCGGGGCTCAGGAACTCCGCTTCGTCGAGCATTACCTGGAGCACGCGTTTGAGCCGGTCGGCGTTTAGCAGCGCCAGGAGCCGGCGCGACTCGACGCCCCCAGCCTGAAGGCTGGCGACGTTCCCGGCGAGCTCCGGCCGATTGCGGACGAACCATTCGATGCGTCGCTTGAAATTCGGTACGCGCTCGAGCAGTTGCGGTTGCAGCGTCTCGACGGCGAGCAGCGGCAAGAGTCCGACCATCGAGCGCACGCGCATCGGAAAGCGGCTTCCGTCGGGCAGCACGAGTTGGTCGAAATAGAACCCCGCGTCTTCGTTCCAGAGCCCGACCTTGTCCGGTTCGTTGTTGTTGATCGCGTGGGAGATGTAGAGGAAATGCTCGAAAAATTTCGATGCGATGTCCTCGTAGGATGGGTTATGCTGCGCGAGCTCGAGCGCGATCGCCATCATGTCGAGCGCGAATACGCCCATCCAGCTCGTCGCGTCGCACTGCACGATGTGGCCGCCGGTCGGCAACTGGGCGTTGCGGTCGAAGATGCCGATGTTATCGAGGCCGAGAAAGCCGCCCATGAAGACGTTCTCGCTGTTGGGATCCTCGCGGTTGACCCACCACGTAAAGTTCAGTAGCAGCTTCTGGAAGACGCGTTCGAGAAACAAGTAGTCGGCATAGCCGTACATCTTGTGTTCGATTTGGAAGATGCGGTACGCGGCCCACGCCTGCACCGGCGGGTTCACGTCGCTGAACGCCCACTCGTAGGCGGGGATCTGGCCGTTCGGATGCATATACCATTCTCGGGTCAGCGTGATCAGCTGACGCTTCGCGAACGCGGGATCGACGAGCGACAGGACGACCGAGTGGAAGGACAGGTCCCACGCGGCGTACCACGGGTATTCCCAGGTGTCGGGCATCGCGATGATATCATCGTTGTAGAGGTGCATCCATTCGTGATTGCGGCCGGTCAAGCGCTCCGGCGGCGGTGGCGGCATCGCGGGGTCGCCACGCAGCCAGTCACGCACGACGTAACCGTAGAATTGCTTCGACCACAGCATGCCCGCCAGTGCCGTCGTTTGCACGCGGTGGAGCTCGGCGGCCGCCGGAAATGGGTTGAGTTCGGCGTAGAAGCGATCCGTTTCGAATCGCCGTTGCGTGAAGAGGGCGTCGAACGTTTCACCCAATTCGGGATCGGCCAGGCCGGTCGAGGCTGCGGCGCAGAGCCGTAGCCGGACCGTCCGCGCCTCGCCCGGCTCGAGCGTGAACGCGTAGTCGAGCCCCAGTTTGGAGCCGCTGCCGGCGGGGTTGACCGCGTCGCGCTCGCCGCGGACGATCGCGCGGTCGATGCCGTCCTTCACGTATGGCTGGGGGCTGGCGACGCCGAAGAGCGCCTCGAAATTGGTTTCGTTCTCAACGAAATACGCGAGCGCCGGGCCTTGGGCGTACAGCTCGTAGACGGGTTGCCCAGGCGCTGAAGCGATGAAGGCGTCGGCGACGTTGCGCGCGGCCACGATCGACGGGCGCGGCGCATCGTGAGTCCACGACCACGTGTTGCGGAACCAGAGTTGCGGCACGACGTGCAGCGGCGCCGGCGCCGGGCCGCGATTGGTGGCGGTGATGGCGACCGAGATATCGCTCGGCGTGCGCTTCGCATAGGCGACCTCGATGTCGAAGTACGCATTGTCGGCGAAGATGCCGGTATCGACCAATTCATATTCGGGATCGAGCCGCGTGCGCCGGGCGCTCGTTTCGACGAGGTCGGCGTAGGGAAACGCGCGTTGCGGATATTTGTAGAGCGCGCGCATATACGCGTGCGACGGCACGTTGTCGAGGTGGTAGTAGAGCTCCTTGACGTCCTCACCGTGATTACCTTGCGGTCCGGTGAGGCCGAAGAAGCGCTCCTTGAGGATCGGGTCGTTGCCGTTCCAGAAGGCCGGTGCGAAGCAGAGCAACTGATGATCGTCGCTGATGCCGAAGATCCCATCTTCACCCCAGCGGTATGCCCGCGAGCGCGCGTGCTCGAACGGAAAATACGTCCACGCTTCGCCGGTCGCGCTATAGTCTTCGCGGACCGTGCCCCATTGCCGGTCGCTCAGATAGGGGCCCCAGTGGGTCCAATGCTCCGTGCGCCGCGCGTCGGCCTCGACTCGGGCGCGCTCAGGATTCGAATCCATCCCGGGCGTGGTTCCCGCTCGAGCTAGCTGCTCTTCTTCGTGGTCAACTGGATGAGCGTGACGCCGCTGTCGGACGTCACGATTACGGACTGGTCGGCGCCCGCCGGCTTCGACCCGTTAGCGCTCTCGGACGAGAACGTGCCGACCGTCTTGCCGTTGTTGGAAAGCACGAAGTTCTGCCAACTCGAGGGCAGGTGGGATTTGTACCACTCGACGACGGTCTTGGAATCCGCCTTGGTCTTGAAGAACTGCATTTTGACCGACGCCGTCCCGGTCGACATCGACAGACCCTTGTCGCGCTCTTCGGTCGCGCCGGGGTAAACCGGCAGGTCGATCGCCTCTCCAGCGGCCGCTGCCGCGCCGGCAGGACTTGCCGCGTCGGAAGGGCTGGATGCATCAGCGCTCGCCGAGCCCGCGTCGGCGGCAGCCGATGTCGTCGCGTCCGCGGCCGGCGAACTCGCATCCGACGTGGTGCCGGAGTCGCTCGATTTCGAGCAGCCTCCGAGCATAACGGCCGACAGGGCGATCGCGAGAAGCGCTTTCATTACGGGTACTCCGGTGGCGGCGGGACATGGCATTTGCGCCCAGCTGGAAGGGTCGTTCAGTCAAGCGTTCTACCAGGCGCTGTAAAGCTACTGCGCGCCGCATGACGAGAGCGCGCCGGCCGATACCGGCGGACACGATATGGCCGCAGGGTTCGGCGTTCCGGGCTGCGATTGTTCGCGACTATGAAGCAGCTAGCAGGTCAGACTGCGATCGTGACGGGCTCGAGTTCGGGTATAGGTGCCGCGGTCGCCAAAGCGTTGGCGCGCGAAGGTGCGCGCGTCGTGGTGAACTATCCGGGCGGTGACCCGGCTAAGGCCGCCGAGGTGGCCTCGGAGATCATCGCCGCGGGTGGGCAGGCTCACCTGATCGCGGCCGACGTCGCCCAAGAGAGCCAAGTCAAGGCGATGTTCGCCGAGACGATCCAGGCTTTCGGAACCGTCGACATCCTGATCGCCAATGCCGGCTGGCAAAAGGACGCCCCGCTATTAGAGATGACGCTCGCGCAGTGGCGCGCCGTGCTCGACGTCAACCTCTCTGGTCAATTCTTGTGCGCGCGTGAGGCGGTGCGCGAATTCTTGCGCCGCGGACCCGTGCCGGAGCGTTCGCGCGCGCTCGGCAAGATCGTCTGCATGAGTTCGGTGCACCAGGAGATTCCCTGGGCCGGTCACGTGAACTACGCTTCGAGCAAAGGCGGCGTGATGATGTTGATGAAGTCGATCGCGCAGGAAGTCGCGCCGCACAAGATTCGCGTCAACGCGATCGCCCCGGGCGCGATCAAAACGCCGATCAACAAATCCGCATGGGAGACGCCCGAGGCCGAAGCGGCGCTGCTGAAGTTGATTCCGTACGGGCGCATCGGCGAACCGGAAGACATCGGTGAGGCCGCAGTCTGGCTCGTTTCCGACGCCTCGGACTACGTTACCGGCACGACGCTCTTCGTCGACGGCGGCATGACGCTCTATCCGGGATTCGCCACCGGCGGTTGAGGCGTTGCGGACCGCAGCCGAGGTGAATCGCAGCGGGGGGCGAACGAGATCGACGACAGCCTCGGAGGGTCTGCGCACTTACGCGCACGGCGCGTGTGTGCTACAAGAAGGTTTTCGTGCAGGAAGCATCACCTCGAGATAGGGGCTATCGGTTTTTTCGCGCCGGCTTTGTAGGCCTGGCGATTTTGATTCTCGGAGAGACGCACGCGGCGCAGGCTCAAACGGGAGTTACGCTGTCCCCGACGACCGGCCCCCCGAGCACCGTCGTCGCCGTGTCGGGCACGAGTTTCGGCGATCTCGAAGCCGTCGATGTTTACGTCGATCAGGTCGATACCGCGCTGCTGGTTGCATCGAGCACCGGCAAAATCAGCGGATCCGTCACGATTTCCGCGACCGCCTCGCCGGGGACGCACTACATCACCGCCATCGGGCGCCACACCGGCGATGCCGCTCAGTCAGCGTTTGACGTTAACACGCCCTGGAACGAATTGGGCTTCGGGGCGGCTCATCTGAGCGCGAACCCTTGGGAAAACACGCTCTCGAAGGCCACGGTCTCCGCGATCGGGCCGAAATGGATCGAGGCCGCCGGGACCCAGGGAACCACCGGCGCGACGATCGCGGTAGATACCTACGCCTATGTGTCGACGTACAGCGGGATCGAAGAACTCTCGACGACCACCGGCGGCGTCGTCTGGTCATTCCCAGCCGCCGGGGTAGTCTTCGCTGCGCCCACCATATCGGGAGCCGCGGTATACGTCGGCAGCGAGAGCAACGATACGTTCTTTGCCCTCAATAAGACGACCGGCGCCAAGCTTTGGAGTGTGAACTTGGGCTGTGCGGTCTTTTCATCAGCGATCGTCGTCAACGGCGTCGTCTACACCGCTTGTTACGGCGGAAAAGTCGTTGCCCTGAAAGCTTCGACCGGGAGCACCCTGTGGTCGTACACCGTGAACGGCGACATCGACGCGTCACCGACCGTCGTCAGCGGCGTCCTTTACTTCGGTTCGTTGAACGACCAGGTGTACGCGTTGAACGCAGCAACCGGAGCGCTCCTTTGGGCATATGCCACCTCAGCGGGGGTGGAGAGTACGCCGGCGGTCGCCAACGGCGTCGTCTACGTCGGCTCCGATGACGGTTATGTGTACGCCTTGTCAACAGCCGGCTCGTCAGAGGGAGAATTCCTGTGGAGGTATGGCGTCGGAGGAGAAGTGACCAACACGCCCGCGGTGGCGAACGGCGTGGTGTACGCGAGCTCGCTTGGGGGCGCCCTCGTCGCCTTAAACGCCCACAACGGAAGCTTAGAATGGCAGTTCGCGGGAGGTCCCGTACGTTCTGCCGCCGTCGCCAACGGCGTCGTCTACTTCACGGAGGGGGACACGCTCTGCGCCCTCGATGCCGCGGACGGAGCGCTCTTGGCGAGCGCGGTTACCGGAAAGATGTATTTTGGGTCGCCGTCGATTAGCAACGGCGTCGTGTATGTAGCCGCTTTGGGCGGCAACGTCTTTGCTTTCTCGCTGCCGCCGAACCTCAATACCAACGCGCTCCGGCACAGCGGCCCTCCCCTCCCGGCTTCATTGCATCCGGATCCCCGCCTGAGGGCTGAAAGGCCGCTATGAAACGCCTCGACATTGCAGGTGCGATCGCCGCCGCGCTCGCGCTTCAATCGACCTCCGTACTCGCCGCGGACCGCCCGATCGTCGTCCTTTCCAGAACCCCTTCGGCCGGCCAACACAGCTTTTCGGGCACCCTGCTAAGCCGCCGTCACCTGGTGCTGACGATCCGCTTGCGCACCGGGCAACTGCTGGTGGTCGACGCCACGCAAGCGTACTTGCGGGGGAAGGTGACGGAACCGCTGGTTATCGGAGAGTCCGTGACCGCGCAGGGCAATCTGATCGCCGGCGTCCTGATCGCCAATTCCGCCGTTACGACGCACGTGCTGCTGCCCAGGTCGGATCCCAACCGTTAAGCGCCGGCCACGTCACCCAACCTGGAGGTAGCGAGTTCTCGCGCCGCGAGGTCTGTGGAGTATCAGAGGCGGCTAAAAGGAATAGCCCGCTGATGTGCCGCCGTGGCGCCGCGGCGTAGGAGACGACGACCGCGCAAGCCGCCATTTGGACGAGGTCCTCGCGCTGATCTCGCGTCGCGATCTGCGCGGCACGGCGAGCACGGCCGTCGACATCGCACGGCTTGGAAAGAGCGGTGGAATCGCGCTGGCCGGTATCGGACTCACCGCAATCGCGCTCTTGACCGCATCGGCGTTCGAGGCACCGCTCCGGGCGACGACCTGCGTTTGCGGCGTCTTGGTCTTCGTCATCGCGTCGCTGCGCGAACGGGCCGCGTTCGCGGACATCCTGCGATCGGTTTCCTGGACGGTGCTCGCGCTCGTTGCGGGGCTCTTCGTGCTCGTTCAAGGGCTCGAGGCGACCGGCTTGCTCGACGTAACGCGCCGCGGCGTCCAGACGTTGGCCGTGTGGCCGCCCGTGTTCGCGGTATTGGGGGCGGCGGCCGTTACAGCGGCGGCTTCGAACGTGATGAATAACTTGCCGTCGGGCTTGATCGCTGGCGCAAGCGTTGCGCCGTTGCACGGCCATACCGCGCTGCGTTCGGCCATTGCGATCGGCATCGACCTCGGCCCCAATCTTTCCGTCACGGGATCGCTTGCCACGGTACTCTGGCTGATCGCCCTGCGCCGGGAGCAGATCGACGTGACCGCCTGGACGTTCTTACGCGCCGGAGCGGTCGTCATGCCGCCCGCACTCGCCCTGGCCGTCCTCAGCATCTTACTTACCACGCATTGAGCCAGCAGCGCGCGGATCGCGAGAGTTCGCAACAAACCGGCCGGCTCGCAGCGCCGTGCCGGTTTTCTGGCTCGCGGCGCTGTTCGCGATCTTCGCGATCGTTTCCACGCTGCAGATTCCGAAGAACGCGATCGATGACCGCATCGCGCGTGGGCTGCCCGATGAACCAGCGGACGACCAATCGATGGGGCTCTTCTCGAATGCAAGCCGCTACTCGTTCTCTGGGATAGCGAGGTTTCCGAGTCCGAAGCGGGCGGTGCGGGAACGTTGTCCTTACTCGGCGCTTCGGACTCGGGCTCGGAGATCGGCTCAAGTTACAGTTTCGGACCCCAGCCCGAGAAGATCTCGACGCGCGGGTTGTTGGTGAGCCCAGTGGTCCGGCGGGTTTCGCCTTCGTCTTCGCGGCGGGCGAAGGGCTGGTTCTTCGAAGCGTTGCGGATCATGTCGGTGCTCCTTGTCGTTGAGTGAGCCGGCGTCTCTGCCGGTGAACTCAGAGTAAAGCAGTGCCGTCGACGGGGCGTCGAGACAGCGTCGAAGATCGTTGCGCGCGTTTCTCGCGTTCTGGGACCACTGCCGGATGCGTCGCGCGACGATCTCGGATCGGCGTCCATCCGGGATCGGAGACGGCTTGCCAACAAAGAAAAAGCCCGTTGTGACGGGCTTTTTCCGGATGGGCTGAGGAGCGGCGCGCTATTGCGAGAAGACTACGTTCAATAGGTAGCGTCCGCCGACGGCCGCGCAGTCGTATCGTTCGGCCGCATAGCCGCTGGCGCGCGCCGATTCCAATGCCGCTCGATCCAGATTCGCATCGCCCGACGATTGGACGAGCGAAGCCTCCGTGAGTTGGCCGGCGGCGGAGAGCTCGATGTCCACCTTGGCGACGCCCTCGCGCCCTTCGAGCTGCGAGATCAAGGGATACGTCAAGAATGGCTCCGTGACCCGGGCGGCCTCTGCCGGGTTGGAGCAGCTCGGGCCGGAGACCGCGATTTGCGTACGAGCGGTCAGCGGTGAGAGCGTGGCGCTCGATGCCATGGCGGCCTGGCCGAGGGCGAGCATGATCGGGATGGCGAGAAGGGTGACGCGTGCGTTGCGCATGTCGGTTCCTTTCGAGTGTGCCGAGTTGGCCGGACTTTATCTGCCGGTGAACTCGAGGCTAAGGCACCGCCGTCTACGCGCCGTCGAGGTAACGTCGACTATCCGGCGCGGGCCTCGGCGAGCAACGTAACGCCCACCGCGGCGAGCACGAGCGTCCCGCCGGCCAGGGCTTGGCCCGTGAGGACCTCATGGAAGAGCGCCGCAGCCAGGAGCGCCGCGAATACGGGTTCGAGCAGCGTGGTCAACGAGATCGTGCTGGGCGAAAAGTCGTGCAGCGCCGCGTTGAGCGCCGTGTGGCCGAGCATTTGCGAGACCAGCGCCATCGCGAAGATCCCGCCCCACGCCGGGGCGTCGGCGAACGCCGGAGGCGGCTGTCGGGCGACGGTGGCCGCGAGGATCAGCGCCAGCGCCGACCAGCTATACGTGCGCGCGATGACCTGGCGGGTCCCCAAACGCGCGACGGGCGGCACCGTCCTCGCGACGACGGATTTTAAGACCGAACGGATCGGCTCGGCGCCGGCATCGCGCACGATCAGCAGATAGCCCCCGATGGCGACGCTTCCCAGCAAGGCGAGCGTGTCGCCTAGCAACTCGCGGCCGGGGACCGGCGCCGGCACCGACGCGTGCGCGCTCACGAGGAGCGCGACGCCGGTCAGGGCCAAGGCCAGCGAGACGACGAAAATGCGCGAAGGCGGCCGCCGCTCTCGCACGACGTCGTACAGTTCCGTCCACAGCGGCGTCGTCGTGACCAGCAGCGTCGAGACCGCGACCGAGGTGAACTCGAGCGAGCCGATCCAGGTCGCGAA